>Ga0137307_102126_pt1 | contig 14590 bp, 15 predicted proteins | sample NAcewD2O_March_2_FD_97180 | JGI IMG/M metagenome (GOLD analysis project Ga0137307, IMG submission 97180) | Mouse cecal microbial communities from Vienna, Austria - N-Acetylglucosamine amended D2O_March | ecosystem: Host-associated > Mammals > Digestive system > Large intestine > Cecum | place...
TACGGAAATTTCTTTCTATCTCCTTTGCACGGCATAATACTGACGATTTTTCAAAATGCCAAAAATGGGCGCAAAAAACAGGAAACCTTTTCTTGATTTCCTGTCTTGGTATGCCGTTCTGTATATATGGCTACTATTAAATTTTTAGCTGGCTACAATTCTACAAATTCAGAATTTAACTACTTCTTAATTAGTGTCTGCTGATTAAGTGAATATCTGTATACTCCAACATTTGTATCCGTTCCTATATTGGAACAGATATAAAAGAGCGTAAAGTATCCGCTTGTAAATCGTAAACAGATTCGTCACGAATACGGATAATGCGATGGAGGTCAGCTGCGTTTCTTCCAGTTTTGTTACAATACAGCCCATGCCGTAACAGCGTTTGCTTAAACTAAGGCTACGTTCCACTTCGATCCTGTCCCTGTTATCCTGATACTCCTGTTTTTTATCCGTTTTTGTATTTACGCCCGGCCTGCCAAGCTTCGGACCGGATATGCGGATACCATGGTCTTTGCAATAGTTCCGGTTTTCCCTTGTCCGGTAGATCTGGTCTGCCAGTACTCGTTCCGGATAATGGCCGGTACGCGCTTTGAAGCGTTCCACCGCTTCTATCAGACAGGCGCTTTCATTGTATGCTTCAAACGATATCTTTTCGATATGTCCATAGCCTTCCCTGTCAAGGCTCAGGTCAAACTTTGCACCAAACTCAACAGGCGCTTTGGCCTTTCCCCTCACGATCGGCCGGATCCATGGCTGCGTGATGCTCACAATACGGTGTTCTACGGAATGTACCCTGTTATCATACATATACTTCTGTTGTTCATACAACGTGAGGATCGTAAGGTACTGGCCGATCTCTTTATCCGTCATGGCATATCCGCGACTCATAAACTCATCCAGATACCGGATATCTCTTCCAACGTAACCGAGCTGCTTACGGAGCGCCTTCCGGATCTTCTCTGCGCTGTGCTTTCTGCTTTTGGCGTAGGCAAGGTAATCTTTTCTGGCACGCCTCCGGTACCGCCTTGGCAGCGGCAGGACGTAGGATTTACAAAAACGGTATATGATGGCCTCCAGCTTTTCCCTCGCCTCGTTCAGAAGGGAGATATCCTGCGGGTAACGGATATTGACCGGCGCACAGGTCGCATCCAGTGTCAGCGTCCCTTTGTTCCCGTCTGCCTTTGCAATATCAGCAACGCATGAACCTCCTGAGGATGGAGGGGTATTGTCATTTCTGCTGTCATCTTTGTGTGCAAGAAGATACTCATTGGCTTCCATCAGCATTTCTGCCGTAATGCGTTTACGGAACAGGACAAGTGTGCTCGCGTCAAACGGGGCTTCTTCCTGATATCCGGGAAGCCCGATAAAGTACTGCAGGTATGGGTTCTCCGTGATCTGTTCCACAAGTTCGCGGTCGGCAAACTGAAACTTTGTCTGGATGATCAGGGCTCCCAGCGCCATGCGCAGCGGTTTGGCAACATTGCCGGTGTCGCTTGGGAAAAACTCTGCATATTTTATTTCGAATTCATCCCACGGGATACAGTCAGCCATTTTGACCCACCGGTTATCCGGATTCATTTTAAGCCCCATGGGCTGGTTGAAATCAAGGAACGAATGCTGTAACTTATCAAGCGGTCTATACATGTGTTTCACCCCGTTATCTATAAAAAGCTGCAAAAAAATGAGCCTGTTTCATGGAAACCTTTGTAGATATTATATCAGATATCGGGGCACAAATCAGTAAAATCAAGCGTTGTAGAATTAATCAGCAGACACTAATTAATCGTTTAATTTTTGGAAGTATGAAACTCCCTAAAGATCAAGGCGAAAAGGGGACTTCTGGAGACAAGAGATTTTTTCAGAATTTCTGTTTTAGACGCAATTTACTTCATAAAAGAAAAATGGCTCTGGTGCACACGCACCAGAGCCGCTTTGTCTACAGTCTGAGAGGGCTTAAAAGTCTTTTACTTTTAAGCCCTCTGTACATCTTCCCTGTTCAATCATAGTCCACATCGTACTCGATAATATTCCCGGAAACGGCATCAATCGTATAGTCGTACTCTGTTCTGCCGGAATAGAATTCAATTTCATATTCCGCTCCACCGTCATCATTCTCCAGCTTTGCTTTTGCAAACTGTACATCTGATTCGTTCAGCTGGGCGTGGTTTAATGCAATCTCTTTTGCACGGTCGACTCCGATATAATCATTGCCGGAGCTGTTTATGGCACTGTCTGTTGTCGGGTTCGCCTGGATCTGAAACTGCTCAATATTCTTTTCAAGCACCGTTCCGTTGGAAGCATCGATTTCATAATCGTATTTTGTATCAGAAGTATAAAATTCAATGTCATATACCTGTGTTCCATGGCTGTGATCAAGCTCTGTCTTTTTAAATGTGACATCTGATTCAGAAAGGCCTGCATCCCTGAGTGCTGCAGCTTTTGCCTCATCAAGAGAATTTTCCTGTGGCTGTGCGGTGTTGTTTCCGTTTGCAGCAGGCTGATTCTCTGCATCTTCCCGCGGCTGTACAGAACTGTTTTCATCCGCGGAAGGCTGATTTCCTGCATCCTGCATATCAGGATTCCCGTTTCCTTTCCCATCAATGTCTCTTGCGATAATCTCTCCATTCTTAGCCTGAATTAAATATTCATACTCCGTACCGTTGTTGTAGAAATCAACTTCATATTGAAAACGTCCGTCATCATATTCGAACCGTACACGCAGAGCGGATGCTTCCGCTTCGCTCAAACCGGCGTCTCTAAGAGCGACAATCTTTGCCTCTGCCTTGGTAATCAGAGCACTATTGAATGCCATTACACCGGCGGCTATCATAACAACCACCATACAGATCACTAAAATAATTGCCTTCTTTGGTGTACTGAATAATTTTTTCATATCATCTGTCCCCGCTTTCCTATTTTAGATCAGTATAATAGAAAAAGATTAGAAAAACATTAGAATCAAAAAATTATACAGGAAACTTTACAGTAAATTTGCTTCCTTGCCCTACGGCGGAAACAACTTCTACAGTCCCTCCGTGATATTTTGCTATATCCTCCACCATGGCAAGTCCAAGGCCGGTCCCCTCACTGAACCGGGCAGCTTCCACCCGATAGAAACGCCCAAAAATCCTTTCCTGCTGTTCAGCGGGAATCCCTATTCCATTGTCCTCGACAGACAACAGAATGCCGTTGTTACATTTTAACCGAATAAAAATCCTGCCATCCTGCTTTCCATACCGGTAACTGTTGCTGATCAGGTTTGTAACCATTCTTGTGAGCAGCATGGCATTTCCCATCAAAAAGATACCTGGTTCAATCTCCTGCTCAAGCACAATATTTTTGCTTTTCAGGAGTGCCATATCCATACAAATATCCTGAACAAGCGTACTGAAATCAACCGGTTCTCTGGGATAACTGTCCTTATTCTGCTCAAGGCGCGCGACACAAAGCATATCTTCAATCAGCTTCGACATTTTTCTTCCCTGCCGCTGGATCACCCTCAAAGCCGCCTCATATTCCTCCGGTGTTCTCGTATTCTCCAGTATGTATTCACACTGTGCCATAATGACAGACATAGGCGTTCTGAGTTCATGGGAAGCATCGGAAGTAAACTGCTGTTCTGATTTAAACGCCTGATCCAAACGATGGATCATGTTGTCCAGCACATCCGCAAGCTGGTGAAGCTCATCCGTTCCACCGCCCAGGTGGATCCGTTTATCTAAATCCTGCCCCTGACTGATCCGGGCCGCCGTCTGAGTAATCTGGTGTATCGGCTTTAATGCCCTTCCGGCAATCCAGTAGCCGCCTGTGACGGCCAGAAGCAAAAGCGCAGGAAGTGCAATAATGGAAAGCCGGACAAGCCATTGGAGCTGCTGTGTACCCTGATCCTTGGAAACCATTCCTCTCAGCCACAGCCCGTCAACGCCATAACCGAAGAGCAGACGGTCGTATACATAATAGCCCGTCCTGTTCCATGTTACTTTCCTGACAATGCCGTCTGAAAAAGGGATTTCCATACCGGCCCTGACAGACGGATTTTCCCCATACAACAGCTTTCCTGTTTCCTGATAAAGGGAAGAATAAATTCCATTCACCTGATCCTGAAAATCATCATCTATTTCCAGATATCCGTCCGAATATGCAATATACTGGTCGCCGTGAAGCTCTTTCCTATAATTTTTTTCCTCGTAAAATTCAATTTCGTCCACATTCAATTCTACGATTTCAATCAAATTATCCTGTATGCCTTTCTGGGTGACCGCGTTGCTCACCCAGAAAATAATGCCAAATGTCACGGCAACAATAAATGCCATAATGCCTGAGAACCATGCGGTTATTTTTACCCTGATTGACAGATTTTTCATAGTTTTTTCTCTATCATATATCCGTATCCCCTTGCCGTATGAATGAGTTTGTCCTGACAGTTCCCATCGATCTTTTTCCGGAGATAGCTGATATAAACGTCCACAACATTTGTTCCACCCTCATATTCAAAATTCCAAATATGATTTTCAATTTTTTCCCTTGACAGTACAATCCCTTTATTCAGCATAAGATATTCCAGGAGGTTATACTCTTTTGCGGAAAGCATGATTTCATTTTCTCCTCTTTTTACAGTATGAGAGCCTGTATCCAGTGTCAAATCCCCAACCTGAAGTATGTTGGCGGTTATGTTGAATTTTTTCCTTGTCATTGCCCGGATGCGCGCGGTTAGTTCTTCTAAAGAAAACGGTTTGATTAAATAGTCGTCAGCTCCGCTGTCAAGTCCCTTCACTCTGTCCGCAACAGAATCCTTTGCCGTCAGAAACAGCACAGGCGCAGATTTTCCCGTATTTCTTATATGGCGCAGGACTCCGAATCCATTTGTCTTTGGCATCATGATATCCAGAATCACTGCATCATAGTCCGCCATTTCCAGAAAATCTATGGCTTCGCTGCCGTTATAACAGCTGTCAACAGAGTAGCCATCCGAGGTAAGTTTCCGAGTGATGATCTGATTTAAGTCAGCTTCATCCTCTGCTAATAAAATACGCATAATCCTCAGCTCCTTCCCACTTAATATTAATATAGCATATGCTATTCTGCTTTTTCAAATTTAATATTGAGTTTCTGGGAATTCGGCCTGTCGAAATTCGTATCATAGTGGCAGAGCAGGGCAGTTCCGATACGCTTTTGAAAAAGGTCTGGATATATGCCCGCATGGTGAAGCTCCAGACGCAGGGCAGAATTGGGCGATGGAACAGTAATGTTTTATTTATGTTTGAAGAGGAAGCAGGGATAACAATATAGGGCAGTGTAAAATTTGTGAGCTAATAGGAGCATATTTGAACTGCATGGAGTGGATATGAAGGAAAAAGCCTGCTATACTATTTTTGAAAAGAGTGCTATGAACCGAACAGCACTCTTTTCAAAAGATACAGAGTTAGCAAAGGCTAACTAAAAAGAAACGGAGTACAAGATTATGAATCAACAATCTTCAAAATTGCAGGCAAAAGACCTAATCACAGTGGGTATTTTTACTGCCATCTGCTTTGTCATCTTTTTGTTGGATTTCTTTGAGCTGCGTTAGATAATAGGATCAGCAAATAAGAAGCGAGGTGAGATAATGGGCGAAACCACCAAGAAGCCGTATTACAAATCAGATCTTTGTGAGGTGAGCCGCATGGAGAACGAAACCGGCGATGGGATTTCTACGGCGTTTCAGGTATTTTCGGGAATCTATCTGCTCCATTCGGATTTCCATATGCAGGAGTGTCCTACGGTCAAAAATGACGATGCTGATATTCTCTGGCTGGACTTCTGCCGGGAAGGACGGGTGGAATGGGAAATATCCAAAGACAAATATGTATATCTGGAATCCGGCAATTATATCATTGACATACGGGCCGGGCGTAAATTTACACTGCATTTCCCTATGAGCCATTACCATGGGATCAGCCTGCGGCTTCATATGAAGGAGGCGAATCAGTCTTTGGCGGAATTTGTAAAGGGCGTTGACATTGATGTCTATGCCATCCGGGATAAATTCGTTTCGGAGGGACAGCCATTTATTACAAAGGGAAATGAGATCATTCATCATATTTTCGAGGAAATAGAAGGGGTTCCATGGGACGAAAGCGGGGAGTATTACAAGATTAAAGTGCTGGAAATCCTGTTCCAGCTTAAAAACATGGAGATGCCAAAGGAACAGATTGAGCGGCCTTATTTTGTAAAGCAACAGGTGGAGATCGTCAAAGAGATTCACGACTTCATTACCGCATCTCCGGAACAGCATTACACAATGGAAGACTTGTCCGAGCAGTTTGACATTCCTGTTTCCAGTCTGAAACGATGTTTTAAAGGCGTGTATGGAACTGCAATCTATTCATTCATGCGCTCCTACCGCATGGATATGGCCAGCCATTTGCTGGCAGAAACAAAGGAAACGGTTGCGTCTATTTCAGCTAAAGTAGGCTATACAAATTGCAGTAAGTTTTCAGAAGCCTTTAAGGGGGCCACCGGGATGACCCCAATGGATTATCGGAAATTCAAAAGCCATCGGGAGTAGGTTTGAACTGTACAGAGTGGAAGGAAAAATCAAATGCTATTACAATAAGTGGAGGGTTAGAAAAGACTAATCCGCCACTTATTTTTTAGATTGCGAGGTGTTCAACATGAAAACTTCAGACAGCAGGACAAAATTGCTGACAGAGAACCCGATACCTCTTATGATTTCGCTCTGTGTTCCGGCAGTGATCGGAATGTTGGTAGTCGGGCTGTACTCTTTTATGGATGGGGTGTTTGTAGGGCAGATGGTCAGCACCGCCGCCGTGGGTGCGGTATCGATCTCTTACCCTTTCACCCTGATCAACAATGGCCTTGCCATCATGGTAGGTGTCGGTTCCGCTTCGGCGCTGTCTCGTGCTATTGGCAAAAAGGACCAGAACACGGTAGATAAGATTATGGGCAACCTGATTATGATGATTGTTGTCTGCTCCCTTATTATCACTGTGATCGGCATGGTATTCACTCGTCCGATCCTGCTTTTGTCTGGTGCGTCCGGGGAAAAGCTGGAACTGGCCGTAAAATATCTTCGGATTGTCTATGCCGGTTCCGTTTTCGTAAATTTCTCCCAGTCTGCCAACATGGTCATGCGCGGTGAGGGCTTGTTAAAGAGAGCAATGACAATTATGGGAATCGGCGCGGTATTGAATATTGTCCTTGACCCGATTATGATTCAATTCCTCAGCCAATATGGGATGGGGATAGAAGCTGCCGCTTATGCAACGGTTATTTCGCAGTTTGTCCAGGCTGCTATCACGCTTTGGTATTTTACAAAAAAGAGCCAGAATGTCCGTATCCACAAGATCAGGCTTGACCGTGAGTTGTTTCCGGAGATTATAGGCGTTGGAATCTCCGCTATGCTCATGCAGGTCACAACACTGCTGCAGCAGACGGTTCTTTACAACGTGGCGGCAAATTATGGCGGTGATACATGGCAGACCTTATTGGGCGTTGCCCTGCGCATCCAGTCTTTCGCTTTTATCCCGGTATGGGGAATCAGTCAGGGATTTCAGCCTGTCGCTGGCACGAATTATGGGGCGAAACAGTATGACCGTGTAAGAACGCTTTGTAAAGTCTTCATGATCGGCGCAACGCTGGTGTCGCTGCTGTTTTATATCCCCATTGAACTAGCACCCAAAGCAGTATTGTCCCTGTTTATTACTGACCCCTCAATCGTGGAACAGGGAGTTATAAACTTCCGCATTTTTTTCAGTTCCTATATCCTGCAAGGTTCTATGATTGTTGTCATTACATTGCTGCAGGCTTTAGGACGGGCAAAACAGGCAGGCACGATGTCGCTCCTGCGCCAGATTATCCTTTTTATTCCATGCGTCGTGCTTTTGCCGAAAGTAGCTGGCATGGGAATCCGGGGCGTGTGGGCGGCTCCCGCTCTGGTAGACGCAGTTATTTTTATTATCTGCATGGGAATTGTGGTTGCAGAGTTTCGCAGAATGTCTATATTGAAAAAGGAGCATTGACCCGGAGAATGAAAGACAGCTCCAAATGGCGATTGAATCCCTGACAAAAGAAAAGACTGTGATTATGATTGCGCATCGGCTGAAAACCATTCGCAATGCTGATCAGATTATTGTGTTGAACCGAGGACAGATTGTACGAGGTAAGTAAGCCGCTTATAATACGCTGCTTCGGCTGCGCACTTCTTTGCAAAAAAGATTAGAACAGCTTTGAGGAAGATGCAACTTTTACGGACAGCAGGACATTGTTTGAGGGATTATGGCAGGAATGGCTTGATATGAAACTGTATCTTATGGCAAGAGGCACTCCTTTAATGGAAAAGGGGTATAAAGGGGTATTTGAGAGCCTTTCAAAAGAAAAACAGTCGGAAATTATTGAGAGAAAAGCTGATTATGCGAAAAAGGCGGGGATAAGTTTGTAAAATGAGTTATAGGGAAAGAAATCACTCTAATTAGAGGGGGAAAAGAGATTTAGGAAAGCTCTGCATACTATGCGGGGCTTTTCTGCTGTGGTTTTAGATAAAGAGATAGAATGAGTGGGATTCCAGCGTAATCGGCATTGTGGAAATGTCGTATAACTGGCTGTTTATGGAGTTGTGGGTAACTCTGTTTGCAGGATGTGGGAAAGCTGTACTTTGCTTTTCCATGTGCTGTGAACAGAGTTATCCATGACTCCATAGCCAGTTATGCATATTTCCATGATGCTATTTAGGGAAATTAGAACATGTAAGGTTTTATAGCTGGATACTACGGTAGGTTGGAAAATAAATGAAACCATTAAAGGAGGAAATTAGGAATGGAAAATCAAAGAAAGGGCCATTCGTCCAGAAAGGCGATTGCAGCAGGAGTTTTTATTGCATTGTATCTTGTCACTTATGTGATTGTCGGCGCTATTTGTATGCCAATAGCCGCTATATTTTTGCTGATGCCTGAAGTGGTGGCATTGCTTGCAGCGCCTACATACCATATGATGCTTGCAAAGTCACCTGCCGGCACACCGATATTCATAGCGGCGGTTATTCCGAGCTTGATTCTGATTGCCAGCGGACATATACCAATTGCTCCGCTTGTCAGCATTCCGGTGGGGATCATTGCGATATTACTGGCAAGAAAAGGGGATTACAGGGAATTTAAGTGGAACGCCGTAAGTCATATAGTATTTTCATGGAATTTGTTCGGCGGCTTTGTTCCAATTTGGTTTATGCGTGATTATTTCTTTGAAAGCACATTGGAGGGTGGAATGAGCCAGGAGTTCTGCGATACTGTCCGCAGCCTTACTCCGTGGTGGGTGCTGCCTGTGATGCTGGCGGCAACAGCTCTATTTTCCCTTTTGGGTTCGCTGTTTACAAAGAAAGTGCTGAATAAGCATTTGGCAAAAGCTGGCGTATTATGAATAGAGATGGAAACAGGCTGTGTCTTAATTTTGATCCACGCACGAAGATATTGCTATTGATTGAATTGGACATTATTTTATTCATGGGCCATTCGCTGATATATGAAACCTGTGTGCTTCTTTTCTGTTCCCTTATCCTTGCGATAGGGGGACAGAGGAAAAGCGCAGCAAAGTTCCTGACTGTTTACATGGTATTTGTTGTGATGCAGTGGTTTGTCGATCCATATGTGGAAATTTTTATATTTTCGCTGCTGCATTTTATTACAGTGTGTGTCAGGAAATTGCTCCCCTGCATCATGTTGGGGAAGTGGCTGATTGCCACAACGGAGGTAAGTTCTTTTGTGGCGGCATTATGGAAAATGAAAATTCCGAGAGATGTAATCATTACAACCTCGGTCATGTTCCGGTGTTTTCCGACGATAAAAGAAGAATGGGAATCTATTCAAATAGCAATGAAAATGCGGGGCATAGACCTAAATATGAAACGGATGGTAACTTCCCCCGTAAGGACAATGGAATATTTATTTGTACCGCTTTTCATTTCCGTATTAAATGTAAGTGATGAGCTGGCGGCGGCTGCGCTTTGCCGGGGGCTTGACAAGCCGGGGCATCATACCTGCATGGAGCCGGTATGTTTCCGATGGTTTGATTATGTGTTTATGATGGTTGCAACGATATGGCTGTTTGTAATGTGTGCGCTTTGGATAAGGGGGTATGCAGTATGATAGAAATGAAAGATGTGTCTTTTTGTTATGCACAGTCTGACACGGAGAGCCTTTGTGGTGTAAATTTGTCCATAGCTGACGGGGAATGTATTTTGCTCTGTGGGAAAAGCGGCTGCGGGAAAACAACCATGACACGTTTAATCAATGGCATGATTCCGGATTTTTATGACGGGGAATTAAAGGGGGAGGTTCTGGTCAATGGAATCAATCCGATTAGCAGCCCTTTGCATGAAATTTCAGATATGGTTGGAACTGTGTTCCAGAACCCACGCACACAGTTTTACACGATGAATACGACAAGTGAAATCGCTTTTGGATGTGAAAACCGTGGAATGGAGCCGGATGCAATCAGGAAGAGGGTGACCCAGGCGGCGGAAGATTTGGGCATACAAGGCCTGCTTGACCGGAATATCTTCCAGTTGTCGGGCGGAGAAAAACAGAAGATTGCGTTTGCAAGTATTTATGCAGTGAATCCGGAAGTATATGTGCTTGATGAGCCATCCTCTAATTTGGACTGTTTTGCGATACGGGAATTGCGCTCCATTCTTGAACTGCTGAAAGCACAGGGCAGGACAGTTATTCTGGCCGAACACCGTACATGGTATTTAGAGGAACTGGTGGATCGGGCGGTTTATATGGAACAGGGGAAGATTGTCAGGGAATATTCTATGCAGGAATTGAAGCGGTTCACTATGGAGGAACGGATAGAAACGGGAATCAGACCTGTCAGCCTTTCGGATTATCCGCTGTCGGAGAAAAAGTCAGTGAAATCGGACAAATATTTAAGTGTGCAGGATTTAAGGTTTGCATACAAAAAAGAAACAGCTCTACAGATACCGGATGCCAAGTTTCAGGCAGGAAACATTACGGCAATCATCGGGAAGAACGGGGCAGGGAAATCTACCTTTGTATCTGCTTTAAGCGGGATCTTCAAAAAGCAAAAGGGAACTGTCTGCATGGATGGGAAGAGACAAAACCCCAAAGAACGTGTGGCGGTCAGTTATATGGTCATGCAGGAGGTAAATCACCAGCTTTTTACGGACAGCGTTGAGGAAGAAATCGTCTTAGGGACGCAAGGATTATCTGCGGATAGGCTGGAGCATATTTTGGAGCAGATGGATATTGCAGATTTGAAAGAAAGACACCCTATGACGCTGTCCGGCGGTCAGAAACAACGTGTTGCGATTGCGGCGGCTGTCTTTTGCGGAAAGAAGATACTGATTTTTGACGAGCCGACAAGCGGATTGGATTTTAGCCATATGATGCAGACGGTTATTTTGTTGCAAAAACTGAAAAGTCCGGATACGTATATTTTTGTGATAACGCATGATTATGAATTTATTCTGTCGGCTTGCGATGAAGTAGTACAGATAGAAATGGGCTGTATCAAAGAAAAATATTCTTTGAATATTAAAAGCTTAAAGAAACTGAGGGATTTTTATCAGATAAATTAATAGTACCCGTAGGAGCTTGTCGTAAATATAAACCGCTGATATAGTTCGTCTTGCTGTGGCAATTCCTTGGGGTGGCGGGTGTAAAAGAGCAGGCAGAAAGCATTTACAGAAACAGACATCTAATCAATTTTCCTATATCCCTTAAAGCATAATCCTGCAAATATTGCACATAAGACACTGCCTGACAATAAAATATAAAGATAGGTAATATCTGTTTCTACGCCTGCCATAACTGCATATACAATACCAATAAATGAAATAACAGCTCCTGTAATACCGCCGGCAGTCAATGCCCCAAATCCTCTGTAAACACGGATTTTAGATAAAACATAATCCAATTTATGGATTCGTTCATTGATTAGCTCGACAATTCCTACAAGCATAAATAATGCGGGAATGACAGCCGTGATTATTGCCGCCGTCAAACCCCGATATTCCATAAAATCAGGTTCTTCCACAAAACATTTCCCTAAAACAATATAGTATGCAATCCATCCAATATTTCCAAAAATATCATAGATAATCCACTTTGCCGTTGAAATATCCGTTTTATACATAGGCACATCCCTCTCTTTGCTTTCATGGTCTGACACGTTATCCACTACTGCCGAAATTTTTTCATTTTTCCCGCGCCATCCTCCGGTACTCCACAGGTAAAACGCCGGTGTTTTGGCAAAACAGCCTTGCAAATCGGCTTGAGGTCGAGTAGCCGACCGCCTGCGCCACCTGCCCGACGGTAAGATTTGTTGCGACAAGCAGGTCTTTTGCCTGATTTATGCGCTGTTTCTGGATATATTCCGTAATGGTGCAGCTGTGGAACTGCTTGAAGCTTGTTTTTAATTTGGTGGTTCCCATGCAGGCGATTTTTGCCAGTCGCTCCAGAGGGATTTTCGAGGCATAATGGCTGTCTAGGTAAGCGGCCACCTCGTTTAAGGCGGAAATGTCCTGTTCCGGCAGGCGAACCTGCCTCGCTTTTTGTCTCTGCCGCCCCGCCTCCATAATGAAAGCCACTGCCTCCGCGATCTTCCCCTCATAAAACAGGCTTGCGGCGATGCCGCTCCCACGGTAGGTTTTCATCTGCCAGAGAAGCCTTGCCATTTCAGGAAACTTATCTGCGCCGTCCATCTTCCGGAAAGCGGGCAGAGGGCTGTCATAGCTGTCAGGATAGCGCATTTTCAGGTAATCCTCATAGTATGCGGGCATGATTTCAATCCCGACGGAACGGATGGGAACCTCTTTGTGCACCAGCACCTTATAAGGATCGCGACTGCTGACAAAGGTTTTGATGCAGCCTGCGGATAAGCAGCGTTGCGGCGCCAGTTCCTTTCCGGATATGGAGTCATACTGCGTGTAGCTTAGGCAGGACGGCAGTTCAAATTCCATAAAGATATCCTGATAGAAAAAGAAATCGTGTATTTTAATGTCAAACAGATCCTTCCATGCATATACCCAGTAACCGCCTTCCCCGATTTCAGGGGAAAGCCGCCAGTACATGCCGGCGGGATTAAATGATCCGGTATTTTTATCCGGAATAAAATGGTATCTGTCCATGACCGATTGGTAATAGTCTGCAATCATGCCTCCCATAAACATCGCCTCCCCATATATGAAAATATTTGCAAGGAAAAGACAAAACTTTGAAACAATCAGGCGGACATCGCTTGAGATGCTTGCCTTTCCTAAGCAGAGCGGATATTCTGTGAAATATGGTTAGTATTAACTAATTAAATATAACAGATTCCGGGCGGTGCGTCAATCCGTCCGGGAGAAGAAGGAGGGAAATTTATGTCAGACAAAAATGACACAAGGGCAATGCTGCTTACGGCAGGTCCGTGGAAGCTGGTGCTTTCATTGAGCGTGCCTGCAATTATCGGTATGGTTGTGGTCGGGCTTTACAACCTGATGGACGCCGTGTTTGTGGGGCAGATGGTAGGCAGTAATGCCATGACGGCGGTTTCTGTCGCCTATCCGTTCACGCTGGTGAATACCGGAGTCGCCACGCTGATCGGCGCCGGTTCGGCCTCCATCCTGTCAAGGGCTATCGGAAAGAAAGACCAGTCCACGGTGGACAGGATTATGGGGAACCTGATTGCATGGAACCTGATTTTTTCTATTGCAATCACGGTAATCGGCATGATCTTTACAGGACAGATTTTAAGGCTTTCCGGAGCAGAGGGTGAAATACTGGATATTGCCACCCGCTATCTGCGGATAATTTTTGTAGGCAGTACCTTTGTAAACTTTGCACAGTCCGCAAACATGATTATGCGTGGCGAAGGCAGGCTGAAACGTGCCATGCTGATCAGCGGCGGTGCGGCGGTGCTGAATATTGTTTTAGACCCGATACTGATCACAATGATGAACCCTGCCGGGAAAGGCGCGGAGGGAGCCGCTTACGCAACGATCCTTTCCCAATTTGTCCAGGCAGCTCTGACACTCTGGTATTTTCTGAAAAAGAGCCAGAATGTGAAGATCCATGGAATCCGGCCAGAAAAGGAATTATTCTCTGAAATCTTTGGCATTGGTTTTTCGGCTATGCTGATGCAGGTCATGCTTCTGGTCCAGCAGACGGTTCTTTATAATGTGGCGGCGCAAAATGGCGGTGGTGAATGGCAGACGATCCTTGGCGCGACACTCCGGGTACAGTCATTCGCATTTATCCCCCTTTGGGGATTGAGTCAGGGCTATCAGCCAGCGGTGGGGACAAATTTCGGCGCGAAGCAGTATGACCGGGTAAAGTACATAACAAAAATCTTTTCCATTGCGGCAACTTTACTGGCGGCGATCTTTTATCTTCCGATCATATTGGCTCCTAAAGCCATGCTGTCACTGTTTATCACGGAACCGGAAATTGTCGCACAGGGAGCAAATGATTTCAGGGTGTTTTTTATCTCTTATATTGTATTAGGATTTTGGGTTGTGATCCTTACCCTGATGCAATCACTGGGAAGGGCTTCTAAAGCAAGCGTGCTGGTTCTTTTGCGCCAGATCGTGATC
>Ga0137307_102128_pt1 | contig 14581 bp, 11 predicted proteins | sample NAcewD2O_March_2_FD_97180 | JGI IMG/M metagenome (GOLD analysis project Ga0137307, IMG submission 97180) | Mouse cecal microbial communities from Vienna, Austria - N-Acetylglucosamine amended D2O_March | ecosystem: Host-associated > Mammals > Digestive system > Large intestine > Cecum | place...
GTGATAAAAGCGGTGGAGCAGGTGACAGGGGAGCCGGAGATAGCATTCAACAGCGCGGTCACGGTGGTGGACGCTTCCAAATGTAAAATGTATATGCGCAATTTCGGCGAATTTTTCAATAATCAGATTCAGTATGCCGGTACGATCGTCCTGTCCAGAACGGACAAGGTGGGAGAGGAAAAAGCGGCGCAGGCCGTGGAGCTGATCCGGCAGGTCAATGAAACGTCTCCGGTGGTGACGACGCCGGCTGCCATGCTGGAGGGGAAAAAGCTGCTGGAGATTATCGAAGGTGTGAAGCCCCTGGCGCAGACGATGATGGAAGAAGAAGCCTGTCCGGTGTGCGGCGGGCATCATCACCATGGTCATGATGAGGACTGCGGCTGTCACGATCATGAACATCATCATCACGGCCACGACTGTGAGCATTCTCACACGCATGGTGAGAGCTGCCACGATCATGAGCATCACCAGGATCACGATGAAGACTGTGGCTGCCATGCGCATGAACATCATCATCAGGAGCATGACGGGGACTGCGGCTGCCACGACCATGAGCATCACCATCACCACCATCATGCTGATGAGGTGTTTACAAGCTGGGGCCGGGAAACCGTGAAATCTTATACCAAAGAAGAAATGGAATCCATTCTGCATACCCTTGGCGAATCTCAGGATTATGGTACGGTGCTGCGGGCAAAGGGTATGGTGGCCGGAAAGGACGGACAGTGGATTTACTTTGACATGGTTCCCGGTGAGGCGGATATCCGCGGCGGAGCCGCCGAGTATACGGGAAGACTGTGTGTAATTGGCTCCGGACTCCATGAGGAAGAACTGGAGAAATTGTTTGGACTGAAATAAGTCCAAATGCAGTTTAAAATTTAGAAAGGGTTTCACGTGATCTATGGAAGATGATGTAAGAGTACCGGTCTATCTGGTAAACGGGTTTCTGGAAAGCGGAAAAACCAGTTTTCTGCGGTTTACCGTCAGCCAGGAATATTTTGATATCGACGAGCCCACACTGCTGATTCTCTGCGAGGAAGGGGAGGAGGAATATGCTCCGGAAGAACTGGAAGCACATGACACCCGGCTTGTGATTGTCGAAGATCAGGAGACGTTTAACGAAGCATTTTTGCAAAAGCTGGAGGAAACTTACAATCCCGGCCGTGTGCTGATCGAATACAACGGTATGTGGCAGACCGGCGAATTCCATCAGATGGAACTGCCGGAAGGATGGGGAATCGTCCAGCAGATCACAACGATCGACGCCTCCACCTGTCAGGTGTATATGAATAATATGAAGTCCCTGTTTATGGATATGGTCAGAGATTCCGAGCTGGTTATTTTCAACCGCTGCGCGCCGGAACTGCCGCTGGCTTCGTTCCGGCGGAATATCAAGGCGGTGAATCAGCGGTCGGAAATTATCTTTGAGGATGAGGAAGGCGAGCTGGGCAATCTGTTTGAAGAAGAAATGCCTTTTGACATCAATGCCCCGGTGGTGGAGATTCTGCCGGAGGACTATGGAATCTGGTATCTGGATGCCCTGGAGCATACGGATAAATATATCGGCAAAACCCTTCGCTTTAAAGCGAGGGTGCTGAAAGACCGGCGGATCGGCCACGGTATTTTTGTGCCCGGCCGCATGGCGATGGCCTGCTGTGAGGAAGATACTTCCTTTATCGGTTTTATCTGCAAAAGCGATCAGGCCGAGACGCTGAAAACCGGCCAGTGGATTACCCTGACCGCGAAACTGGACGAGGAATATGTCCGGGCTTACAGGGATAAAGGGCCGGTGCTGTATGCGGAGCGCATCGAGGAAGCAGAGCCGATTGATAACGATATGGTGTTTTTTAACTGAAAAGTGCCGTTTCATAAAGATCAGGATATATTCCGCCCGGTTTGACGCGGCGGGTGGAATCAGCCTGTTTTTCATGTTGGAAAAAGCCGGAAACCTGAGGATGTTTTTTTAGAGATATCCCAGGTTCCCGGCTGAATTTTTTACCGGTTTTTTTATAAAAACTTTTTCAGTTCTTCTATATTCTTCTGCTCCGTTCTCAGCAGCTTATCTGCCAGCGCGCTGATCCGGGGATTGCTCTGGTCGTAATCTTTCTGATGCTGAATGATTTTGGTTACGCCCATGGAACTGCCTTGGATCATCATGTCCGCGATGTGGGAGACCGAGGAGTCGGTCATGGTCTTCATGGTGGTCATCATCTGAGAAGAAATTTTGGACATGGCGGAGATGTTTTCCCGCTGGCCGCCCAGTTCCCCAAGCATTTTGTCTGCCTCGGCGTAAATGCTCTCATATTCCCGCATCTGCTGATTCAGAGCGCCGGTGAAGGAACTGTTTTCATTCTCCACTTTGGGAAGCACGTCCATAATGCCCTGTCTGCCCATCTGCGTATTCTGCCGGATAAAATTTAACATTGTCATATCATTAATCATTGCTTCTGCCTCCATAAAAGAATATTTTATGGAAAGTATTTGCAGATTTAAGAAAATTATGCGGACGGCGCCGGAACTGTGTTTTGGTCTGTTTGGGAACTGCCGTTTTCACGCCACAATTCAATTTCATAGATGGACCAGTTGGTTTCGGCGGTTTCCGTTCCGTCCGGTATCCGGAAACGGATATAACGCATGTTTGTAAGCGGGAACCAGAAGGTTTCCATATCGTCGGACTGGTATGACAGAGGACTCCAGTCCACTCCATCGGTAGAATAAAAAATCTCCATATTTACAGGAAAATCAGATCGGTATCCGGCCTGTACCAGTGTAATCTGATTCAGGGAAACTGCCTGTTTCAGTTCTATTTCAAAGTACATGCCCGCCTCCTGAGCCGTGCCGCTGGTCCAGCGGGTGTCCAGGTTATTGTCGAAGGCGAAAGGGGTTTCCTCAGGCTGAGGCGAGGCGTCTGCGGTTTCTATGACGGTGTCTCTGTGGCTGTCAGCTTCGTCGGAGCGGGGCGTCAGAACCTGTATTTCCATATTCCATGCTGACGGTGCGGGTTCGGTGCCTGGGCCGGGCATATGGTGTTCCAGCCGGATATAGGCCAGTTTTATTTCCGGGAAGATGCAGTGGAAATCATAGTCATATCGCAGGTCCTCCTGGAAAGACAGAGGTGCCGGCAGCCAGTGAACGCCGTCCTCTGATACGGAAAGCTCCAAATCCCCCGGGCGGTAATGAAAATCGTTTCGGTTTCCGGTTTCGATCCGGACCCGGTCGGTGGATACCGGTTCGGACAGCCGCCCGGTAAAACGGTTTGTCTGTCCGTCGCTGTCCACGGTCCAGTCGATGCCCGACACTTCCGTTGTGACAGCGGCATAGGGCGTTTCGGCCATGCCGCTGCCGGCGGCTTCATACTGTTCTTTCAGCCTGGAAGAAAAATAGGGCGTATAGGTTCTCTGAAAGATCGTATAAACGGCCATTCCGTCGATTTCTTTCACGTACGCGGGCTGATACAGACTCATCTGGGAAATCGCTTCCGTACTTCGCGTGCTGGTATGGTTGTAAATGGCATAATCCGCCGTGTTCAGATCATTGACGATCTTGATCCGGGCCTGGTCTTCGTAGCTGAGGAAATAGCGGTTTTCCGAGGGCGTCATTGTCCAGACACGAATGGTTTCCCGGCTGTCATTGCGGCAGATGTGCTGTAAAGCGTCGAACTGGGAGACGCCCCAATAATCTTTTTCAAAACAGCTTTCGGCAAAAGGACGGGCAATCGGATTAAAATACAGATATTCAAAAGGATGATTTTGCAGAATCCACAGGGATACCGGTATCATTCCCGCAGCCAGGGCCGCCGCGGTTATGGCCATGCCGAACCGCTTCCGGCGAAGGCACAGAAAATCCCGCAGTTTGATATAGCCGTACAGGGCGGCAAGGATCATAAGCGGATAGATAAAGTAGAAATGTCTCCATCCGTTATACAGAACCGGCCGGAACAAAAATACATATAAAAAGGGGATCGCCCCGTTCAGGCATAAAAACAGTTTTTCCGGCGCCAGCATATCATCGCGGCGGCTGTCTGCCTGCCGGGCGGAGGGACGACGGGCAAAGCGCCCGGAACGGCGGAAATGATTTCCGGCTGCTGCGGCCAGGGACCGGACCTGGAAGAATACGCCGGCCGCCATCAAAAGCAGGTAAACAACAGGCGTGGTAGCCAGAATCCAGACCGGCAGGTAATGCCAGGGGAGCCGGTCTGTCATCGGATAAGCGCCCATGTAGAAAATGGTCTGAACATAGTTGATATAGCTGGAAAAAGTCCCGATAATTTCCAGGATGCCCTTTATGGGGTTCTGCCATACCGCAGGGGTAAGCAGCAGATAAAATGCCAGACTGAACAATCCGGCGCCTATGGAAAACAGCAGCTTTTGCGAGACGGTTTTCACGGTGGATGTCCTGCCTTTGTGAAAGAACAATTGCCAGCCCAGCATCACGACACAGCAGATAACCGGAATTGCGCCGACAATCCGGGCGTTGGTGCAGAGACCGCCGAAAAAGCCGAAAAGCAGCAGGCGGGGCCATGTCTGTTTTCGAAGAAGCAACAGACCGAAATAGAGCGTCATCACAAAAAGGGAGAGAAACAGCAGATCCTTGATATTATAGAAAGAATCCGCCAGAATCCGGGGCGATAAAATTAGCATAAAAACGCCCGTCAGGCTGAGGCTTCGACGGCCGGTAAAGGTTTTGCAGATCAGATAAAAAAAGATTGTGGACACCCAGAAAACAGCGAAGGTATACATATGCCGCAGCAGGTAGATCTGCTGGTAATTAAACCGAAACCGGTAAAGATATTCTGCCAGGACTGCCGGAAACTGTCCGGCTACGCCGTAACAGCGCAGGAAATATTCATTTAATGACGGAAGCCCGTTAAAATTTACGGTGTCGGTGACAATCTCTTTTGCCTGGGGCAGAACGTATCCCAGGTTAATCAGGCTGCTGTTCCGCTCCGTGGATTCATCCCAGGAAATACCATAATCTCTGACGACGATCATGCCATATAAAAAGAAAACCAGAAAAAATAAGGGGACTCCGTATGTTCGTCCGGCTGCTGTAATTCGTTTCATCATATCATCCTGTCCTTTATCCATCGTTTTGCAAAGGGATTATACTATATTCTTGCCATTTTGCCTATCATTTGTTAGGATAAAGGATGACAAAGGAGAAAAAACGTGGAAGAATGGAGAATTTACGGAAAAAAAGCAGATTTTAACGCCATTGCCCAGGCGTTCGGCATCAGTCCGGTGACAGCCAGGGTAATTCGAAACAGGGACGTGTGCGAAGCGGAGGAAATAAGGGCGTATCTGTACGGAACGAAGGAACAGATGCATTCCCCTTTTCTGATGAAAGATCTGGAGAAGGCATGTGATATCCTGCTGGAAAAAATCCGGGAGGGCAAAAAGATTCGCGTAGCCGGAGATTACGACTGCGATGGCATTAATGCTACCTATATTTTGCTGACGGCGCTGAAAAGACTGGGCGGACAGGCAGATTTTGTAATCCCTGACCGGATTCACGACGGATACGGAATCAATGAGGAGATTGTGAAGAAAGCGGCTGCCGAAGGTGTCGATACGCTGCTGACCTGTGACAACGGCATCTCGGCGTCGGACCAGATTCGGCTGGCCGGACGGCTGGGGATGACGGTGATCGTTACGGACCATCATGATATCCCGGAGCAGGGCATTCCGCCGGCGGCGGCCGTGGTGAATCCGAAGCAGCAGGACTGTCCCTATCCGTTTAAGGGACTGTGCGGTGCGGCAGTCGCCTTTAAACTGGTGCAGGTTATGTATGAAAAGCGGGGAATCCCGGCGGAGGAGGCTTATCAGTATCTGGAATTTGCCGCGCTGGCTACGGTGGCAGATGTGATGGAACTGAAAGGGGAGAACCGGATTCTGGTGCGGGAAGGGCTTGCCAGACTGCGCCGCACGGAGAATATCGGGCTGAACGCACTGGTTGAAGTATGTAAACTGAAGAAAGATGCCCTGGTGTCTTACCATCTGGGGTTTGTGATCGGCCCCTGTTTAAATGCAAGCGGGCGTCTGGAGACGGCGGCGCTGTCGCTGGAACTGCTGCTGTGCAAGGATGCGGACCGGTCCCGGTCCATAGCCGAAAATCTGAGACAGTTAAATGAGACAAGAAAAGATATGACTGTGAAAGGGACGGAGCAGGCCGTCGCTGTGATCGAACAGGAACATATGGAGCAGGACCCGGTACTGGTGGTTTATCTGCCTGGCTGTCATGAAAGCATCGCCGGAATTATCGCGGGAAGGCTGAAAGAAAAATATCACCGCCCGTCTATCGTTCTGACGGACAGCCTGGAAGGTGTGAAAGGCTCCGGTCGTTCTATCGAAGCCTATCATATGTTTCACGGCCTGCAGCAGTCGGCGGGATGGCTGGATAAATTCGGCGGACATCCGATGGCGGCGGGGCTTTCGCTGAAAAAAGAAAATATTGCGCCGTTTCGGGAGAGTCTGATTGCGCAGGCGGGGCTGACGGAGAAGGACTTTGTGAAACGGATCTGGCTGGATCTGGAGCTGCCCTTTGCCTGGGTCAGTGAACGGCTGGTAGAAGAATTGCAGGCATTGGAGCCTTTCGGGAACGGAAATCCCCGCCCTCTGTTCGGCTGCCGCCAGGTATCGGTACGGCGGGGGCGGGTAATCGGCCGCAATGCCAATGTCCTGCGTCTTTCTCTGACCGATGCCCAGGGCACGCCCATGGAGGGTGTCTGGTTCGGGGATACGGAAGAACTGATACATACATGGTCGGAAAAATACGGTCAGGCCCAGGCGGAAAATATACTGCGGGGATATGAGAATGATATTCGTTTCACAATCGCTTATTATCCGACAATCAACGAATTTGCAGGCCGCCGGACTCTGCAGATTACGGTGCAAAATTTTATTGCATAGTTGGGGCGGGAGATATATACTGTTTATGTAGTCGGTGAGCGGCGCGGAAAAGATTGATGTCTATAACAGGAGGATAAAATGAAAAAGCTGGAAGATTATGTGAGAAGCATACCGGATTTTCCGGAACCGGGTATTATATTCAGGGATGTAACCACGGTGATTCAGGACCCGGACGGATTAAAGCTGGCGGTGGATAAATTACAGGAGATGGTGCAGGATGTGGATTATGACGTAGTGGTGGGACCGGAGTCCAGAGGGTTTATCTTCGGCGTGCCGGTGGCCTACAATATGCACAAATCTTTTGTGCCTGTGCGCAAAAAAGGCAAACTGCCCTGCGAGACGATTGAGATGGAGTATGATCTGGAATACGGCACGGCCGTGATTGAAATTCATAAAGATGCCATCAAACCGGGCCAGAGGGTAGTGATTGTGGACGATCTGATCGCCACCGGCGGCACAACGGAAGCCATTATCAAGCTGGTGGAAGCCCTGGGCGGAAAAGTGGTAAAAATCTGTTTCCTGATGGAACTGGCAGGATTAAAAGGGCGTGAGAAGCTGTCAGGCTACGATGTGGACGCCGCAGTGGTTTATGAAGGAAAATAAATTGATTCGGTTTATAAAAAAATGGGTGTATTTCCGAAAACGCCGTTCAGGCAGGTTCAGTTCTGCGCAGGTAATCGCGGGCGGATTTCTGGCGGCAATTCTGGCAGGCGCAGTTTTACTTTGCCTGCCGGTTTCTTCGTCGGAGGGAACCTTTACCGATTTTGTAGATGCCATGTTCACCGCCGCCACCAGTGTCTGTGTGACCGGTCTGGTTACGGTCAATACCGCCGCTCACTGGAGCCTGTTCGGCAAAGTGGTGATCTTGTTTTTGATCCAGCTAGGCGGCCTGGGCGTGGTGACGGTGATGACGGTCTGTCTGGTGGCCGCGGGACAGCGGATTACGCTGCGGGAGCGGATGATGATCCATTTGGAGGCGGCAGGGGCCGTTGGGTATGCCTTTGTCTTTGTTCCGGAGTACGGACCGTTAAAAGGTGCGGGCTATGCGGTGTTTCACGCCGTTTCCGCATTCTGCAACGCGGGCATTGATCTGGTGGGGGACAGCAGCCTGGTTCCTTATCAGACCAATCCGGTGATAAATATTACAACCTGTATTCTGATTATCACCGGCGGCATCGGCTATGTGGTCTGGTGGGATATTCTGCGGGTGATCAAAGGCAGGAGACACAGACAGGTTCCCAAAGGCCGGTGTTTTTGCCGGCTGCAGCTACATTCAAAACTGGCGATTGTCGTGACGCTGGTGCTGATCCTTGGAGGGACGGTGCTGTTTTTCCTGCTGGAGCGGAACAATCAGGCCACCTTTGCTTCTTTGTCTCTGCCGGAGCAGGTGATGGCGGCATTGTTCCAGTCGGTGACGACCAGAACCGCAGGTTTCTGCACCGTAGACCAGGGCGCGCTGACGGAGGCTTCCGCGTTTGTCACGATGTTATTGATGCTGATCGGCGGTTCCCCGGCCGGCACGGCGGGCGGCGTGAAAACCACCACCGTGGGTATGCTGGCGCTGGTGGTGTGGGCGTCGGCATGTAAAAAAGAGGACGTGGAGGTGTTCGGCAGGCGGATTAACCAGTCCAGCATTCGCACGGGGCTGACTGTTTTTCTGCTGGCTCAGTTTATCGCCATTGCCGGAATCGTGCTGCTGCTGGCCACCCAGGATATGAGCTTTACGGATGTCTCTTTCGAGGTGTTTTCCGCTCTTGGGACGGCGGGTCTTACCAGAGGCATTACCGCCGATCTGAATGTGTTCGGCAAGCTTGTGGTCACGGCGCTGATGTATATCGGACGGATCGGGCCGATTACGCTTGTAGTGGCATTTTTAAATAAAAATAACGAGAAAAACGGTAAGCTTTCCCTGCCTAAAAGGAGAGTACTGGTAGGGTAGAGGAGAGGGCGTGTTCGTTTAATAGGAGAATGTGATGAAACGGAAAGAATTTGCCGTGCTTGGCCTGGGAGAATTCGGGCGCAGCGTGGCGTTAAATCTGGCCCAGGGCGGCGCTTCCGTCCTGGCTGTGGATAACTGTGAGGAATGCGTGCAGATGGTGGCGGATGATGTGACCTATGCCGTAAAGGCTGACCTGACGGATCCGGAAACCCTGCGCATGGTGGGCATTCAGAACATGGATGTGGCGGTGGTGTGCATCAGCGACAATCTGGAGGCCAGTATTCTGGCCACGATTATTTCCAAGGAAAGCGGTGTTCCTTTTGTGATGGCGAAAGCCCGCGATGAGCTGCAGGCTTCCGTGCTTCGAAAAGTGGGGGCCGACCAGATTATTTTCCCGGAGCGGTCTATGGGCGTCAGAATTGCCCGGAACCTGATCGCCGGCAATTTTGTGGATATTATAGAGCTGTCCAGCAAGTTCAGCATGGTAGAGGTGGGCGTTCCCGGAAAATGGGCGGGAAAAACGCTGCGCGAGCTGAATCTGCGCAGTGTCGGGCTGAATATGATTGCGAAAAAGGAAGAAGACGAAATAAAGATGGTGCTGGAGCCGGATCAGGTGCTGAGACTGGGCGACATCTATATTCTGGTCGGCTCCAATGAGGCGCTGGCCCGGATTCCGGAGGATTGATGATGCCGGCGCAGATTACCAGCACCTCCAATCCCCAGGTGAAAAACGTGGCTGCCCTGATGAAGAAATCCAGGGCCCGCACGGAGCAGGGCCTGTTCGTCGTGGAGGGCATGAAACTGTTTCGGGAGCTTCCGGCCGCCTGGATTGCTCAGGTTTATGTCTCGGAGGGGTTCGCTTCGGACGGGCCAATGGATGAAGTGAGAAGGGTCTGTAATCCGCTGGTTGTGTCCGACAGGGTTTTTGCTGCCATGGCAGATACCTGTTCGCCTCAGGGGATTCTGGCGCTGGTCCGGCAGCCGGCCTGGGAGCTGGAGCAGATGATCGGTCGGGCGAAATCCCCCTTTTTTCTGATTCTGGAGCAGCTCCAGGATCCGGGAAACCTGGGCACAATTCTTCGTACCGCGGAAGCCGCCGGGTGTACGGGCATTATTATGAGCCGGGATACGGTGGATATTTATAATCCCAAAGTGATTCGTTCCACAATGGGGGCGGTGTACCGAGTTCCTTTTTTTTATGCGGAGCAATTGGAAGAGACCGTGATGCGGCTGCGGGAGAAAGGCTTTCTGATATACGGAGCCCACCTGCAGGGCTCCGTCAGCTTTGAATGCCCCGATTACAGAGTTCCCTGCGCCTGTATGATCGGTAACGAGGGAAACGGTCTGTCCGACTCTCTGGCGTCTCTGGCCCATCAGCGGATCCGGATTCCGATGGAGGGAAAAGCGGAGTCTCTGAACGCGGCGGTCAGCGCGGCGCTGATTATGTATGAGGCGTACCGGCAGCGGCGCGGGGACTGATAAAAGGACTTGTAAAACCTTCGCTTTTCAGCGATTTTTCGGCATGTGAATCTCAAAACTTGACAAATGATTTAAAATCTGCTAGAATGCATTTGTAACAAAATTGTAACAAATGAATTATTTTAGTAATAAAGTGTTAAGAAGAAAGAAAAAAAGTGGCTGTAAGATTCGAAACAGGGGGATGAACAAGACGCCTGCGGAGAGATTGGAAGCCGCGAAATTTCAGGAGGATTAGCATGTCTACACAAGCAAAGAGTGTATATGCCTGCGGTGCTCTGGCATTTTCACTGTTGTCAATGTGTTTGCTGCAACCGTCCATATCCCCGGCAGCGAAATCGCTGGATCAGGAAGGACTCACCGGGGCAGTGATTGAAACGATGGAGAGTGAGGGAACGGAAGGAACTGTTCAGACGGAGCAGACAACAGATGACGCGGAGGAGACGTTCTTTGAGGAAGTCACGGACGCCGTGCTTGCGGAGTCGGAAGAAGTTACGATACTGACGCCGGAGCCATCAGAGCCATCAGAGCCATCAGAGCCATCGGAGGAATCTTTTTCGGCAGGGATGGCCACCGTTCTGAATGAAGGCGAGAAAGCCAGAACGGATGCGGAGATGATATCAAAGCTGGAAACTGGAGATGAATATTTCTCGGCGGGTATGGCGACGGCTATGAATGAGGGCGCTCAGGCCAGAGCCGCAGTCGTCAGAGTCGTCCCCAATGTGGATACGGTGATGAACATCAGAGCGGAAGCTTCCGAGGAAGCGCCCGTCGTAGGAAAGTTTTACCGGGGCTGTGTCGGAGAACAGGTGGAAGCGGCGGACGGCTGGATCAAGGTTCAGTCGGGCGCAGTGACAGGATGGGTCAGCGCAGAGTATGTGAAGACCGGCGACGAGGCAGATCAGATGATTGCCGAGCTGAATCCTGTGGTTGTCACCGTGAACGCGGACACATTGAATGTGCGCAGAGAAGCAGGGACAGAAGCCGACGTTCTGGCAGTCGCTTCCGGAGGCCAGACTTTTATGGCCGGGGAAGTGGGAGACGAATGGGTACGGATTTTCTATACGCCGGATGTCACCGGATATGTAGCAGCGGAATTTGTCACCATGGAAAATAAGGCCGGAACAGCCGTAGATATGGAAACGGTAAACGCTTTACAGGCAGAAGCGGATAAAAAAGAAGCTGAACGCAAGGCACAGGAGAAAAAGAAACAGATTGCGTTAACGACCGGGTCACCGATGGTGGCCAGTGTGGACGACGCGACGCTTCTGGCAGCCGTATGTCAGTATGAAGCGGGCAGCAACTATGACGGATGTCTGGCTGTGGCAAATGTGGTTCTGAACCGGGTGCGCAGCGGCGGCTATCCCAACAGCATCGCGGAAGTGATTTATGCGCCGGGACAGTTCGGAAGCGTAAGATCAGGAGCCCTGAACCGGTATCTGAACGGCGGAATCAGCGGCAGTGCCAGACAGGCGGCGAACGACGCACTGGCAGGCGCGAACAACATCGGCGGCTATCTGCATTTCTGTTCCGGCAGAGTTGCGAATGTGAATTCTTTCAGCAGCTATACGGTTGTAGGCGGAAATTATTTTTATACAAGATAGATAATGACAGTCAAAGTGAGAATATGAAAAACGGGTGATGCCGGTGCGGGCACACCCGTTTTTCATATTTTGGAAACTTCAACAGCCTCTGCAACTCTTCTCCAATCTGTGAAAATCGGTTGAAATTGCCCGTAAAATGGGCTATAATGAATACAGCATAAACTGATACTGGTTTCCGCTAAGGAGGGGATGTATATGAATTCCATTTATTGGCTGTTACTGATTATCGTATTGCTGGTGATTGAAATTATCACGCTGGGACTGACCACAATCTGGTTTGCCGGCGGCGCTTTGGCGGCATTTATTTTATGCCTGCTGGATTTACACTGGAAGGTACAGTGGACGGCTTTTATCTCCGTGTCCTTCCTGCTGTTGATTTTCACCCGCCCGCTGGCTGTGAAGCGTTTAAACAACAAAACCCAGAGGACTAATGTGGACAGTCTGGCCGGAAGTCTGGCCGTGGTGACAGAGACCATTGACAATGATAAAGGAACTGGCAGCGTAAGCGTCAACGGACAGATCTGGACGGCCCGGAGTGTCAGAACCGGAGAAGTGTTCCGGTCCGACGAGAAGGTGGTTGTAGAGCGGATTGAGGGCGTGAAGGTGTTTGTGGATCGGGCAGAGCCGTGATAAGCGCCGGAATGCCGGAACAGGAGTTTGCTGTTTTTTATTATATTTTTTTAAGGAGGAACTATGAATATCGGATGGACTTTAACAATTGTTTTGCTGGTTTTCCTGCTGATGGTTCTGGCGTCCTGTGTGAAGATCGTTCCGCAGGCACAGGCGATGGTGGTGGAACGGCTGGGCGGATATCTGGCTACCTGGTCGGTAGGCGTTCATTTTAAGGTGCCCTTTGTGGACAGAATTGCCAGACGGGTGAATTTAAAGGAGCAGGTAATCGACTTTAAGCCCCAGCCCGTGATCACGGAAGATAATGTTACGATGCAGATTGACACCGTGGTATTTTTCCAGATCACTGATCCCAAGCTGTTTGCCTACGGTGTGGAAAATCCGCTGATGGCGATTGAGAATCTGACGGCCACGACGCTGAGAAATATCATCGGCGATCTGGAGCTGGATGAAACGCTGACTTCCAGAGAGCTGATTAATACGAAGATGAGAACGCTGTTAGACGTGGCCACCGACCCGTGGGGCATCAAGGTAAACCGTGTGGAGCTGAAAAACATCATTCCGCCGGCCGAGATTCAGGATTCCATGGAGAAGCAGATGAAGGCGGAGCGTGAGCGCCGTGAAGCGATTCTGCGTGCGGAGGGCGAGAAGAAGTCCACGGTCCTGGTGGCAGAAGGTAAGAAGGAATCTGCCATTCTGGATGCCGAGGCCGAGAAGCAGGCGGCGATTCTGCGTGCGGAGGCACAGAAGGAACGTATGATCCGCGAGGCCGAGGGTCAGGCGGAAGCAATTCTGAAAGTGCAGCAGGCTACCGCGGAAGGAATCCGTCTGATCAAAGAGGCGGGCGCTGACGATTCGGTTATCCAGTTAAAGAGTCTGGAAGCTTTTGCGAAGGCTGCCGACGGCAAGGCCACCAAAATTATTATCCCGTCTGAGATTCAGAGTCTGGCGGGGCTGGTGCGGTCCGTTACGGAGACCGCAAAGGATCAGTAGGATTCGGATTTATTCGGATACAAAATCAACCGCGGCGGAGTACTTTGCCGTGGCTGATCCAGAAACAATTATGAGACAGGAAGTTATCATCTGAGCCAGAGTCTGGCATTGCCAGGCTCTTTGCTCATTTTTTCATTATATCGAATTATCTGGAGGATGGTTATGAATTTAAAAGGACGCAGTTTTATTACACTGAAAGATTTTACGCCGGAGGAAATCGGCGGCCTGCTGGATCTGGCAGCAGATCTGAAAGCAAAGAAGAAACAGGGAATTACGGGGAACAGTTTAAAAGGAAAGAATATCGCGTTGATTTTTGAGAAGCCTTCCACCCGAACCAGATGTTCTTTTACAATCGGCTGTATTGACGAAGGAGGACATCCGGAGTATCTGGGAGAGCATGATATTCAGTTGGGGCACAAAGAGAGCGTGAAAGATACGGCCAGGGTGCTGGGACGTATGTTTGACGGAATCGAGTTCCGGGGTTTTGAGCATGCGAAGGTAGAGGAGCTGGCAAAATATGCCGGGGTTCCGGTGTGGAACGGGCTGACGGATGATTTCCACCCCACTCAGATTCTGGCAGACCTTCTGACGATGCGGGAGCATCTGGGAGAATTGAAAGGGCTGAACTTTGTATTCGTAGGCGACGGACGGAACAATATGGCCAACAGCCTGATGATCGGCATGACGAAGATGGGCGTCAACTGCGTGATTCTTGCTCCGAAGCAGTTGTGGCCGGAGGAAGAACTGGTGGAGCTGTGCCGGGAATATGGAAAAGCTTCCGGTGCGACACTGACAGTAACGGGCCGTATCGATGAAGTGAAAAATATGGATGTGGTCTATACGGATGTGTGGTGTTCTATGGGCGAAGAGGACAAGGCGGCCGAGCGGGTGGCTTTGCTGCGGGATTATCAGGTAAACGACGGGCTGATGAAACAGGTGGGCAGCGACAGAGTGATTTTCCTTCACTGCCTGCCGGCGGTAAAAGGCAACGAGGTGACAGAGGAAGTGTTTGAGCGGTATGCCGACACGGT
>Ga0137307_102130_pt1 | contig 14524 bp, 13 predicted proteins | sample NAcewD2O_March_2_FD_97180 | JGI IMG/M metagenome (GOLD analysis project Ga0137307, IMG submission 97180) | Mouse cecal microbial communities from Vienna, Austria - N-Acetylglucosamine amended D2O_March | ecosystem: Host-associated > Mammals > Digestive system > Large intestine > Cecum | place...
AGGAATACGAAAAATTCTATCCTGCAGATGCTGCTCTTCGGGACAGCGTTCTCGGATATAATGCAGACAGCGTGGCTTTTAGCCTTGAAAATATCGTGTATTTAGAGCTTTTGGATACACCGTCAATGTGGGGAAAACCAGAGATGGAGAGATTGACTTTGTAGCGGTAAGGCAGAACGAAAAAATCTATGTTCAGGTCACGCAGGGAATCAATTCCGAAAAGACGGAAAAACGGGAGTATAACCGTTTGCTTGAAATACACGAACTACCCAAAATATGTTCTTACGACAGATGAATATGCGGGCGTTTCTCTTTTAAGAAAGGAAAATCTATGAAAACAAAAATTTACTTAATTCTGATTGCGGCGTTTTCAGCTCTTTTTTGCACAAGCGCCTATTCCTTTGTGCGTGCGTCTGTGGTAAGATATTGACGTTGAACAATTTAACAAAAATAAATTATAGGAGACAAATAAAATGGCTAAGAACGAACGATTTAAGACGGTTTATTCACAAGGAACTTTGGATGTAACGCAAATTTTGGTAGATACAGAGACTGGAGTGAATTATGTGTTTCGTAAAGTTGCATATGCAGGAGGAATGACACCGCTGTTGGGCAAAGATGGAAAACCCGTTATCTCTCCGATTGAAAATAACTAACTTTAGTCATTCAAATTCTAGTTTTGTTGGAGAATACATCAAGACAGAAAAAAGATATGAAAATAGAATATTGTTTACCATTGGTAGCGATTTATCTAATAGTAAATCAGCTACCTTTTTTATCCCCATAAACCCAAACACAGTACGGTTATATGAAAAACTGAAACTGATACCTAAGCCGGAACGACTGTCAAATGGTTATCGTGTATTTACGGAATTTCATATAAAGCAATGCAGGCTGATACGCCTTGCATTTCAAGTAGAGGTTTTGCAGAATGGGCTAAGGAAGAAAATCGCACAGATGATTACGGTATCAGCAACAGGAGATTTTGATACCGCTATTGCGCTTACGAAAAACTACTTGGAGCAGGTCGGACGGGAACGCCGGAACGCGGAAGAAGCCATTGAAGTTGTGAAGCAGATTTTATCCGGCGGTATTGGAGAAAACTTCAGGCATTTGAAGCGAAAAGATGTATCAAAACTGCTTGATATTTCTATGGACACGCTCCGAAAGTATCTTAGGCACAAAAAATGCTGACAGTGGAACAGTATCGGTCTTGGGGTGCAACCCGAAAAAAGATAGACACCGCCTGTTTCAAAAGGTGGGCGTTCAGTTTCAAGAGGGCGGTTATCAGACGGAAATTACAGTTTCGGAACTATGTGAAGAAACGGCTTGTCTTTATGAAGCGCCCGTCGACTGGAAAAAACTTTGTGAACAATTTGGAATCGGCAATAAAATAGATAATGCGGTAAAGAGTTTGTCCGGCGGGGAGCGTCAACGCTTATTTATCGTACTTGCCTTAATCCCGAACCCGGAACTGGTATTCCTTGATGAATTGACTACCGGACTTGACGCAAAAGCCCGGCGTGATGTTTGGAAAATATTATCTGAATTAAAAAGCAAGGGATTGACTATCTTTTTAACTTCCCATTTCATGGACGAAGTGGAAGCCTTATGTGATAAAATTTGTATTTTTAGAAACGGGAAAGCTGTATTTTTCGGAACCGTTGAACAGGCAAAGAAAGCCAGTAAGTGCGAAAACTTTGAGGACGCTTACACTCATTTGTTTTGGTATCTCTGTAACGTGTTTCAAATGGGAATAAGCCTTTGGAAACATAAGCACCAAATTTATTGCATGTATTTTCTCCCAACAGAATAAGATAAAAGAAAAGAGTAATAAGCGGAGTTATTATGGCAGGAATGCAGCGTTTTGTTACATACCTCTATTCTTATAAGGGAAATGAGAAACTTCAGAATACCGGATTTGCAAAGGTAGAAATCCGGGGAGGAAAGTGCAGTCTGGAAATTCATTTAAAAGGAGCATTGTCACCGGGAAAAACACCGGGCATATACCTCTTTTCCAGAGAAGATGATTTGATACGCGCAGTAGAAATTGGAAGTCTTACCTTATCTAATGGAGGCGGAGACTGTAAGGTAATATTGCCAAGCGGGAAAATAGCCGGCTCACCTTACAGTATTAACAATATGAAAGGAATCATTATACCGTTGGATGACAGCTTTATGTATGCAAGCCAGTGGGATGATGGGGAAATGCTCAGAGAAAGAATTCGGATTTGGAAATCGGAGGAAGAAGACGAAAAAGCGTCAGAGAAAACAGAAGGAGAGACAGAAAGAGAGAAAGAAGCAGAAGAACAGACTTTTGCAGAGAGGAAGAACGAAAAAAAGGAAGCAGAGCCGGAAGAGATAATATCCGACGGAGAAAATGAAACATTGATAGAGGAAGATTCTGATAGAGAAGGGAACACGATTGCAGATACGGATTCTGAAAAAGTAGATGAAACCGCAGAAGAAGTTGCTAGTGTACATGCGACAGAGCTTCCGCTTCAAAAGCAGCCTCCAAAAGAAGATACATCGCAAAAAACATTACTGGATTGTTTTCTGAAATTACAGAAACGGCAGCAGACCGTAGAAATATTTGAAACAGGAAAAAGGCAGATAAGCGGAATTCAAATTGAGCTGCGGGATATCCGGGAACTGCCGAGGAAATTCTGGAATCTTGGAAATAACAGTTTCTTGCTGCATGGTTTCTTTAATTATCACTATCTCTTACTGGGAAAACGGACGGAAGAAGACAAAGAAACAATTTTTGTCGGCGTACCGGGGCTGTTTCATAGTCAGGAACATGTTATGGCGTCTCTTTTTGGCTTTTCAGAATTTTTACCGGGACGAAAAGGGGAAGAACGGCAACAGGATAGAAATACAAATCAAGAATTTCAAGAAATTGAATCCCAGGAGCAGTTGTTTGAGACGCTTAGGGCTGCAGAATTGGAAAGGAAATCCGGCAATCAGTTTGGCTACTGGTGCCACTTTATGATGGATGAACAGAATTTGTGATCAGGCTGTAGCGCAGATGATCCTGCCAGCATCCATGAATATATGCAAAAGAGCGGGCAGTGCCTTCCAATGTAAAACCGAGAGCTTCTAACAGGTGAATAGACGGCGTATTTTCCGGCATTACATTAGCCTCGATCCGGTGCAGCTTCTGGTCTTCAAACATCACTGCAATTCCCATGCACAAGGACTCAAAGGCATAGCCCTGATGCTGGTAATTATGGTCAAATTTATAACCCACCTCGCAAGTCTGATAGACGGAGCGGGTGATATTACGAAAACAAATTGTGCCGATAATCTTATCCGGCTGTTCCTTCTTAAATACATAGAAGCGGACAGCCGAAAGCTTTACAGTCATGTTGTATTCGCAGATTAAAACGGCTTTCTGGTGTGATAATGTATAAAAGTTGTCGGGACGGTCGGGTTCATACCGCTCAAAAAGCTCTTTGTTATTCAGATAAAATTCCAATACGGCTCCGGCGTCGTCGCCCTTTAGAACTTTTAATATTAATCGGTCTGTTTCATAGATGAAATCCATCGTCAGTCAACTCCTCTTAAAACAGTATTTGGAATGAAAGGCTTTAACTGCTCCGCATAGGAGAGAAGCGTTTCCCTGTCGTGGGCGTGAAAGCCGTGGGAAATTACAGTGTCGGAGTCACGGTATGCCTGTAAATAATATGCTTTTGCACCCTTCAGCCACTTGCCCATTCGTAAAATATCCTCCGCTTGGTGTAATTCCCGCACAAGTGTGGTGCGGAATTCATAGGGAACATTTCCCTGCATCAGAAAGTGAATCGAGGCATTGATTCGGGAAATATCAAATCGGCTCATCTGGCAGATGCTGTTATATTTTTCCGGGGTATGCTTAATATCCATTGCGACATAGTTGAGGAGTCCTTGTTCACAAAGGCGGATAAGCGTTTTAGGCTGATAACCGTTGGTGTCTAGCTTTACTGCAAAACCAAGCGAGCGGATCTTTCGGATAAAATCCTCTAAATCGGGAGCAAGCGTAGGCTCTCCGCCGCTGATACAGACGCCGTCCAAAATCCCTTGTCTGTGTTTTAAATGAGAAATAATCTCTTCCTCGGAAATAAGGGACGTTTCTTCTGAATAAAGGACAAGATCCCCGTTGTGACAGAACGGACAGCGAAAATTGCAGCCGCCCGTAAAAAGAGTGGCTGCTACATGACCCGGATAATCCAATAATGTAGTTTTTAGAAAGCCATGAATCTGCATACAAATCCTTCCTGAAATGTGAAGCTTTTCAATAACAAAGCACCAATTTATAAACAGTGTAGCACATTTTCTGCAAAAAAAGAAGCATTTATATAAGTTGTAAGTAAAAGGATAGTGTGATAAAATGAATTACTGTTCAAGCGGTGCCGTGTACCGCGCCACACGGCATCCGGCTAATAAGGTATCGGAGGCAAAGCAGCCACATAACCTATGTAAAAAAGAAAAGAGAAGGAAATTAATGGAAGAAAATATAAAATTTATGCGCGCTGCTGTTCGGGAGGCGAAGAAAGCAGAGGCATTGGGTGAAGTCCCCATCGGCTGTGTCATTGTGCAAGACCACAAGATTATCGCAAGGGGTTACAACCGCAGAAAAACAGATAAGAGTACCCTTTCCCATGCAGAGCTGATTGCGATTAAGAAAGCGGGGAAAAAGACGGGAGACTGGCGGCTGGAAGACTGCGTATTATATGTTACCTTAGAGCCTTGCCAGATGTGTGCCGGAGCCATTGTTCAGGCGAGAATTCCCAAAGTCGTGATGGCGACAATGAATCCTAAGGCAGGCTGTGCCGGTTCGATATTAAATCTGCTTCAGATGTCACAATTCAATCATCAGGTGGAAATTGAAAAAGGCGTCATGGAAGAAGAGTGTGCAGAAATGCTCACCAGCTTTTTTCGGAAACTGCGGGAAAAGAGCAAACATGAAAAAGCGCAAAAAAAGGCGGAGGAAAAAGCGGACAGCATCATTGACAAAATGCAATAAAACCGTTATACTTAAGTCTCCGGGCAGCCGGGGTGTCAGCGGTACCTTGAACCAGCAATCCGCTATAGCTGGGGTGATATTCCGCAGAGGATTTTTAATTGTGAAGCTGCCCGCTGCAAGTGACGTTGACGTTTGGGTCTTACGCAACAGGAATTTATGAACCGGGTCAGGTTGGGAACAAAGCAGCCCTAAGTAAAACCTCTTGTGTGCCGTGAGGGTGCCTGGGCTGAGTTAACTACAGCGGTAACGTTTGTGGTTGAGGTTCGAAGCGGAATGCCCGGATAAAAAGAGAAATATTATCAGGATTTAAAAGTTTCTGTGACTTCAGTTTTTGTTAGTCATTCTACTAGTTTTCGAATGAAAGTCGTTTTTATATAAATCATATCAGAATCCCAACTGGAAATTAAATGAAAATAGAAAATATGTAGTTTGATTGCATGGCCATAAGATTTGCGAATACAGGGGGAATGAATCAATGAGAATCATACATTGCTCAGACCTGCATCTGGATTCAAAAATGGAATCCAATTTAAGCAGGGAGCAGGCGAGAGAGAGAAAGCGTGAGCTATTGCTGACATTTGAGAAAATGGTGGGGTATGCCGAAGAGCATGAAGTCCGTGCCATTATCATAGCAGGGGATTTATTTGATACAACGCATATCAGTAAGGCGGCGGCAAAACTGGTGGAGGAGCAGATTGCCGGTCATCCGGACATTGATTTCCTGTATTTGCGGGGGAATCATGAAAAGGAACGTTTTTTGGAAGGATTGGAAGAAGTTCCCCAGAATCTAAAGGTGTTTGGTGAGAGCTGGAGCAGATTTTCCTATGGAAATATAACAGTAACCGGAGCTTGTCTGACGCCGGAGAACAGTAAGAATATCTATGACTCTCTGGTGCTGGCGCAGGATGATGTGAATCTGGTCGTGTTACATGGACAGGAATCCCAGTATGATGCGAAGGACAAGACGGAGATTATCAATATCCGGGCATTGCAGAATAAGTATATCGACTATCTTGCACTGGGGCATCTGCATGAATATAAATATCAGAAGTTAGACAGCCGGGGCAGCTATTGTTATTGCGGCTGTCTGGAAGGCAGAGGATTTGACGAATGCGGTAAGAAAGGCTTTGTACTGCTTGATATCCAAGAGAACAAAGTGGTTCCAAGCTTTATACCGTTTGCAAAGCGGACGCTCTATGAAATTTTGATAGACATCTCTGATTGTCATACCACAGGAGAGATCGCCGGAAAAATTGATGAAAAGATAGCAGAAATAGATAAGAGCAGTCTGTTGAAGTTGGTTTTGACCGGTGAAATTGAAATGGATATGGATACGGATGCGGCTTATCTGTTAAAACGGTATCAGCAGCAATTTTATTTTGTAAAGGTGAAGGACAAGACGAGGCTTGCAGTGAATTATGAGGATTACCGGCTGGATCAGTCGTTGAAGGGTGAATTTATCCGTCTGCTGGAGAGAGCAGATTTGCCGCAGGAGGAGAAGGATGCGGTAATACTGACCGGAATTCGGGCGCTTTCCGGAGAGGAGATATAAGATGAGGCTGAATAAATGTTATATCGCAGGATTTGGAAAGCTGCACGATTTTTCCTTTGAATTTCAGGAAGGGTTAAATACGGTCTGTCAGGAGAATGGCTGGGGAAAGACCACTTTTGGAGTATTTATCAAGGCCATGTTTTTTGGGCTGGAATACAATGCCAGAAAAAAGCTGGCGGATAATGCCAGAAAGAAATATTATCCTTGGCAGGGCGGAAATTTTGGCGGAAATATAGAATTTACGGTGGGAGAAAAGGAATATAAGCTGGAACGGTATTTTGGAAAGAGGGACAAAGAGGACACCTTTTGTCTCTATGACAAAAGAACCGGACTGGTAAGTACGGACTATAGCGAGAACATAGGAGAAGAGCTGTTTCAGATTGACGCGGCGTCTTATGAGAGAAGTACCTATATTCCTCAGAATTCCATTGCGGTTTCCATGACAGACAGTATCAATGCCAAGCTGTCCAATCTGGTGGAAAACGGGAATGATATCAATCATTATGAAAAAGCCTATGCCAAGCTGGAAGAGCATTTAAAAGAGTATAAGAAGACCGGAGGCAGGGGAAAGATAGCACAGCTCAAAGAACAGATTTTTGCCAAGCAGGAGGAAATATCCGAATGTAAGAATAAAGCGGCAGGCATGGCATTGCTGCAAGAGCAGATTGAGGAACAGAAAATCAAGAAACGGGGATTAAAGCTGCGCCGGGATGAGATACACGAAGCTGTAGTTCGAGCCGGGGATCAGAAGGAGCAGACGGCAAAACTGGATCATTACTATACCTTGAAAAAGAGGGAGGCAGAAATTATATCCGAGAAAAAGCCCTATGACACTGTCTTTGCCGAGAAAAAACCGGATGCTGATATGATTGCCCGGATAGAAGACGCATTGGAGGAGCTTCATCAATTACAGGATGAATGTACACAGACACAGTTAAGTGAGGAAGAAGCAAGACAGTTAAATGAACTGGACGAATTTTTTGCGGCAGGTTGTCCGGATAGCCCGGAGATAGAGATGTATCTTGGAGAGAGCCGGGAATTTGATGCGGCGAAGGCTGAAATCATCCGCATACAGACAAGGCTGGAGCTGCTAAAGGATCAGGAAGAGCAGGAGAAGCAGCGTCAGGAAGAGGCGCGCAGGGAAGAACAGAGAAAGCAGCAGGATGTCAGGGAGGCAGCGAGAGCGAAAGCTGCACTGTGGCAGAGAGTATTTGTCACGTTAGGAATCCTTTCGATAGCGGCAGGTCTTGTAGGCTTTTGGTTCACAATGCTTGCAGGAATTCCGGGAGTGGCGCTTGGAATCCTGTTTCTGTTTTTGGCGGTGACAAGACGTACGGAGACAGAGACGCCAATCAGGCAGGAAGCGGATGATGGGGGAGCAGAGGATGCAGAGAGCAGGGAGAGGCTGCGGGAAATAGAGGAGCTGAATTTGGAGCTTGAGAAATATGAAGCGGAGCAGGCGGAATCCCATGAACATTATCAGGTATTTATTTGTCAATTTCCGTTTACAGAAACGGGGGAAAGCCCGGTTCAATTATTGACAAGATTACAGGATAAAGCGGCGGAATACCGCAGGCTGTCTGCAAGGGAACAGGAGCTGACGGAGCAGAGAGCGCGTTTGACGGGACTGATAGAAGAAAAAACGATTTCGGTAAGGGAGCGTCTGGGAGCAGTACATGAGAAATATAGTATGCAGGATAATTTGCGGGAGGCATGTGAATCACTGCGAAAAGATAAAAGCGAATATGAACGCTTGACACAGGAACAGGAAAAAAGCCGTGAAGAATTGCAGGAGTTTGCAAAAAACAACGAAGAAATATGGCAGAAAATATCGGGCGGTGCAATTCAACCCGGGAGCGCTCCTTATATGGAAGAGGAATTTTCTTTGGAAGAGCTGCAAAATCAGGGAAAACAATGTGAGCGTGAGATTGAGGAGATGGACGCTAAGATTCATTCCTATCGAAAAGACATGGACAATCTCAGCGTAATCGTAGAACGCCAGACGGAATTTGAGGAAGAACTTGGGAATTTGAAAGATGAGCTTGAGGAAGCAGAGTATCGCGCCGGGATTTTGGAGAAAACCATGCAGTATCTGAAGGAAGCAAAGGAGAGCTTTTCCACGCATTATATGGGAACAATGCGCAGAGGCTTTGCCAGATATGCCTCTATGATAAACGGACGGATAAACAGTGCCATCCAACTGGATGTACAGTTAGACGCCCAGTTAGAGGTTGGCGGAGCATTAAAAGAAAGCGAGTATTTTAGCGCTGGTAACCGGGATTTTATCGGAATCTGTATCCGGCTTGCGCTAATTGATGCACTGTTTACACAGGAAAAGCCGTTTCTTATTCTGGACGACCCTTTTGTAAATCTGGACGACAGCAGAGTAGAGAATGCAAGGGAACTCCTTGGGGAAATTGCAAAGGAGTATCAGATACTCTATCTGGTTTGCCATTCCAGCCGGGCATAGACGAAAGATACCGCTCAAATAGAATTTTAATCAGAGGCAGGAGCGATAAACAGTCCGATATCCGGAGCCTGAAAGGTAAATATCACAAAAGCAAAGAGAAGAAGAATCAATATCACAGAGGTCAGAACGATACCGGCCGGGTGGCAGAAAAAGCCATCCGGCTTTCTGTATGCAAAGGAAAATTCTCCGGTGGTGGGTAAGTGCCGCGTCAGTTTGCGGCAGGCGAACCAGTATGCAAAAAGAATGCTAAGAACAAACACCGCAAGATCTAACTCAAAGATATGAAATCCCAAAACACCTGTATAAGTATAAAAAAGTGTAACAGTTGTAATCATTCCGAGCAGAATGGAGCATACTTTTATGGAGAAGAAACCACAGATGTGTTTCCCATAGAAGAGATACTCTAACATTCCGAATACCAACATGGGCATAAATATCAGTTTTAAATGTTCCCAGGTGCTTTCATTCACTGCACCGATGATGGAGCAGAATGGGCTGGGAAACCACTGATTGATAAAGTGCAGCAGGGAACCGGCTGTAATAGTAAACAAAATACCGATGATGTTCCAGATATAGATTGATGTCCGTTTCATTTTAAATACCTCCATTTACAATCAGTATGTGCGAAAAAGGCATATGCTATGAATGGAGTTTTATCAGAAAAGAATATCAAGGAACGGGTAGAGGGTAAAATACGTACTAAATGGAGGACGGTATGAAAAAGAAACTTACAAAACTTGAAAAATCATGGATTTTATATGATGTTGGAAATTCCGCATTTATATTGCTGGTTTCCACGATTATTCCGATTTATTTCAACTATCTGTCAGAGCAGGCCGGGCTTACTGACGTCAGATATCTGGCGTATTGGGGATATGCTGCGTCTCTTGTAACGGTTGTAGTGGCGTTTATTGGACCGGTTCTTGGAACGGTTGCAGATAACAAAAATTATAGGAAGCCATTGTTTATGACATTTCTTTTTCTTGGTGTGCTCGGTTGTCTTTTTCTTGGATGCGGTACGCATTGGCTGACATTTCTGTTCATTTTTATCATAGCAAAAATCGGTTATTCATCCAGCTTGATCTTTTATGACGCAATGCTTGTAGATATCACAAAGGAGGAGCGGCTGGATGAGATTTCGGCACAAGGCTTTGCATGGGGATATATCGGAAGCTGTATACCATTCTTAGTCAGCCTTGGAATTGTTTTGGGCAGAGAAATGCTTGGACTCACGATGCAGCGCGCAATGGTGATTTCATTTACGATTGTGTCGGCATGGTGGCTGGTAATGGCCTTTCCGCTTATAAAAAATTATAGACAGATTCATTTTGTAGAAAGAAAGTCAAGCGCCATAGCAGAAAGCTTTGGACGGCTTTGGGAAACATTAAAGGGAATGAAGTACGACAGAAAGGTGTTTCTGTTTCTGCTGGCTTATTTTTTCTATATAGACGGCGTTTACACAATTATAGACATGGCAACTGCGTATGGAACAGCGCTGGGACTGGATACGACCGGATTGCTCTTGGCTCTGCTTCTGACACAGGTGGTAGCGTTCCCATCGGCAATTATTTTCGGAAAGCTCACCAGAAGGTACGCAACTGGGAAGCTAATTTTGATTTGTATACTTGCCTATACCGGCATGGCGGTATTTGCGCTTTTCATGAAAAGTCAGCCGCAATTCTGGACGTTGGGCATCTTTGTCGGAATGTTTCAGGGAGGCATTCAGGCGTTGTCGCGTTCTCATTTTGCAAAATTAATCCCGGCTGAAAAATCGGGAGAATATTTTGGGATTCTGGATATCTTCGGAAAGGGGGCGTCTTTTCTTGGGACGACATTGGTGGGTGTGGTGTCGCAGGTGACAGGGAGCACGAATAAGGGAATCGGTGTATTGGTTTTAGTTTTTGGATTGGGAATGGTGTTTTTTGTGATGTCTGAGAGGAAGGGAGTGTGAAAGACGGATTGGTCATCCTATGCTTGGAGAACGCAGCGATTTCCGTTAGTTGGATCATTCGTAAACAACAGATTAAAAAAGCCCGCAAGCAGTAAAACCGTTTGCAGACTTTATATTTCAACGGAGACGGCGGGATTCGAACCCGCGTGCCCCGGAGGGCTAACGCATTTCGAGTGCGCCCCGTTATGACCACTTCGATACGTCTCCATAATGCCAAAATTATACCACAATTCCAAAAGATTGCAATACAAAAAATAAAAAAATATCTTGAAAATTATTTCCTATGAATTATTATAAATATAGCAGGTTTAAAACCGAGAAAAAAGGAAGCGAACATAGCAGAAAAGACAGAGAGGAAATTGCAAATGAAGAGAATGAAACAATGGATTGCAGTTCTGTTGAGCGTGCTTGTCATAGCGGATTCAATTCCGCTGTATGCAGCTCAGGGAAGTGCTGTCAGTGCCGCAGGACATGAGACAACAGTGCGGCAAAGCATGGATGAACAGACAGACACAGAAGAAACGCTTGAAACGGAAGAAATTTCCGACGTCCAAGGGGAGACGGAAGCGGCAGATTTCAATACTGAGATTATGCCATCGGACGGAGCAGATTCTACCGAAGCGGAGAATCCAGTCGAAGCGGAAAAACCAACCGAAGTAGAGTTACCTGTTGATGAAGACCCAGTTACAGAGGTTGAACCGATTGGGGAGGAAAATACTGAGGAAAACACGGAAACAGAAACGGAAACGGAAACAGAAACGGAAACGGAAACAGAAACGGAATGGCATAACTATTTTCTGTATTTGGACAAAGATTTTTACGAGTTGGCGCCGGGAGAAACGGTAACGCTGTCAGTGAATACGAATGCACCAAGAAATGAGCTTGTTTTTGAGTCATTAGATACTGCTGTGGCAGCTGTTTCACCGCAGGGCGTGATAACGGCGGTGAGCGGCGGCGCAGAAGGCAGAAAAAGTATAGCGATAAAGGTAAGCTGGACAAATCCGTCGAATGAGCAGGACAGTGTGTCCGCCATTTGTTACATAACCGTACAAAATACGATATCTATTGATAAGACGGATTATACTGTTTATACGGGACAAAAGACAACATATCAGTTAAATGCGAAGACGAATCCGGCAGGAACGGTTACGTGGAAATCATCCAAGCCGTCCGTGGCAACGGTGGATGGAACCGGTAAAATCACACCGGTAAAAGCAGGAACGACAACGATTACCGCAGAGGCAAACGGAGTATCCGCTGCCTGCAAAGTTGTAGTAAAGAAAACGTCCTTAAGCCTGAAATCTAAGGCAACAATTTACTTAAAAAATCCGGCATCATTGGAGGCAAGCACAGCGCCGGCGGCGACAATAAAATGGAAATCGTCCAAGCCGTCTGTTGCTTCTGTAAATTCCAAAGGAGTGGTAACCGGTAAAAAGCTTGGAACAACAACCATTACTGCTACAGCGAACGGTATTACAAAGAAGTGTAAAGTGACGGTAAAGAAGCCGTCGGTCAGCATTTCAGGAGCCAACTACACTACTATCGGATCTAAGAAGGCATCAGCCGTCTTTGCGGGAAGCATGATACAGCTTTATGCGTCGTCCGAAGCAGCAGTGACCGTAAAGTGGAAGACCTCCAACAAAAAGGTTGCGAAGATAGACAAGAACGGAAGGGTAACCGCCCTAAAAACGGGAACGGCAACAATTACTGCTTCCATTCCCGGAGCCAAAGAAACTATTGAAGTGAAGGTGGTAAAAAATCCTTATAAGCTGAATTTCACCAGCAGAACCATGATGGCGGGCAGTAAAGCAACACTTTATGTAAAAAATCTTTCCGATATTTATCCGTCCTTCTCTCAGCAGGAGTATTCCGGAAGCGTCGGATTGTCGCCAGAAGGCAATTCGTGCGTGATAAATGCATATGAAAAAGGAAAAGCGACTGTAGAAGCTAGTTTTACGGTCTATATGGACGGTTATTGGGTCAACTGGTGGCAAAACTGTACGATTAAAGTTCTGGATACGGGAATCTCCGCACAGCAGTTTTCCATTGCTAAGAACACACAGAAGAAGCTCAAACTGATAAATGCAGGAAAAACGGATACGATAGAGACGATTGTCTGGTCGTCTTCTGCACCTAAGGTTGCATCAATTGATGAATCTACAGGGACGGTAACTGGGAAAAAGACAGGAAAAGCGACGATAACGGCGGCCGTAACCTATAAGGACGGAAGCAAGAAATCCTATACTTCCAGTATGCAGGTATCCAATCCGAAGCTGAAAACGGCCACTGTTGCGGCGGCGGTGAACGGAAGCCGCAGCGTTACTCTGAAAGGAACCAACACGTACAGCGACATAAAATGGAAGAGCAAGAAGAAATCTGTTGTCACAGTTTCTCCTGACGGAGTGCTGACGCCGCAGAAAAAGGGCAGTGCGACCGTAACGGCGACAGTAGATGGGAAGACGCTGAGCTGTAAAGTATATATAAGCAATCCGAGCCTTAAATCGAATTACTCGGTACTGGCGCCGGGGAGAACGGCAAAGATTTCTCTGGCAGGGCTTTCTTCTAAGAGCAAGGTGACTTACAAGAGCTCCAAGCCGGGCGTTGCCGTTGTCAATAAGAACGGAGATATAACTGCAAATAGCGGTGGCAGATCAGTGATTACCGTGAATGCAGACGGAAAAGAATTTTCTTATCTGGTAGAGGTGGCGTCGCAGACAGCGATCAATGCCTGCATAGAAGGAAATTCCATTATGGGCCGTTCTACCTATAGTCAGGCATATCGAATGACGGAAGGGTATTATGACTGCAGCTCCCTTGTGTTCCGGGCATACGGAAGAAATACGGGACTGCTTGGCGGCAGCTATGCGTGGGCGCCGACCGCCGCAGGAATGGCGCAGCATATGGCTAGTACCGGGAAGGTGGTCAGTTGGGGACCGGTTTCGGTGGAAGAGCTAAGACCGGGAGATCTAATCTTCTACGGACTGGAGAATAACGGACGTTATCTGGGAATTTATCACGTATCCATGTACTATGGAAACGGATACCGTCTGGAGAAGCCGATGTATAATTATTATGAGAGACCTAATATTGTGATGATAGCAAGACCAGTGCCGTAAAAACTGTTTCAGGGAATCTGTGTATGAAAATTTAGCAGAAAAACCACAGATTCCCATAGAATCCTGATTGACATACATAATAATTTCACACTATAATTATTGTATTACGTCAGAGGCTGATATTTGACGATAAATCAGGAGGTTTTAGATATGAATAATGACAATGAGTTTAAGCCGTATATTTCGGCAGATAAGAATCTGCCTGAATTAACGGTGGTATCCATCGTTCTGGGTATTATTCTTGCCGTAATTTTTGGTGCGGCAAATGCGTATCTGGGATTGAGAGTCGGTATGACCGTATCAGCGTCCATACCGGCAGCAGTTATTTCTATGGGAATTATCCGCGTAATCTTACGGAGAGATTCCATTTTGGAGAACAATATTGTGCAGACAATCGGTTCTGCCGGAGAATCGGTGGCTGCAGGTGCGA
>Ga0137307_102131_pt1 | contig 14524 bp, 17 predicted proteins | sample NAcewD2O_March_2_FD_97180 | JGI IMG/M metagenome (GOLD analysis project Ga0137307, IMG submission 97180) | Mouse cecal microbial communities from Vienna, Austria - N-Acetylglucosamine amended D2O_March | ecosystem: Host-associated > Mammals > Digestive system > Large intestine > Cecum | place...
AGCTACGGAATTATCCCTTGATATAGTTAAAGAGTTAGAAAGTCAATCAATGCAGTTAGCGTAATCGGCAAAACAATTTAATATCAAAATAATAGCGTAATTCGGCTACAAGTACCCAAAGCGTAGAGGACAAGTTAAAGCGTGTCATTCTCCATGACTTAGAGCATGGGAAACAGGGCAGACCAAGAAAACGTGATGAAAAATGATGAATACGTCCTTGACAAGTAGCAACAGGGGCAACATTGATATGTAAAAATCTTGAGAGGACACTTCTGAACGAGAACCGGCAGCAGAATAGACAGCAGAAAAAAACGAAACAAACTTCCACCTAATATTGTCCTAACTTCCCTTCCTTTTTTGCTTCCTTAATTAATAGGTTCAATACAACTATTCCAACAACAATAAAGGCAAAAACAGTTACCACAAACAATATTACATCTCCTAACGAAACACAATCACTCAATATCCCATTGATCAATATATTCGCATTGGTTATAGGCAGTATTCTTATAATATACTGAAGAAAAGAATTGTAACTGTGAATATCACCAATGATTCCTGTAAACATCAATAAAAAATAATCAACCACATTAAGAATGGACGATATCCGTTTATAGTATAAACTCAAACCGCCAAAAACTCCCCCAATACAATAAAAGGAAAATAAGGTAATAACGATAATAATAATTATCTCTATATATTTCATGAAACCAACAGACATCAGCATAGAAACTTTATGAAACAAAAGTGTGCAGACAAAGAATAAAAGGGTTCCTTTTAATATAACAAATAATAAATTGACAAATATTTTTGAGATAAGAATTGAAAAAAAATTAGTTTTAGTCAGGAACATTTGCTCTAGCGTTCCCATCATCGCTTCATCCTGAATCAAATAACATAAGTATTGGATTCCGTTCGTGCAAGTTTGCCACAATATTGCGCAAATGAGCATCGCTAATACCTTGGTATCACTCGCTTCATAATAATAATTATAAAATAGACCAAAAAACAGTATTACCATGCCAGCATTATAAAAAATATAGTTAAGATAATATTGTTTGATCTCCCCCATTAACATTGTCCATTCTGCTTTTATAAGTCTTCGCATTGTTCTATAAACTCCTCATCCTGATATAATGCGCCAGATCATTTACCTGCTTTTCAATTGATATAATATTTTCCTTTAATAATTTGTTTTTCATCATCCTCTCCATATCGTGCACTTCAAGCACATAAATCCCATCTTCCCGCCTAAATGGAAAGTCAAAATTTTGAATCTTCTCTTCCATCGAATTATCTGCTTTTATCTTTACTTCATAAATATTTTCGTTCACGATCGAGTTAATCTGCTCATCAAAATCCACTTTACCATTTTTCAAATATACAACCCGATCACATAAACTTGAAACCAGCGTCATGTCATGAGATATTATAATAACTGTTTTTTGCTCCTCTTGAATGATTTGTCTAAGCAAATCTGTCATTCTCATTGTTGCGATCAAATCCAATCCCAACGTAGGTTCATCCAAAATAAGAAGTTGGGGATTTTTCATCAATGTCACCATCAATGCAATCTTCTGTTGTGTTCCCCTTGACAACTCATTAACTGGCTGATCCTTATATTTTTCCGCATCAAACAGTTTTAACAAATAAGCTTTTCTATCTGATGTCTCTTTTGAGGATAACTGATTCAGATAGCTAAAATAATTCAAATTATAATCCACAGTCAGGAAATTATATAGATTCCTAGCTCCTTCTAGCAATACACCCACTGTATTGTGGATATATTTGGGATTTTTAATCAAATTCACATCATTAAAATATATGCTTCCTGATGTCGGTGCAACAAGCCCGCTGATACACTTAATTAATGTTGTTTTTCCGGCTCCGTTATCCCCGATTAGCCCAATTGCAGATTTTGATTCCACGGAAAAAGACACACCCTGCAAAGCAACGTTTTTTTTATATACTTTCTTCAAATCCTGAATTTTTAACATTTTTCTATAAATCCTTATTCCAGCAAATTAAAATAGAATTCTATTTTATCATCTGTTTATAACTTTTGAAATTTTGGCAGTATGCAACTATGGATAAAAGTGGACGTATAACTTTATTATGAAATTGCTTTAGCATTTACCCAAAGCTGTTCCAAAGCTGAAACAGAGCATTAGAACAGCTTTGGAGAAACGCTATTCATCAATCGCGCAGAACTTATTATATAACCATTTCGCTACACCATCAGAATCATTACTTTCTATAATTCCAGTAGCGATTGCTTTTAATTCGTCTACCGCATTCTCCACGGCATAGGACTCATTTGCTATTTCAAACATTTCAATATCATTTTTCCCATCGCCAAACGCGACAATGTACTCAATTCCCAAACGCTCTTTCAATTGTAAAATTGCATTTGCCTTTGACACACTTTTGGGTATAATTTCTAACCATTGTTCCCCACTATAGATTTCTTTTTGAAAAATACAATGATATTTTTCTTTGAATTGAATGTATAATGGTTCCAATTTTTCGTATGTATCAATACAAACGAAATAGAAAACATCTCCGAATCCCAGCGCGTTCTCAAATTCAACGGGCGTATCTCTTACATCTCCCTTGCGGGTCGATAAAAATTCAGTTGTAGCACGATTGCATTTATTTACAAAATAGGAGAATTTTTCTTTACCTGACATGTAAGCGTAAACAATAGGATAAATACCTTGACGCAGTAATTCATTTAAGATTTCTTCTTTTTCATTTTGGCAAAATGCATTTTGTGCAATAATATCAAAAGTATCATTTTGCAAAATGACAGCGCCATTGTATGTAATGATAGGTATTTTGGCATTCAGACCTTTTGTTGCTTTTGTCGCTGTTAGATAGGACCTAGCCGTAGCATAAGAAAAAAGTATCCCCTCTGATGTTAATTGATTAATCACTTGATTCGTATACGCAGAAGTTTTGGCATCACTTCTTAACAATGTTCCATCTAAGTCTGATACATACAGCGTTTTCATAAATTCCTCCTAGTTTTCAAAACGCAACATATATTAATATGAAGTATCTCCTTTAGCTCCTTAGCAAATGCCGTTTGTCGCAAGCATAGAACACGGCGCATCCAGTGTAATCTGCGCCCCCTCCACAGTGGTCACGCTGCCTCCGGCTTCCTCCACTATCAGAGAACCTGCCGCCAAATCCCACGGGCAGAGACGCAGCTCAAAAAACAATTCCGCCCTGCCTGCTGCCACACTGCAAAGGTCAAGTGCTGCCGAGCCGCTCCTGCGCACATCAAGCGAACGCTTGAAATAGTCATATGCCATCTCAAAGGATTTCTGGTTCAATTCCTCATAGTAAGGCGCGGTGCCAAACAATACCACACCATTTTCCAGCGGCTGCGACGAGACATGAATCGGCACACCATTCAAATATGCCCCCTGCCCCTTGACCGCCGTAAACAGTTCATTCAGATATGGATTGTAGACGACACCCATATACCGCTCTCCGTCGAGGGCAAGCCCGACCGAGATCGCGCTCACATGATAGTCCTTGATAAAGTTGGTCGTGCCGTCGATGGGGTCTACGATAAAGGCGTAGCCCTTTGCAATCGATGCATGAATGTCCTCCTCCTCACCGACAAAGACTGCCTCCGGCAAAATTTCAAGCAGCCGTTTTTGCAGCTCCTGCTGAACTCTTTTGTCATAGGTGGTGACAAAATTGGCATGTCCTGCTTTCTCGTCGATACAGCTTTTACTCCTGTCTGCATGGAGAATAATCTCGCCGCAGGTGCGGACTGCGTCGGATATTTGGCGCAGTAATTCATCTTGTGCTGTGTTTTTCATTGCTGATTCCCCTTTATTGATCATATTTTTATAACGGCTTCTTTTGAAGCATCACAACCGCGGATGCCATAGTTGCACAGAAAAACTTACTGAAATTGCACACTTTCATCTTGGCATAGTCTGTATTGTTACGAGAAAATTATAACATAGCTTAATCTGCATCACAATCACTATGTCTCAAATTCCTTATATTCAATTTTTTTTACTTCCAGCTTCCATTCTGTTTTGGCTTCCCATGGCCAAAGAAAATTATCTTTTCGCCCAATTCATGAATTGTTTGCGCGCCTGCAAGCATCTCTTGTTCATCTGTGTAGAGCATGGACACTGTTGGATAAAACATATTCAAATCTCCATATACTTGTCTCCTCTCCGATTCTGACACTTGTGTCATATACTCCCGTCCAATGTCATGATACCATACGAAAGCGACAGTTTGGTGACAGTAGTCATCGTGCTGCAATGGCTATGTGTGATAAAACCGCACCCGAAAACAAGCGCCTCCCTCCAGCCGGTTTTCAGCCCGAATCGTCCCATTTTGCCGTTCCACAATCTCCTTTGCAAGTGACAGCCCAATTCCGATTCCGCCCTCGCGTGCATTCTGTCCCCGGTAAAACCGTTCAAACAAGTGCGGCAAATCTGCTCTCGCAAATCCCTCCCCCTCGTCCCAGATCAAGATTTCCGTATATAATGGATTCTGTGCATAGGAACAGTACACCGTTCCTCCTTCGCTGTGTTCCAAACTGTTCTTCATCAGGTTTATGACCGCCTCCATCGTCCAGTCCAAGTCGACTGTAATTGTCATCTCCCCGCACTCTGGAATGTCAATTGCAGTATTTTTGCCCCCAAGTAGTTCCTGCAAATTATCGGCAGCTAAAACCAGCAGCGTATACACATCCACCTCTTTTTGCTGCAAGAGCAATCTTCCTGCGTCGATTCGGGACAGGACAAGCAGTGCCTCCTCCAAACGTGTCAGACGCAAAAGCTGTTTCTGCATTTGCTCCAGATACCGCTTTTCTTTTTCATATACCTTCTGCTGCCGTCCGCCGCAAAGTCCTTGATCCTCCGCGCAGACACCAGCCATCATCTGCACAGACAGAGACATTGCCGTAATCGGCGTCTTGATTTGGTGGGCAATATTGGACAAATTTCGGGCAAAATCATTTCTTGCCTGCACTGCTGTATCCTTTGTCTGTTCAAGGAAAGTCACCGTCTTGTAAATCTCATCTTCCAGCTTCGCAAAATCGTCCTCCCCTGCCACGGAATAAATCGCCGCCCTCCCCATATTGACTTGCTCTAAATACACAGCCAGCGCCTGAATGCGCTTTCTCTCCTTTTGATTCCGATACAGAAAGGTCACGGCAAAAAGCAGGCTCCCGCCCAACCCTCCTGCCACTGCACACAGATAATAATTCCACTCTGTCTTCTTACGAAAATCAGCGCCGCAATATCCAAACGCTGATAACACACCGCCTGTTTCCGCCACTATACCATCATCGCGCGTGTACGCCTTCAATGCGCCCAGCACTGCCGTTTCTGCCTTGGGTTCACGCGATAGTATCTCCGCGCAGATTGCACTGAGCTGCGCAAACTGCACTCGGCTGTCATACTGTACCGTAAGCATAACCGCAAGCGCCGACGATACCAGACTTACAGCTAAGACCAGCCCAAATAGAATCCCTCCATTTTTCTGTCCGCTCATAGTGTGTCCTCCATTCTGTAGCCCACACTCCTGACCGTCTTAATACAGGCTGGCTGGGAAAGTTTATCGCGCAGTCTTTTCATGGTGACTGTCAGCGTATTGTCATTCACATAGCTGCCATTCATGTCCCACAACTGTTCAAGTATGCGCTCTCTGGTGACAGTCTGTCCTTTGTTCTGCATCAGATACAGAAGCAGATGATACTCTGCTGCACTCAGGTGGATTTCCTCGCAGGCATATGTAACCGTACATCGCTTCTGGTCGATCACAATTCCATCACAGGAAAGATACTGCCCCGCCGCAGTTTTCGTCCTGCGCAGCAATGCCAGAATCCGCGCATACAGCACCTCTAATGTAAACGGCTTCACCACATAATCATCTGCACCATTCTGGAAACCGCACACGATCTCCGCACTATCTCCCCGAACTGTAAGAAAAATAATGGGCAGTTCCTTCCAGTGTCGGCGAATCCACTGACAGAGACTGTCTCCATGACCGTCGGGCATATTCCAGTCCAGCAGCACCAGCGCTGGCAGATGCGACGCCAGCGCCTCTCTTGCCTGCGCAAGCGTTGCATATCGCATGACGCGAATATTTTTCTGCTCCAAGTATTGTTTCACGGTTTCCGCAATCGCCCAATCGTCTTCTACATAATATATTTCTATCATTTTATCCTCCATACCGCCCCTGATAAACGCCTGTTTTCGGTGTTTTTCGGTGTGAGCTTTTTTCATTGCATAAAAAGAAAAATCTGTTATACTTTAATAAACTATATAACAGGTTCTTTCGCATGGCAATACATTAAGGAAATCTCTGGTGAGTCTGTCCTTGTATTCAGGTCCCATCTGTACTATATCATACTTCATGATAAGTATCAGTATAAACACCTCTCTTGACTTTTTCCTTTATCAGACTAAATTATACTTTCAACTGCCAAAACAACAGACAATACAAACTAATTTTTAAAATAATTTTATCATAAATATACGTGATGGGTTATCATATTCCTGTTCTTATCCGATATATCTTATAAATACCAGAGCATACGTAGTATACTCTGGACTAAAATATGGAAAATCCATTGATTTTTCTATTCGATGAGTATAAAATAATAGTGACCAACCAATTTTATTCAGTGAAGGAGTGATGAGTATGTCATTTATGAATTTTTGGAACGGCAATTCGCTGTATGGCTCGAACAACAGCTCGACCAACCTGTACAGTCTGTTCTCTGAACGAAATGCGATAAAGAACGGTACATATAAAAAACTGCTCAAATCCTACTATAGTTCTTTAGAGGAAAATTCCGGTTCAGCGACGTCTACCAGCAAGCGGCGCGGTCAGAATAACATTATTGATAAACTGCTAAAGGAAAAGATGTATCCCACTGTTTCCAAGGAGACACAGGAGGCGAACACCAACCTGACAAATGGGATTGGCAGCCTGAAATCATCTATTTCCACATTGCAGAACGAAAATACATTTGAGGACACCGAGAACGGCAAAACTGCATCGGAGAAGGTTGTTTCCGCAATGAAGTCCTACGTAAACAATTACAACAACGTGGTGACAGCGTCAAAGAGCTCTACGCTTTCAAACAAGACGGCGTATGTTGCAAACATGATGAGCACCACCTCAAAATTTGAAAAAGAGCTTGGTGAAATCGGCGTGATGCTCAAAAGTGACGGAACTCTCCAGCTTGATGAGACCAAGTTAAAAAACACTGATCTCTCAAAGGTTCAGAAGCTGTTCTCGACAGATAATATCCAAAGCTATGGCTCCACGATCGCATCGCGCGTGAAGTTTGCCGGCGGCGGAACAAGCACCACCACAGGCACAACAAATGACAGCACAAGCACAGATGACAAAAAGCCAGCCAGCTCAAGCGCTGCTGCCGCACTCAAGACAGACGGCGAGACGCTTGCGTCCAGCGAACTATTTGCGAAGATCAAGGATCAAGACGGCAATGAAGCATATGATATCAAGAAAATCCTTTCCACTGCAAAGAGCTTCGTAAACAACTACAATACAATGTTTGACAAAGCTGAGTCCAGCTCTAATTCCGGTGTGCTGTCCAATCTGTCTTATATCAGAAACAGAACCGCAAACAACACCAAGGCACTGAAAGAGTTCGGAATCAGCGTAGACAAAAAAGGCAGACTGTCGATTGACGAGGAAACCTTTCAGAAAGCGGATATGTCCAAAGTTCAGGACTTTTTCAAGGACTATGGCTCCTATGTTGCCAGCAACGCATCGCGCGTGGACTATTACATGAACACCAAGGCAAACGCAGCAAGCGGTTATACTTCAAAGGCGTCTTACAATATTCCGCCTGTTTCAGATTACAATTCATTTATCTAAGCATTTAAGAAACCGCTCATGTGATCGTTAAGATTACATGAGCGGCATTTTTTCTATTCCCTTTTCCTGCGAGCAAACTACACGCCAAGCCAATCAGCACGAGAATGCTCGTTTTATAATTCTTCGTCAATAATCGCTATGATTTTGCCCGTTTCACACGCTTCAAGACAGAAGCTTCTCATGACAAGCGCTGTGCCAATATTTACTTGGTCCGACGCAATATCCTCGTCCGAAAGCTGCTCTTCGCTGACCACTTGAATCCCATAGTGCATTGACACCAGACCATATTGGTCATCCATCACGAATGTTCTAAAATCCGGCGGCGTGTTGAGCATACCAGACATTCTTTCCAGCGCTTCCTGTTCTAGCAGTTCCAGACTGTTTGAATATTCATCTGACAGAATCACAACAACATACGAACCAATAAGTGCAAAACATTTCTTATTGTCATTATAATATCTGAAATGCGCTATTGTCTTTTCCTCCGTCTCGCTCAGCGCTCTTTGTGCTGTATTATATATTTTCATCGCTTCTATTCTCCTCTCTTTTATTCTCCTCTATTCGATCGCCCGAATACCAGGCTCATCCAGCTTTTTTAAATGCTCAAGCATATTCTTCAACACCAGCGGCGACAGGACTATGCCACTATAAATCATTATAAGCACAGCTCTTGAAAAAGGCAAGGGAAATGTAGAAAACTGAACTGTTACTGCCAGCGCACTGATTGCTTTCTCCCCAAAAACATGATATGATAGCAAAAAACAACATAAACGCATCAGAAAGGAGCCTGATCTATGAAACGATATGTTATGACTGCATAGCACTGGCTATTGCAATCGCTCAAATATTGTCATAGCCAATGCGAATCCTATCAAATAAAATTCAGGAGGCAGCTATGGGCTATATCAAGGCAGAGACTGTTCTGCCAGCAGAAATCATTGAATTGATACAACAGTATGTTGACGGAAAGAATATTTACATTCCACGCAAGGCGGCAAGCCGGCAGGAATGGGGGACCGGAACGCGGATTCGGCAGGAACTGCTGGCACGCAACCAGCAGATTTATGCAGATTATCTTGCCGGAAGCAGAACTTCCGAGTTAGCCAGTAAATACTGTCTATCCGAAAAAAGCATACAGCGCATTTTAAGGAAAATAAAATCGTAACGTCATATTCATATGCATAAAAGAATGAGCTGACACGCTGAACGTGTGCCGGCTCATCTTTTTTTCTAAAAATGTATGCGGTGGCTTATGCATCCGCGCTATGCTATACTATATAAAAATACATTTATACAGGAAACTATACTGTAAAAATTTACGTATATGCTTACATGTAAATCTACAGGAGGATTATGATGACACCCATCTACTTTGCATAGCGCGGCTATTGCAAATAAAATAGAAAAATAATGTAATAGCTTGCGCATCGAATACTTAGACAGGAGATGCAAATGAGCTATTTAAAAACTGAATATGAAATCGTTCCAACCGAATCTTTTTGTGTCATTCGCGGCTGTTCTGGCTGCGGCAGAAAGACACACTTTAGAAACACACACAAATTCCGCGTCAACGCCAATGGCAATCGTCTGGACGTCTGGCTGATTTACCAGTGTGAGAACTGCAAGCACACGCTCAACCTCGCCGTCTATGAGCGGCAGAGAAGTTCCGCAATCCCCAAAGCAGCCTATGAAGCCTTCTTGAGAAATGATGCGCTGTTTGCCAAACAGTGCGGGCAAACCATGTCCTTATTTCAAAAAAATAAAGCGGCGGTTGATTTCGAGCAGATAAACTATTCCTATATAAAGCGGCATGAAACCACCGAAACCAGCAGCCCCAACACTGCCAAAGCGCTGACCATCCACAACCCCTGCGGTCTCAAAATCCGTCCCGAAAAACAGATTGCCGAGGTGTTAGGTCTCTCCCGGAGCCAAGTAAGAAAACAGATTGCGCAGGGAACGCTGCTCCTGGAAGAAACTGACTTTGGTAAAGCTTTGAAACTTTATTTTCGCGATGCTCCTTTCGATGAAAATATTGCGGATTATGAATAAAGCTGGTATAAGGAACTGTAGAAAAATAACTGACGCATCTTGACTTGGCTATTTCTCCGATTATGCATGTTAAAAAGTCTCGCCGCAGGACGGTAGCGACTTCGGCGCGGGTGGCGGTTCCTTTCGGGTCAAAGCGGCTGCTGAAAAAATGATTCCTATGATACCGAAAATAATTTCCCTTTTACCTTCCGTGTTGTTTGCCAGAACCTCTGACAATTTGACAGATCACAAGTTGAAACTGAGTATTGACTATGATATAATCTAAGTGGCAAATCTGAATTTTTGTGCAAAATTTCAAGATACTATGAGGTATGAATTTATGGATCTCAGGGATGTGGAAATGAGTTTGGGGATACAATTTCCTGAATTATTTCATGCAATCAACAATAGTGGGATGATGGATCACTTAAGCCACTCCAGGGAATGGGTCGAAGATAAAATTGCAAACGATATGAATTATGTATGGCTGGGAGATTTTTTTGGAGAATGGATGGGCGATTGCTGTCTGTTTGCTTTTGAGAACCTTCCAAGTGCCTGTGATGAACTGTACGAATGTCTGAGGTTTGACTTGAAAATTTACCCGGAACGTCAATCCATCAATTCCCTATACAGGCTTATCCCGTTTGCACATAAAATATCCGGCGATAAATATTGTTTTTTGTATGAAGATGGGGAAAAAGAGCCTAAAATAGTAGTGTATGGACATGACACTGGGGATGTCGATTTGTGGGCAAACAGTTTTGAGGAATTTTTGTATTTCCAGATCGTTGAAGAAGTGGCGGATGAAAACAGGGAAATTCATTCGGATTATATAATGGCGCACATTCAATGGTTGAATGATGCACATAAACGTCTATTGACAGAAATGCCAATAAAAGACATTTGGGAACAATTACCTGAACCGCAGGAATTTAATATTTGGTCGTGCTGACCAAATCGTCATTTATCGGGCAGTTATTCATAACGGATAACTGCCCGCATCGTTGTTCTGACGAAAAATCAAGAACCAAAACGTTCATCAACACGAAAGGTGAAAGGGCGAAAATGTTTGACGCTATGGCAACAATGATAAGTGACGGAAAGCGCTTCTTTTGCATTGATTGTTGACAGCAGCGCACTCAAAATCCCATATGCCTGTCTTTTTGTACCCTTGCGCTATCCAACATTCCTCGCATAGTTCTTCCAGCTTTTTGCGAATTGCTTTTTTATCAGCGTCCGAAAGGACTGGCTTTGACGGCATAGTTTTACTTCTACTTTCTTGAGAATTATATTTGCAAATCCCGGCGGAGTTGCCCCCGGAGGGCGCACGGGCTTTTTTTATTGATATATATCATAGCTATTACAAATATGAATATTACAGACATGACGGTATCCTCCTATATACCGCCCCTGCTGATTGCTGAGGGTCATCTGGAGGTCTGCTTTTTAGCAAAAAGAAATGGCGGCCTTGATTACTCAAAACCGCCGAAAAAATCAGCGGTGCAAGAAAGCGTACAAAGTCCTCTGCCCGTCAGCGTTTTTTTCTTTTCCCCGCTGCTTGGCCTCCTGTTCGTAGTCCTCTTTATCATGGCAGGACACCAGAATAAAAGGCAGCTCCTTGTCTGCGGCCCGCACCTCGTCCAGAAAGTCCATGCCGGAACCGTCCGGCAGGTCGAGATCACAGCAGATTACCAGAGGCATTTCCTCTTGGATGGCTGTCCGAGCTTCTTTCAGTGTGGAAGCCGTTTCTACCGGGTAGCCTCGCCGTTGTAAATATTTTTGCAGACACCATATATAGGTGTCGCTGTCGTCGATCAGCAGTATCTTTTTCATGTGTCCTCACCCCCAATATTGATTTACTACAAACATAAACTACAAATGTTACACAAATGTCCGAGGTGTCTTTGATTTCGACAAAAAAACAGGCTGAATTGTTACAAAGCTCGGACATTTTCAAAATATTTTGTCAAGGGATAGCAAAAAATCAGTGGCGCAGCTAATGAACCGCTCCACTGATTTTCCCAAATGTCCAATTTGCTTTTGTGTTTTCTTCCACTTTGCATATTCATTCGCAGTGGCATTTGTTTTCCCTTTTATGGGAAGCTATGACAGTAGCACCATGATTAAATAGTATTCGTTCCTATTTCTCAAAAACTACAAAAGCACATTCGTAAGGATGGGCGCAATACAAACTTTCTCGCTTATCAGTTAATATACTTCTCAGTATAAGTTGAAAATCTCCGCCACCTGATAAAATCATGTATTCTGCCGCCAAAAACAGCAGTAACTGATTTGTCATCACCGCAGCCACTGCACCCCCACCTCCTAAAACCAATGTAGGCATAGCAGTTCCTAACAGATATTGCCACTTTTTCAACGGTTCGAAGCAAGTGCAATATGGAGATAAAGTACTCCAAACGATTCCGAAATCAATCGCATGAAAATGATTTTTTGCAAAAATCCCCCAGGTAATTCCATGTATCAGCTCATGCACGATAATCAGGCATAAAATAAGCAAAGGCAACGCCACAACATATCCCCAGGAAATACCATCTAAATTAAAACCATTCACCTTATTGTAGAGCCAAAATGTTAAAGCCATAAACGGAAACATGACTAAAAGAGCTAAATACTTTGCCTTTTGCGTATTGATAACCACATTCTTCATTTTATATCCTTTTTGTTGCATTTCAGCGCTTATTTTTTCAAAGTCATTTTTACGTTTCAATTCTTTTTCTGTTAATTTTCTTTTATCGTCAGCCATAGATAATTCCTCCAAATTTGAATTTAGCAAATTAACTTCAAAGATATTTGCTTATTGTTTTATCACTCCAAACATGTACCTCAATATATCGTTCAGGACCAAACTGTCCTTCATTGTTCCAATCTTGCGGCAATCCATATTTTTCTACTACTTTCAATATTTCTTGATAGGTATACAGTTTTTTGCGGTATTCTTTTCCATCCTTTATACGTGGACTGAAAGTTGGATGAGAATCGCCATAAGTAAAAGATAGCGTTTCTATATCAAATTCTTCAATCGGTATTTTAATGACGGCACAATCCTCATACCAAGTATTTAACCATGGACTATGTTCAACAACCATATAGTGGGGAACAAAACGCTCTATTTTCCCATGTTTCTTTTTAAATTCTGTTCGTAATATATCTTCATAAAATAGCCTGTCTTTAATATAGCTTTGCTGCCGAAATGCACATTGTGTTTGTGGTTTTTCTTTCCTAATTTTCGCTAAAACCATTTCAGCTTCTTCAAAACTCAAGTCAGAAAGATTACGAAATGGTCCGACTTTTTTATCATAATAGTGATATAGATACATATTCCTTCCCTTTCAAGCATACAAATCCCGATTGTGATTTGATGATTTTTAAGGGAAACATTAGCTGTTATATTGTGTTATTAAAATTCCTGCTAACCCTTGAAAACACTAAGTTTATCGCAGGTGAGCTTTCCCTTATCGTTTCCCTTGTGTTATATCTTCCCACAGGGCATTATGAACCCTGATAAGGGAAAAAATGAGGGAAACAAAATCACATAAAACATTATAACACATAATATACGGGAATTGGTAAACTGATTGAAATGCTTTCAAAAAATCTACGAAAAGAGGACAGACAAAATGAATATAATTTACGCAACATATAATATCTACCATAACAGCATTGACGTATACACCTATGCAGGCTACTTTTTACGGATAGACTGCAACAAAGCAGAAAAAGGTTTGAAAACCACTCCCTGCTCTGAATGTGCCTTAAATGCTCTGGCAATAGATGAACCGCTTGAATATGCAAGATTAGCACTTGACGGCAACTTACAAATGTGGATCGATGCAGAAGACAGCCTTGAATTGTGGTAAATTTAATTCCCCCGAATTCGGGGGAATTAAATCATCATTTACAACGAAGGGTTTTCATAATTCCGCCGTCAAAGTCCATGCCTGCTTAATTTTATTTGCCATTATCAAATGAAGTCACTCTTGCACTCGCTTTTAGTGTTTTAACCATATCGGGGATTTCTCTTGAATCAGGCAGCCAAGCTGCAGTCGCTCTTGCTTTTGAGTCTGCATTTATACCATCAAAATCCATAGAGTCCATGACTCCTATCAGTTTGCCTTCACTATCATACATTCCTACTAAAAGTTTATAATACTCAATCTTTTTATCATAAGGATTTGTAATAACTGTTATTCCGGCAAATCCAGATACATTATATTCGTAATCATTTGTTATTTCCGTATTTCCTACTTCCAAAGAAGTATTGTCTGCTTCATTGGGTTTCTCGAACTCTATATTTACCTTAACATCAACAATTTCATCTATACTGCTAATTATTGAGCCAGAAGAAGCAAAAGTATCTAATGCATACCCACTCTCGCCACTTGCCACATACTCTCTTGAATAATCCGGCATATCACTACTGCCGATCATCACACCATCTTTATCAAAAAACTGAAATTCAATTGATCTCACCGTAAGGTCTTCTACAGATGTATTTTTATATTCACAAAAACCAAGATATTCATAGTTGGAAGCAAACTCGTTTTTATAAACATAGTAACCTTTTTCAATTGCCAAAGGA
>Ga0137307_102133_pt1 | contig 14509 bp, 15 predicted proteins | sample NAcewD2O_March_2_FD_97180 | JGI IMG/M metagenome (GOLD analysis project Ga0137307, IMG submission 97180) | Mouse cecal microbial communities from Vienna, Austria - N-Acetylglucosamine amended D2O_March | ecosystem: Host-associated > Mammals > Digestive system > Large intestine > Cecum | place...
TCCCTCGCTTCTGAGAATGACATTTTCAACCTCTTTTTTATGACAATACTCGAATTTGCTGCACCTGATACAATGTCAACATTTCTCCGGAATATCAATGTCCGTATTTCAGGCGCCTCCCAGTCTTTTAACTGCCCGCCCGGACGGTTTCCTGGCTGTAATCGAATCATACAGCATGGAAAAACCATAGTCCAAAAACTGTATTTTCGTTAAACCCATTGACTTTTTCAGATAGTCTTCTTTATTTGCGGCAAGCTGAATAATTCCGGCAAGCATACCCCAAAAGTTAAATATAACAGGCATAATTTCCAAATCACAGCGCAAATCTCCTTTTTCCATACCGCATACTAAAAATTCCTTTATTTTTTCATTTATTTCTTCTCCGATTTGATAAGTATCCTTTTCTTCCGGCAGGCAGGCCTCATCATCGAAATCAATGTTGATTTTATCCAGCACCATTCTGAAATAAAATGGAAATTCTTCCTGATACTGTACCAGACCATGACAGATACCATCATATCTCGCTTTTGTGGTTTGCTGCTGTACCAATGCAGAAGATATACAGTCATAAAGTTTTTTCATGCTGTTCAATACTAAAATACCAACTATCTCCTCTTTGTTTTTAAAATACACATATATTGTTGCTTTGCTGTATCCGGCGGCTTTCGCTATATCATCCATGGAAGTTGCGGTAATCCCTCTTTCCATAAACAAAACGGATGCCGCAGAGGCTATGTGCTCCCTGTGCACACTTCTCGGCTCTTTCTTTCTTCGTCCCATATGTTCTCCCCATATAATTAAACTTATGGTTTAATTATATGGGCAATATTTCTTTCTGTCAATGAATTTATCAGAAAATTCTTACTAACGCTGTTTTTCTGCGGTTTCTGATATTAAATTATTTTACAGTTTCCCGGCTCTGTGGTATAATAAATATTGAGATTTGCATTGGGGAGGAGACCTGAAGGCCAGAGGGGAGACCTGAATACGAAATAAATCATTTTAAATATTTGAGGAAGCATTGCAATGAAAATAAATAATGTAGAATACGATTTAAATGAACTTTTACAACATCATGATGCCCGCAGCGCAGAAGCCGCACGCCAATTACGTGCAGCAACAGGTGTGACTTTAAAAGAAGCCAGGAAAATATTAACGGACTACGAAAAAGGTATCATGCCAAATTCCAGACAAACAGAACCTCTCGCACATAAACCCTGCTTATTACTGGCATCACTCATGTTTACGTTACTTATAATAATTATTATAATAGTTGTTGTGTTATAGGGATTCTATCTGATAAGCTCCTGCACGGAACCTGATGACACCGCCACTGAACTTATATTGAGACAAACAAAAATCTTCTATTCGGAGACTCCTTACATTAGCAGGCAAAGATATGTGCATCAGGGAAATTCAGGTATACGGTCTGGTATTTTATATTCATATTCAATGTAAATTGCCTCATCCGAAATACCCCACTGCCCCATCTGGAAAACATGATCCGGCGTTGTATAGCTCCCCGGCAAGTTACCATTTGTCTGAATCTGCATCCGCGTCAGCTCATTTTTCGACTTATCCGTATATTTCACAATTGCAGTCTTTATCGTTGCATCATTATCCGGTTCATATTCTACCTCTGCTAATCCTACCCACTGGTCCGGGTATCTTTCCTGAATTTCTTCCCATGTTAATCTTTCAGACATACAAAAACCTCCCTGTATTTTTTACATTCAAATATTCCTGTAACGCTTTTTATTATCACAAGTATATCACACCGCCCAATGTCCCCACAACATAAAAAAGCCCATCACTTTTTCCTGCAGGAACTATACAAACATCCATATTGCCCAAACAGAGATATACCGTGCATCTATAAAGCCCGGAAAACAAAAAAAGACTGTCGATGAAGCTGTCCATGACCGTCTTTTTCTGTTTTTATTCAATTCTCACCCATTCTAAATTTCCAAATCCCCACTCAAAACACAATTCTCAGGCACTCTCCCCCATGTTCGCCAGCTTCGCCGCCTGGTCGGCTGCAATACATGCATCCACAATTTCCTGAATATCGCCGTTCATGACCTTATCCAGTTTATACAATGTCAGATTGATTCGGTGATCTGTCACACGTCCCTGGGGAAAGTTATAAGTTCTGATTTTTTCAGAACGGTCTCCTGTTCCAATCTGGCTTCTTCTGGCTTCCGCCTCAGCGTCATGCTGTTTCTGGCACTCCATATCGTAAAGTTTTGCGCGGAGCAGCGCAAAAGCCTTATCCTTATTCTGGAGCTGAGATTTTTCCGTCTGGCTGTATATTACGATTCCGGTGGGAAAATGGGTCAGGCGAACTGCCGAATCCGTGGTATTGACACACTGTCCGCCATTTCCCGACGCACGCATAACATCAATCCTTATATCCTTTTCATCAATGACCACATCCACTTCTTCTGCTTCCGGCATAACCGCCACAGTAATGGTGGATGTGTGAATACGCCCGCCAGATTCCGTTTCCGGAACTCTCTGTACCCGGTGTACACCGGATTCATATTTCATTACGGAATAGGCTCCCTGTCCGGTAATCATAAAAGTTACATTTTTCATGCCGCCAATACCGATTTCCTCACATTCCACTGTCTCTACCTTCCAGCGTCTGCCTTCCGCATAATGTACATACATGCGGTAAATTTCCGCTGCAAAAAGCGCAGCTTCATCCCCGCCTGCTCCTGCGCGGATTTCCACAATTACATTTTTATCATCGTTGGGGTCTTTGGGCAGAAGCAGGATTTTCAGTTTCTTTTCCAGTTCTTCTATTTTCTTTTTGGAATCATTCAGTTCTTCTCTGGCCAGTTCCCGCAATTCCTCGTCGCTTTCATCCTCTAACATGGCAAGAGAATCTTCCACGTTCTGTTTTGCCTGCTTATATTCTTTATATGTTTCCACAATGGGAGTTAAATCACTCTGTTCTTTCATCAGTTTACGAAAACGACCGGTATCATTGGCCACATCCGGCTCACTCAGCTGATTCATAATTTCTTCAAAGCGAAGAAGAATATCTTCTAATTTATCAAACATTTTACTCTTCCTTTCTATTTTACTGCCGGCAGGTTACCGCAGACCACCCGGTCATTTCCTGTAAGGTCCTGGATTACCTTTACATTCCGAAATCCATTTTCCTCCATCAGAAGGGCCACCCGTCCTCCCTGGTCATACCCCACTTCAAAGTACAGATACCCGTTGGATTTTAAAAATCCCTTTCCTTCCCGTACAATTTTCCGGTAAAAGGCAAGACCGTCTTCTTCACCGTCCAATGCCTCCGCAGGCTCAAAATCCCGGACTTCCGGCATCAGTTCCGCAATCACTCCCGTTGGAATATAAGGAGGATTGGAAATAATCATATCAAAGGTTCCTGTAATTTTCCGGAACAAATCACTGCGCACCAGCTCCACCTCCACCTGATGATTTCTGGCATTTTCCTTTGCAACCAGAAGGGCCTGTTTGGAAATGTCACTGGCAGTTCCTCTGATTTTCTTTCCCGCATGTTTCAGAAGGCTGATGATAATACACCCGGAACCGGTGCACAAATCCAGCACTTCCATGCCTGACTCCAGAATTTTCAGGGCTTCCTCTACCAGAGTCTCCGTATCCTGCCGGGGTATCAGCACATGGGAATTCACCTTAAATTCCAGTCCCATAAATTCCTGCACCCCGGTAATATACTGCAAGGGTACATGCTCTTCCCGCTTTTTCAGTAAAAGCTCATATTCCTGGAAATCTTCGTCCGGCATTTCCTCCGGTGCACGGAGATAATATTCGCTCTTATCCATCTTACAGACGTATTCCATCAGATACCAGGCATCCAGCTTATAATCCGAAACCTCTGCCTTTTTCAGCAGTTCTCTGCCATAACGCAGTGCTTCTCTCAGTGTCATGACGCTTCTCCTTTTATGGATTCCAGATATTCTTTCCAGTCAAATACCGCCTCCACGGATGCAATTCCCACCTCTATCATTTCGTCGTCCGGCTCCTTCGTGGTCAGCTTCTGCATCCACAGTCCCGGTTTACTCAGAGCATTAATCAGAGGATTCTCGCTTCTTCCTGCAAGTCGGATAATTTCATAGGAAATTCCTGCAATCAGAGGCACTATGGCAAGTCTCAGCACCAGACGGAGCACTCTGGAATCCACCCGGATAAACATGGTGGCAAAAATTGTAATAATCACAACAAAAAACAGAAAGCTGGTTCCGCAGCGTTTATGCTCCCTGGAACTTTTCCTGACATTTTCCACAGTCAGCTCCATACCATGTTCGATACAGTTAATACATTTATGTTCCGCACCGTGATACATGAACACGCGTTTTATGTCCTCCATCCTGGAAATCAGCAGAATGTAGCCCAGGAAAATCATAAGCCGCATGACGCCCTCAATCAGTATCACCAGAGTTTCGGAAGAAATAAATTTATGGAACAGCAGGGAAAGATAAAAGGGAAGCACCATAAAAATTGCCAGAGCCAGCACAATGGACAGGCCGATGGTCATTCCCATCTCAAGCCGCTCCTTTTTGCTGTCCTTTTTCTTTTCTTCTGCTCCCTTTTCTTCCGTCTCCTCTTCAAAAAAAGAAGCAGAAAACGTAAGACAGGACATGCCAAGTATCATGGATTCCAGAAAGTTGATAATCCCTCTTACAAAAACCAGATTCCGAATTACAGCATTTTTGCAGATTCCACCGTATTCTCTTTTTTCAACAATAATGTCATGATCCGGCTTGCGGACTGCCACTGCGTAATATTCTTTGTTTTTCATCATTACGCCTTCCATAACAGCCTGCCCGCCAATTCCGGAATAAGCCAATATATTCACCCCTTTCCCTGTGCGGGCCTGTGTATAAAAACAGAAGAAGGATGTCCCATAGAAAGACATCCTCCCTTTACCGCCTGTACATAACTGCTCACGGTTCCCGTCAGTGATTTTACTGATTATTTATGCCATATTTCTTATTGAACTTATCAATACGTCCACGAGCCTGAGCCGCTTTCTGCTGTCCGGTATAGAATGGATGGCATTTGGAACAAATTTCCACATGAATATCCTTTTTGGTGGAACCTGTAACAAATGTATTCCCGCAGTTACATGTCACCGTTGCCTGATAATACTCTGGATGGATTCCTTCTCTCATGATTTTCACCTCTTCACACTGTATTTTAAATCTGATTCATGGATTCTTCACATTTAATACTGCTTACACAACAGCTTTGTTATTGTATCATAATTTTTCCATATATGCAAGTTCTTTTGAGAAATTTACAAAAGTTTTGTTTTCTTTATCATCTGGCAGAATTCCCGGTTATTACTGGTACGTACAAAGAGATTCAGGATACTTTCCACCGCTTCATCCGCCTTCATGCCGTTGATTGCCCGGCGCATAATTTCCACCGCTTCCTGTTCTTCCCGGTTCAGCAGCAGATCCTCTCTCCGGGTGCCGGATTTGGTAATATCCACCGCCGGGAAAATCCTCCGCTCTGAAAGTTTCCGGTCCAGAATCAGTTCCATATTACCGGTTCCTTTAAATTCCTCGTAAATCACATCATCCATCCGGCTTCCCGTATCCACCAGGGCTGTTGCCAGAATCGTAATGCTTCCGCCTTCCCGCATGTTGCGGGCTGCTCCGAAGAAACGCTTGGGCATATGTAAAGCCGCCGGGTCAATACCGCCGGACAGAGTTCTTCCGCTGGGCGGAACAATCAGATTATATGCCCTGGCCAGACGGGTAATGCTGTCCAGCAGAATCATCACGTCTTTTTTATGCTCCACCAGGCGCCTTGCCCGCTCAATTACCATTTCCGATACCCGTTTGTGGTGTTCCGGAAGTTCATCGAAGGTGGAATAGATGACCTCCACATTTTTCCCCTCAATAGCCTCCTTGATATCTGTCACTTCCTCCGGACGTTCATCAATCAGCAGAATAATCAGATGCATATTCGGATTGTTTCGGGTCACAGCCTTTGCCACCTGTTTTAACAGGGTGGTCTTTCCGGCCTTGGGAGGTGACACAATCATGCCTCGCTGGCCCTTGCCAATGGGAGAAACCACATCCATAATCCGCATGGCCACAGCGCTTCTGTCTGTTTCCAGCCGGATTCTCTCATTGGGAAAAATGGGCGTTAAATCTTCAAAATTCGGACGCTTCAGGATTTCCGAAGGATGGTTTCCATTGATGCTTTTAATATATAAAAGGGCGCTGAACTTCTCCTGCTGAGTCTTTACTCTGGTATTGCCATGGATGATATCTCCCGTTTTCAGCCCGAATTTACGAATCTGAGACGGGGAAACGTATACGTCATGGTCTCCTGGCAGATAATTTTCACAGCGGATAAATCCATATCCATCCGGCATAACCTCCAGAATTCCATGGGCGCTGACCCCGCTGTCCAGCTCCGGATTGTCTATTTCAATCCCGTCAACAGTAATAATTCTGGAAGGTCTGCGCTCCGGGGGCTGCATTCTCCGTTCTTCGGACGGCTGTCTCCGTTCTTCCGGCACCTGCATTCTCCGTTCTTCGGATGGCTGAACCTTTTTGTCCTCTTTTCGCTTTTCTTTTCTGTCCCCGGATGCCTTTGCCTGCTTCTCTCTTCCGTCCTCTGTTGCCTGTATCTGTTTTTCTCTTCCGTCCTCTGCTATCTGCGTCTGTTTTTCTTTCCCGTCCTCTGCTGTCTGCGTCTGTTTTTCTTTCCCGTCCTCTGCTGTCTGCGTCTGTTTTTCTCTTCCGCCCTCTGCTGTCTGCGTCTGTTTTTCTTTCCCGTCCTCTGTTGCCTGTATCTGTTTTTCTTCCGTATCATTCTCCTGATTTTCACTGGCAGCCTTCTCATCCTCTCTGAGCATTAGCTCCACCAATTCTTTCTTCTTCAATCCGGAAAGATGTCTCAGACCTCTTGCTTTCGCCACCTCCCGCAATACCGTTACTGATAAACTCTCATACTTTTCTCTCATTTCTTTCTCCTTTTGACTGCCATTATTTGGGAATCTCTGTCAGACCAGACAATGATTTTACTCCGCAGCAGAACTTGCAAAGCAAATTTCAATAAGCTACATTATACACTATCTTTTTCCAAATAGGAAGTCCTTTTTTCTTGATTTGTATTTTTTTTCATGCTATGCTAAAAGGACTGAACAAAATGGGAATTTAAAGAAAGAAAAGGAGCGGTTCATTATGACAACCAGTGAAAAAGCAGTTTTTTTACATAAAGAATGGAACGGCAAAATCGAAACCATTTCCAAATCTCCGGTAAAAAACAGAGAAGATCTGGCTATTGCCTATACCCCAGGGGTGGCGGAGCCATGCAAACTGATTGCAAAACATCCGGAAGATGCTTATATCTACACTATGAAAGCCAATACCGTAGCTGTTATTTCAGACGGAAGCGCTGTCCTCGGACTTGGAAATATCGGCCCTTATGCCGCCATGCCGGTTATGGAGGGAAAATGCGTCCTGTTTAAGGAATTCGGCGGTATCAATGCGGTTCCCATCTGCCTGGATACCCAGGATACGGAAGAAATCATCAAAACCGTCACTCACCTGGCTCCCGGTTTTGGCGGCATTAATCTGGAAGATATCTCTGCTCCCCGCTGTTTTGAAATAGAGGAACGTCTGAAAGAGACATTGTCCATCCCTGTATTTCATGACGATCAGCACGGGACAGCTATTGTAGTTCTTGCAGGCATTATCAACGCCCTGAAAGTGACAGGAAAGGAAAAAGAACATTGCCGGGTGGTGGTAAACGGCGCAGGCTCCGCAGGAATCGCCATTTCCAGACTGCTGCTGACGTATGGATTCAAACATCTGACCATGTGCGACCGCCACGGAATCATCCACACAGATTATCCGGATTTAAACTGGATGCAGCAGAAGATGACAGAACTCACCAATCTGGAAGGAAAAACCGGCACACTGGCAGACGCCCTGACGGGAGCGGACATTTTTGTCGGGGTTTCTGCTCCCGGTATCGTTACACAGGAAATGGTTGCTTCCATGAACCATGACGCTATTATATTTGCCATGGCCAACCCGGTACCGGAAATCATGCCTGATCTGGCCAAAGCTGCCGGAGCAAAAGTCGTGGGCACTGGCCGCAGCGATTTTCCCAATCAGGTGAACAATGTGGTGGCGTTTCCGGGCATTTTCAAGGGAGCGCTGGAAGGCCGGGCTTCTCAGATTACCGAAGAAATGAAACTGGCCGCTGCCATTGCCATTGCAGACCTTGTGCCAGAAGACCAGCTCAGTGAAGATTTCATTATGCCGGAAGCCTTTGACCCGCGGGTTGCTCAGGCAGTCAGCCAGGCAGTGAAATCTCATATTTCCAGGTAACACCATGTTCTGGGATGAAAAACGTTACTACTCCCTGGACTGCTATCTCAAACGTACGTTTGGCGAAAAAGTCTATCGTCTGGCTTTAAACGGCGGAATGACCTGTCCCAACCGGGACGGCAGGGTGGGCGAAAGGGGCTGCATTTTCTGCAGTACTGCGGGAAGCGGGGATTTTGCCCAGAAAGGCTGCCTTCCTGTTAAAAAGCAATTAGCTGCTGCCAAAAAACAGATTCAGGAAAAACGGAACTGCCGGAAATTCATCGCCTATTTTCAGGCCTACACCAATACTTACGCCCCGGCGGAATATCTGCGGCAGATTTTTACGGAAGCCATCTCCGACCCGGACGTGGTCATCCTGTCCGTTGCCACCCGGCCGGACTGCCTGTCAGAAGAAATCCTGGACCTGCTGGATGAATTAAACCGGCAGAAGCCGGTTTGGATTGAACTGGGACTGCAGACCATCCATCCACAGACCAGCCGCTTTATCCGCAGCGGATTTACTCTGGAGTGTTTTCACCAGGCAGTACAGCAGCTTACCAGACGCCGGATTCCTGTTATCGTCCATGTGATTCTGGGCCTTCCCGGCGAAACCGGAGCGCAGATGCTGGAGACGGTTTCCCATGTGGGGCACCTGCCTGTTTTCGGTATCAAGCTGCAGCTTTTGCATGTGCTGTCCGATACTGACCTCGGCGTTTTATACCGGAAGCATCCCTTTCCGCTTTTTTCTCAGGAAGAATACTGTGAAATGATTGCCGACTGCCTGGAAATTCTGCCGGAAACCATGACCATACACCGGCTCACCGGAGACGGACCCAAACATCTGCTGATTGCTCCTGAATGGAGCAGCGCCAAACGCAGCGTTCTGAATCAGATTCAGAAAACTTTAAAATGCCGGGATACCTGGCAGGGAAAATATTACGTTCCAAATTCATAAGGAGTGATAAAAATGGCAGACGCCCTGACTCAATACAAACTGATTGTGTTATACATGCTGGACCATGTGGATTTCCCGCTGACCAACACACAGATTTCCAACTTCGTCCTGGAAAATGAATATACCACTTATTTTACCATCCAGCAGGCCATCAGCGAACTGACCAGCGCAGAACTGGTACAGCCGGAATCCACCCACAACAACACCTGTTATCACATTACTCCTGCCGGAAGGGAGACCCTTTCCTATTTTCCGGACAAAATATCCGACGCCATCAAGACGGACGTACTCTCTTATTTTGCAGAAAATAAAATCCGGCTGAAACAGGAAATTTCTGTCCTGGCAGATTACGATAAAACCACGTTTCAGGAATATGCGGTCCGCTGCCGTATCAGAGAAAAGGAACGTTCTCTGATTGATCTGACCATCACAGTCCGAACAAGAGAACAGGCGGAAGCAGTCTGCGCCAACTGGAAAAAGCAGAATGAAGAAGTGTATGGTTATCTGATGGATTTACTTATGAAATAGAAGTGCAAAGGGGATTCACATTTTGGCGCGCGAGCGGATTGCGCAGCAATAGATTTCCTCTCCGCGAGCTGCGCATCCCGCCCGGAGGGCTTTATCTTATAGGGAATCCATATGATTTATCACTTCACAGTGACACGGTATTTCCTATAAGACAAAATAAAAACCCCCGCGGAACTCCGCGGGGATTCTGCTTTTCTGAGAATTATTGTTCCTCATTATCCAGAAATCGCATTCTGTGATCTTCAGCACCTTCCTGGAAAGCTGCAAATCCTGTTCTCTCCAGATTATTCAGTTCACGGTAACATTTCTGACAAAGGTGCCCGAACGTGATTGGCGTTCCGCAATGGGCGCAATGGAGGGAATCGAGCTTTTCTTCTTCTTCCTTATACTCAATCCTTCCTTCCGTAATCCACTTCTTAACCAGTCTCCGCGGAATATTAAAATATTCCGCCACCTGATATTCCGTTACATCCCCGGCACGGATATACTCCTTCACCTCAGAAAACAACTGATTCTCTTTACAGGCGGGACACAGTTCGTCTTCATAATCCAGTGGAAGGGCGCCACGGCATATTGAACAAAATTTTACATTTTCAAATAATAATGCTCGTTCCATAAAAACCACTTCCTTCACTTGTATTTTTGTAATTTTGGCCTGCCAGTCCGCCAGAGGCAGCCATATCTGTCCGATTATGCTGCAATAATTCCACAGCAACATCCTCTTTTATTATATCATTCTTCTACTGTTTTCTGATATTTTTCCGTATACTGTAACCAAAGGTTCCAAGCGCATGGTTCAGGTCAAAATACGTTCCATGAGAATATGCCACAGGTTCCGCCTGTTCCAGATGAAAAGCCCCTTTTTCATCTATATAAATTTCTGACACATGAACTGCCACAACTTCTGCCAGAAACATATGATGGGAACCAAGGGGCATACATTCTGTTATTCTGCACTCAATGTTCACCGGACTTTCCCCTATCAGAGGCGGGACAACTTCTGCCGCCTTCTGCCTTGTCAGACGCAGCTCCTGAAATTTGTCCACTTCCCTGCCGGATTTCACACCGCAGTAGTCTGCGGCAAATGCCAGTTCTCTGGTGGTCAGATTTATTACAAACTCGCCGGTTTCCTGCAGCATATGGTAGGAATATCGCTCCGGACGAACAGAAATATATGCCATAGGAGGATTGGTACATATCGTTCCTGTCCAGGCTACGGTAATAATGTTGTCCCTTCCCTGTCTGTCTGACACGGTCACCATTACCGCCGGAACCGGATAAATCATATTACCTGGCTTCCACTGCTGCTTTTTCTGAACAGTGTTATGTAATGCCGGGCTTCCGGCCTTTGGCTGATTTTTTGCCGCCCTTTTTCCCATGGTTTTCCGTTGTTTTTTCTTCACAGATTTCCCGCTGTTCATGATTTTATTTCTCCTGCAGAGTGAGCATAAGAGCCGGAATCAGCTGCTTCTTTCTGGACACCACGCCTTTCAGCCACAGGCTGTCTCCCCGGTCGGCTGCATGGCCATGGAAGGCTTTCCAGGCAGTTTCCTTTGCAGAATCACCTACAAAAATAAGTTCTGAACTTTCTTCCAGAATATTGGTAAGCATTACATAAATCATATCCAGTTTCCGCTCATGGCGTACCTGCTGAATATAAGGCAGCAGCTTTTTCTTCACTTCCTGCAGTTCTTCATCACTCATGGCGCTTAACTGACCCACGCCAAATTCCATTTCTTCAGTGGAAAAGGTTTTAAAATCCTGATTTAAAATCTCATCGGCTGTTTTCGCCTTAAAGTTGCTTCCCGCCTGGAACATACCTTTTGCATGTTCTTCAATTCCGATTCCCGCAATATCTGCCAGGGCTTCCGCAGCCATTCTGTCCATCTGCGTACAGGTGGGGGAACGGAACATCAGCGTATCGGAAATAATCGCGGAACATAAAAGCCCTGCAATCTGTTTCGGAATCACCACGCCATGCTCCTGATACATCTGGTAAATAATCGTGGAGGTACAGCCCAGCGGCTGATTACGGAAAAATACAGGGGAAATGGTTTCCAGGCTTCCCAGTCTGTGATGGTCGATGATTTCCAGTATTTCCGCCTCGTCTACCCCTTCTACCGCCTGGGTTTTCTCATTATGGTCCACCAGAATAATCTGCTTCCGCTTCATATTCAGCAAATTCCTGCGGGAAATCATCCCCATATATTTTCCTTCTTCATCCAGAACCGGAAAATCCCTGTGCCGCTCTCTGGACATGATTTCTCTTACATCATCCACATATTCTTCCATTTCAAAGGTTACCAGGCTCTCCCGGCGCATAAAATATTTCACCGGCATACTCTGGTTAATCAGTCTGGCCACCGTATAGGTGTCGTACGGCGTGGTAATAATCACACAGCCCCTGTCCTCTGCCAGCTTCTGTATGGTTTTGGACACTTTGGCATCGGAACAGACAATAAGACAGCTTGCATTCATTTCAATGGCGCAGAGCTGAACCTCATACCGGTTCCCCAGGATTACCATATCATCATCCTCGATATATTCTTCCATCAGCTCAGGACTTTCTGTGGCTGCCACTACTTTTCCCCTGATAAAATATCCATGGGCATTTCCCACAAACACTTCTCCTTCCAGGGTTTCCGCAATATTTTTATACTGAGTCCTGGCTTTGGCCAGTATCCGGTTATCATACACATCCATGTAGGATGTGGCAATATCTCCTGTGATAATCAGTCCTTCCAGCAGCCCGCTCTGACTTATAATGGGAAGCGTCACCACATTCTGGGCTTTCATGGTCTCCCAGGCCGTTTTCAGAGAAATGTGGCTGCTGATTCCTGACGCTTTGCGGATTTCAATATCTTTTACCTGGGCTCCCACATCCGACACATACTCCGGCACAGGGACCTGAAAGTAATCCAGCACATATTTGCTTTCTTCATTGATTCGTCCGGCACGTCTGGCCTCATATCTGGCATTTCCAATTTTATTTTTCAAATCCGCATAGGCAATGGCCGCGCAGACAGAATCGGTATCCGGGTTTTTATGCCCGATGACCCATATACTTTTTTCCTGTTCCATTCAGTTCCCTCACTGCTGTTTTCTAAAAAACTCCAAGCAAATGTGCCGCAATCCCGGCAACTCCTGCAAGATTTACTGCTGTCAGAACCAGTATTGCCTTAAAATATCCCTTTACAGCGTTCATGCTGCTCCGGCCAAGCTCGACAGTCTCTGTTTTCTTCTCCAGTTCTTCAATCAATGTCTGAACATTACGGTAACATTTCACATTCTCGCTGTGAACCTTTTCACTGAGTTCAGCCTTCACATCATCCAGTTTATCCGCAACTCCGCTTTGCGTAAGCTCTGTGATTTTTGCAATCTCTCCGTTTACCTCTTCCAGCTTCGCAGAAAGTTCTTTCCGGGCAAATTCTGTCAGGCCGGAAAAATCTGCCTTCGTATCATCCAGCCTGCCTGTCAGGTCTGCTTTTGTTTCCTCCAGTCTGCCTGTGAACTCCGCCTTTGTTTCCTCCAGTCTGCCTGTCAGGTCTGCCATCAGTGTTTTCAGAGTTCCTGTCTGTTCATCAAACTTCCGTTCCACCTGATCTGGAATATGCTGCAGCCGCTTATCCACTGCCTCGGACATATTCCCCACTCTCAAATCCACCACCTGGGACATGTCATGCATTTTCTGTCCCACCAGTTCCGAAATGTTCTGCATTTTTTTGTCCACTGTACCGGACATATCCTGCATATTCTGTTTTACGGTTTCGGTAATCTCGCTCAGCCGACAGTCTGTGGTTTCGGATGCATTCTGCATATTTGTTCCCACCGCAGCGGTAATTTCCTCCAGTTTCCGTTCTACCGTTCCGGCAATTTCTTCCAGCTTCCGGTCTGCTGTCCCTGACAGGTTCTCCAGCTTCCGGTCTACTGTTCCGGTAACTTCTTCCAGCTTCCGGTCTACTGTTCCGGTAACTTCTTCCAGCCTCCGGTCTGCTGTCCTGGTGACTTCCTCCAGCTTCTGCTCCATATGCTCAGAATTCTGTCTCATGTTCTGTTCCATGGCTGCAATTCCCTGCCGGGAAGTATTATCCAGTTCTTCCATCTGACCGGAAATTTTTTCATCCAGTATATTAATCTCCGAATGGATGGTTTCATCCATTACTTTAATCTGTCTGTCAATTCTGGCAATCAGAGTGTCAATCTGCCTGTGCACTGCCTGCACCAGCAAATCTGCTTCCTGCTGCTGTTCCTCCAGTACCTGCTGAAGCTGCTTCGCCTGCTCTTCCCGTTCTTCCAGTACCCCCTGAAGTTCGTCCACTTTATTCTCCTTGGTTACCAGAATGGTCTGAAGCTGTTTTGCTTTCTCCTTAAATTCATCAATCTGTTTTAATAAAAAATCATCCTGCTGCATTCTGCTCAGTATTTTCTCCCGTTCCGGATCCTGCTCTCTGATTTTTGTCTGCTTCTGTAACTTATCCATAATGTTTCCCATTCTTTCCTCCTGTACTAAGATTCCGTATGCCGAAAGGACTGCACCGACGGCTCAGGCGAAGAATCCTGTACCGCAGGATTCTTTTTTACATTGTAGCATTTCATATACTCTTTTGCAAGGAATTGATTTATACAGGTGTGTTTTGCAAACGACGAGGGCTGAACGGTTACCTTCCGTCCGCTACGGTATGTAATTCTG
>Ga0137307_102089_pt2 | contig 14507 bp, 13 predicted proteins | sample NAcewD2O_March_2_FD_97180 | JGI IMG/M metagenome (GOLD analysis project Ga0137307, IMG submission 97180) | Mouse cecal microbial communities from Vienna, Austria - N-Acetylglucosamine amended D2O_March | ecosystem: Host-associated > Mammals > Digestive system > Large intestine > Cecum | place...
CCGGCTCATTTACTCTCAGATATCGTCTTAATTTTTTAATCTGAACACTTCTCTTTTTTAATAGGTTTTGTGATTTATCACACACATCCACTACTCTGACCGCATCTTCCAAATAATAAGCCTTGCCTTCTGTATCATATAGGAGAAGAATATCTACCTCAATCCCTTTTCGGACAAACGCATTTGCCAGTCTAGACACCATCCGCTCTGCACCACCTCCATGCAGACTGAATGTCAGTATTCCTATCCTCATATTTAAACACCTTTCTCCTTTTCGACTGCCTCTAATATCTGCTTATATACGCCTGAATTACAAATTCTCCCTGTACCAGTCAATAGCCGCCTTTATTCCTCTTTCAAATGACCATTCCGGATCGTATCCAAGCATTTCCTTTGCTTTTGATATATCTGCATTAGAATGCTTAATATCCCCTGCCCGATCTGGTCCAAAGTTCGGTTCAAGGTGTTTGCCTTCCTTGTCCTTGATTCCCAATGCATCTACTAACCCGTAATAGATGTCCAGTAAGTATTCTCTGCCCCCATATGCAATGTTATAGGCTTCGCCTGCAGCTTTACGTTCCGCAAGACATGCCTTCAGATTTGCCTCAATCACATTCTCTATATATGTGAAGTCCCGGCTCTGCTTACCATCTCCATTTATGGTTGGAGTTTCTCCGTTTATAAGCTGCTTGATAAACTTTGGAATAACTGCAGCGTATGCTCCATCGGGGTCCTGCCGGCGTCCAAATACATTAAAATACCGCAATCCATATGTATCTAACCCATAGTGTTTTGTGTATTGCTTTGCCCATTCTTCATCGGTCCGTTTACTTACTGCATAAGGAGACAGCAGATTCCCCTCTCGTCCCTCTCTCTTGGGGAGGTTCGGCTCATCGCCGTAAACACTGGAGCTTGATGCATAAACAAATTTCTTCACACCATTTTGTCTTGACGCCTCCAGCATATTCAATGTTCCTGTAATATTATTGGCGCAATAAAAAAGCGGCATTTCAATCGATCTCGGCACCGATCCCCATGCTGCTTGATTTAATACATAATTCACACCTCTGCACGCATCCATGCATGTTTGAAAGTCTTTGATGTCGCCTTTCATAAATTCATAATTCGGATTATCGAAAAATAAATCTACATTCTCCTGCTTTCCTGTGGACAGGTCATCCAGACATCTGACCTTATATCCAAGATTGAGAACAGCTTCACAAAGGTTAGAACCAATGAATCCTGCTCCTCCGGTTACAAGGAAAAGGCTATTGTCAGGAAATTTCAGATTACTATAACTCATTTTATAATCTCCAATACTCATATCCAGTAGTTTCGTACTCTTTACGGTTTAAAACACCCTTAATATCAAGCAGAACTTTCTTTCCTCTGCCAAACAGCTTGTCGATACTGTCCATTTGCAAATTCTCAAATTCTTTGTGGGCTACTGCAAGGATAACTGCATCCATATCTTTGATACAACTGATCTCTGTAAATTCCACGCCATAAAGCTTCTTTGCCTCTTCCGCATCAGCTTCAGGGTCTGCAATCACCGGATCAATACCGTATTCTTTCAGTTCATGAACAATATCAATGATCTTCGTATTTCTTGTATCCGGGCAATTTTCTTTGAATGTAAAACCTAAAATTGCAATTTTAGCATTTCTCACAGCCTTATCGGCCTTAATCAGGTTCTTCACACAATTTTCGGCTACATATTTCCCCATATCATCATTAATACGGCGGCCAGAAAGGATAATCTGACTGTGATAACCGAGTTCTTCTGCTTTATAGGTTAAATAATATGGATCAACACCGATACAATGGCCGCCGACAAGTCCCGGATAGAAGTTTAAAAAATTCCATTTAGTACCTGCAGCGTTAAGTACTGCCTGCGTATCAATCCCCATTTTATTAAATATTATGGATAATTCATTCATGAAAGCTATATTGATATCACGCTGGGAGTTTTCTATAACCTTGGCTGCTTCTGCGACCTTGATGCTCTCTGCCCTGTGTACGCCTGCTTCAACAACGAGCTCATATACTTTTGCAACCGTATCCAGCGTTTCTTCATCCATACCAGACACAATCTTTTTTATTGTTTCAAGCCTATGTATCCTGTCGCCAGGATTGATACGCTCCGGGCTATATCCAATTTTAAAATCCACACCACATTTTAGACCTGATTCCTTTTCCAAAATTGGCACGCATACTTCTTCCGTAACACCTGGATAAACTGTACTTTCAAATACAACCACAGATCCTTTTGTAAGGTTTCTCCCAAGAATAGACGATGCTCCTTTTACTGGGGAGAGATCCGGTGTGTGATCCTCGTTGACCGGTGTCGGAACCGCTACAATATGGAATTTTGCCTCACGAAGCTCCGATTCATTTGATGTGAAATGAACCGTCGTATTTTGTATCGCCTCATCTCCAACTTCTTTTGTGGGATCAACACCACTTTTATATAAATCAATCTTTGCCGTATTTAAGTCAAAACCAATAACCTCTATTTTCTTTGCAAAAGCAACTGCTATAGGCATTCCAACATATCCGAGTCCAATTAATGACAGCTTTTCTTCCCGATTTACAATTTTTTCATACAATCCCATACCCTTATGCTCCTTTAGTTTTGTCAAAATATATTTGCTGCTTTTGACATCAAATTTTATAATATGTACAGCTTTTCTTGATTTCGGACATATATTTATCAATTACAATTTTACGGTCAAATTCTTGAACCATCTTCTTCCGACCTGCTTTCCCCATCTCCACTTTTTCTTCCTGTGATAATGATAAAAATTTCTCTACCGCTCTTATCAAGCTGTCTGTATTCTTTGGTTCAAAAGGTATTCCCGTTATATCCGGTTCAAAAGTTTCAATGCAGCCATGCACATTCGTAGCGATTACAGGTCTTCCTGTAGATGCAGCTTCCAGCAGAACATTACTCATCCCCTCATGATATGACGCATGAATAATCGCATGACTGCCAGCCACAAAGGAATGTATATCTTTCTGGAACCCCAGATACTCTATTATTCCTTTCTCCTGCAGCCCTTTTACCTTATTCTCATATTCCTCATCAAAGTCACCGATAAGGCGGAAGACAACCTTCGGATGCCTTTCCTTTATCTCACTCGCTGCATTCAGCAGCTCATCAATTCCTTTGTCCCTCATAATTCGGCCTATTGTAGTGAATACAATTTTTCTATCACTTTCCGGATACGGTTCATAGCCATGCAGATCTGTATTTACTCCGGAACCTGGAAGTATATTTATCTTAGTGTTATTTACAGCCTTGTGTCTGAACATATATTTGAAATTTTCTTCATTTTGGAAAAAAATCCTTTGTGCTTTCCTCAATCCAATTCTATAAAGCAGCAATGTTAATACCTGCAATGCTCCTCCATTCTGAATTGATGTTCCCAACCCGGTTATATTGGCTATATATGGTATCCCCATCATTCCACATAAGCAGCCTCCATATATATTAGGTTTTATCGTATATGTCAGAACCACATCCGGCCTGATTTTTCTAATTAACCACCGATAATAATTCAGCAATATTAAATCATGAATCGGATTCGTTCCTCTGCGCTCCATATATTTATTATGGATAACCACTATACCGATATTTTTCAGTTCCTGTGTAAATTCATCTTTCGGAACTGATACATATACCTTGTACTTCTCTGCCATCATGGCTTCGAGTAATTCCTTCCGGAATTTATAAAGTCCAAGCTGGTGATTTGTCAAAATAAGTATCTTCATACGTCGTCAATGCCTAACTGCTTTTCCTTGCTGGAATTCCTATGTATGTCCCCGGCTCTTTTATATCTTTAACCACTACTGCTCCTGCTCCGATCATGCAGCCGCTGCAGATTTTAATGTTATTATTTACAGATACCCCTGCCCCAATCCAACTTCCCTCTCCAACGAACACGCCTCCGCACAGGTGAGAACCTACAGCAACATGGCTATATGGACCCACAATACAATCATGATCTATGGAACTGGATGTATTGACTATGGTTCCTTCACCGACAGACGTACCCGGATTGATGACTGCTCCTGCCATTATTACTGTACCGGCACCAATCTCCACATCCCTGCTCACAATTGCTTCCGGATGAACTAATGTAGCAATATTCCCCCCGGAAGATTTTATCCGTTCCTGTATCCTCTGACGAACTTTACAGTTGCCTATACTAATAAAAAAATCAGTAGTACTATCTACAAACTTCCTGAAATCATCTTCCACTCCAATAACTCTATGTCCGCCGCATCCCGTCAGTTCTTTATTGTCGTCCAAAAATAATATAGTATCATACCCAGTCAGTTCCGCAATCTCAGCACACACTTTACCATGTCCAGAGGCTCCAACAAAAAAAATTCTCATTCCGTCCTCCCATTTTTGTACAATATCACATCTGCTATTTTATTGTGTTTCTATTATTCATTCGTGATTCCCCATAAACAGTTCCATTGTCGCTGATGTTTTCGAGTTGATTCCTGTTCTGCAGAATACAACTGCAATTGTCTTCAATATGATTCTGAAATCCCTAAAAAATGTAATCTTCTCTATGTACTTTACATCCTCCTCTAGTTTCTCATTCCAGGATAAATTATTCCGTCCCGATATCTGTGCCAAACCGGTAAGTCCCGGCCGGACATCATGACGAGTTTTCTGTCGCTCATCATATCTTGGCAAATATTCTACGAGTAATGGTCTGGGACCTACGATTGCCATATCGCCCTTTATTATATTTATTAATTCAGGAAGTTCATCCAAGGACGTACTTCTGAGCATTTTTCCAAAACTCGTCAGTCTTTTTTCATCTGGGAGCAGCTCGCCATCCTCTCCCCTCTGGTCAGTCATCGTACGATATTTAAAAATGGTAAAAATTTTTCCATTCAATCCTGGACGCGGCTGCCTGAATAGTAACGGACTTCCAAGTTTAACCCTTACCATTACAGCCACAATCGCCATAACAGGGCTGAGCAGTATGAATGCCAGTAATGCCAATATTAAATCAAGAGGTCTTTTGATGGCTGCTTCATATATTCCATAAGGAATATGAGTGGATGTTTTTCTTGCTTTTTCCTGTTTTTTATCTGTAGTTCTATATACCGCGGCACGTATGAATACTCCAATAATTGCAGAAATAACAATAATTACTCTTTTTTTCATAGATTCCTCCAGATAAACCTCCAAAATTCCTTTAGAAAAACAGTTTCTTCCTATTTAAAACACCTATGTATAATCTCAATCACCACATCCTGTTCCCCCGCCGTCATCTTATTATCACTGGGCAGGCACAGTCCTCTCTCGAATATATCCGCCCCTACATCCCCATTCACAGCCACAAATGGATTCATCCGGTAAATCGGCTGAAGATGCATCGGTTTCCAGATCGGCCGTCCCTCAGCGTTATACTTGGCCAGTGTTTCCAGAATTTCCGTCGGGCAGCTCTTTCCGGGCTCGCTTACGTAGAGCACGTCCTTCTCGCTGCGCACCTGGCGGCACATTGCCTCTGAATCAATCAGCAGGCAGCTCAGCCAGAAGTTGGGCTCCATGCTGTCCGGCTGGTAGGGATTCATCGTAACAGGCAGCCCCTTCAAGCCTTCTTTATAGCGCATATAGATTGCCTTCTTCTGAGCAATATGCTCTTCCAGGTGCAGCAGCTGCCCCCGGCCGATGCCGCCAATGATATTGCTCATGCGGTAATTGTATCCGAGCTCTTCGTGCTGATACCAGGGAGCGTTTTCACGGCTTTGTGTAGACCACTTGCGGACCTTGTCAGCCGCCGCTTTGTCATCCGTCAGCAGCATTCCTCCGCTGGAGGCTGTGACGATTTTGTTTCCGTTCAGGCTGATCACATTGTAGTCTCCAAAAGTACCGGTCTGAATATGTTTGTAGGTCGCTCCCAGGGATTCGGCCGCATCCTCGATCAATATTGCATGATGCTTTCTGCAGATCTCTGAGATCTGATCCAGCTTGGCCGGGGTACCGTAGAGGTTTGCGATAATCACGGCCCTCACATCCGGATATAAATCAAACGCTTTTTCCAGGGCGTCCGGATCCATATTCCAGGTATCACGCTCGGAATCAATGAATATCTGCTCGCCTTTTTCGTAGGCTACAGGATTGACTGTTGCGTCAAATGTCATGTCTGAGCAGAATACTCTGTCTCCCGGTCGGATTCCGGCCAGCTTGACCGCCATATGCAGGGCCGCCGTTCCGCTGGAAAGGGCCACCGCATATTGGCAGCCCACTCTCCTGCAGATCTCCTTTTCCAGTTGGTTCAAATTTTCTCCCACTGTGGAAACCCAGTTTGTATCAAAAGCCTCCTGAACGAATTTCTGTTCATCCCCGTGCATTGTGGGTGAAGACAGCCACAATTTTCTTGTAAATGGTTTGATCTCCTTGTACTCCATAGTTTCCATAATCTACACAATTCCTTATTTATTATTCTATAGTTAATTTATATTTAAAAAATATCATGCCAAATTCATCATAACATACAATAAAGTATTTTCAGAAAAGCAGCAGACACAGGATCTGTATCTCCTCTGAAAATATGCTATAGGAATCATGATAGAATTTGGCATGATCTTTCAATTGAATTTAAAATTTCTTAAAATATCCGCCTGCACATCTGTAAAATTTGTACGGCTGCTCTCCTTCGTTTTCTGAAGCAGCCGTATTTTACCGATGAATGAGCAGGTCTTCAATCTGGCAGGAGGTATCTCTTCCTGACCCAAATCATGTTTTTGATACAATCTCCAGCCCCACCTGTATCCTCTGTATCCTGCCGAACATCGGAAGTTCCAGATATGCTTTTCGCTTATGCCGGTCGATTTTTTTGATATACCCCTCTTTTCCGGTAAGGGGACCTGACATGACGATCACTTTGGAATTTTCTATAATTCCTTCCGAGATCGGAACTACCTGGTCTTCTCCTCCGAAACTTGTGAGAAATTCAACCTCTTCCTCCGTAAGCGGGACTACGTCATCACCGATTCCAAGGAGTTTTGTAAGGCCCGACACTTGTTTCAGGTTCATAAACAGACGTTCCCATTCTTCAGAATCCAGAAATACATATCCGGGAAACAGGATTTTTTTCAGAGTCCTCCACTCCCCCTTCAAATGTTTTCTTTCTTCATAATATGGGATAAAACAATCCTTTAGGATATTCGTCGAAATATTCTTTTCACACTGCAGCCGGATATTATCCTCCGAACCTGTACGCACCTGTATGACGTACCACATATATAAACTCCTTAAAATTTATTTTTACGAGTATGGTTGCCCCCCCTGTGAAAATGGAACAAAGGAGTTTCGTCTGCGAAACTCGCGCCTGCGACGGTCACATTGCGACATCTGCCTTGTATGCCGGAGCGGGGCTGCAACAACAGTCATTTTCCTTATACGCGCAGCGCGCATCCCCAGGAGGATTTTTGTTCTATAGGAAAATTCGGAAAGTTTCTTATAGAATAAAAAAATGCGTGCTTCGCCATTCCGTCTTTCTATAGGCGGACTGACACACGCAATATCACAACTGAAACTCCCAAACGCGGCGAAGCGACGATTTGGAAGCTTTAGAATTTTTCTTTTATATACTCACTTATTATAAAATACTCTATCCAATTAGATTTGTCAAGATATTTCAGAATTTGGCATTTCTGGTAATTACTATTCAAAGTAACTCTGGTTATAATCCGTTACCAGTCCCCTCCCAGCCATAGAACATACAGACACCGGCTTCCGTCCTCCTGCCGCGAAGCCGCCCAACAGAGTCCGAAAGCCGTCATGATACCTTTTACTTCGTAAGCGTTACCGCATATCCCGACAAAATTTCTGCATACAGCGCCAATTCCGGCTCCCTTACCGCAACCTCAATCCCGCATCCTCCGGAGCTGCCGAATACATTTTCTCCAAATGAGAGGGCGCTGCACTCCCGGAGATCCAGCCTGTATATAGATGTCCCGTCAAATGCTCTGTCCGCAATCCTTGTCACATATGAAGGAACAGAATAAATGTCCATCCATGCGGGCGGAAATGCCAGCAGAACCGACATCGTGCTGTCGAACAGAACTCCGCTGTCACTGACGCAGCCGGAGTTTCCGCTTTCTACGTCAATCCATTCCAGAGACACCAGGTCAGCGAGGGCTCCTTCCTCAATCGTAACTGCGCCTGCAGGAATATATAATTCCAGGATTCCTGCACCGCACCCGGAAAATGCGCCTCTCCGGATTCCGGTACACTCTGCCGGAAGTGTCAGACATCCATCCGGAATCTCGGCATATTCAGGAAGAAATCCGTAGAGCATTCCCATTTCATCCAGTAAGAAGCAGGAAACCGAAGGCTGCTCCTCCTTATCTCCTTCCCCGGTATCCGGTACTGAAGGGTCTGCTGCCGTCCCGCCTCCGGACGGATTTTCAGGCACTGACGGCTCTACAATCCCTCCTGCGATTGGTCCCTCCGGCTCCGCCGGATCTACAACTGTTCCATCTCCAGAAGGATTCCCCGGGACTGACGGTTCTACTACCGTTCCCCCTTCCGATGGAATATCCGGCACTGTCGGTTCCATTACTGTTCCGTCTCCTGACGGATTCCCTGGCACTGAAGGCTCTACTACCGTTCCCCCTCCTGATGGATTCTCCGGCACTGTCGGTTCCACTGCCACTCCTCCTCCAGCAGAGTTCCCCGGCACTGTCGGCTCTACCAAGGTTCCATCTCCCGAAGGACTCCCTGGCACTGACGGTTCCACTGCCGCTCCCCCTCCTACAGAGTTCCCTGGCACTGTCGGTTCTACCAGGGTTCCGTCTCCAGACGGTTTCCCTGGAACAACCGGTTCCACTGCCGCTCCCTCTCCTACAGAGTTTCCTGGCACTGTCGGCTCTACCAGGGTTCTGCCTCCAGAAGGATTCCCCGGTATCACCGGCTCCGCCGCATTGCCGATGCCTGACGGATTTCCCGGTACAACCGGCTCCGCCAATGTACCGCTATCCGAAGGATTTCCAGGCTCACCCGGTTTCCACACGTACTGATTCCCATATGACCTGTCCTTTATACCCGGCTCCTGCTCCACAATATCAGGTATCGCCGGAGGGCAGGTTCCCGCATCCCACACGTTTCCCTCTGATACATCCGGGAGAACCAGCGTCTGTTCCGGCACTGCCCTTTCTGTAAGGCACAGCTTCGGCGCGGAGCGCTCCTCCAAAAGCAGCTTTTTCAAGATCAGATATTCTCCATCCCCCGCGGCTCCGTTACTGCTGTCCGGATTCCATGCATGTAGCTTGCTGCCGACAATATCCGCATTTCTGAACTGCTCCTCCCCCATACGGTTTTCCGGCATGCTTGAAAACACCTGGCTTATAAGCAAAGCAGCTCCAAGCAGAATTACCAGAATCCCTTCTGCCGCCTGCTTCGTAAGCAGCCATCCGGCTCCGCCGGATCCTGTCCTGATTGTCTCTTCCATCAATAGGTCACCTGTCCTTTCTCATAATCAAAAACCGACACTTTCCACTAACATTTCCATTGTACACCCAAAAAAAGGAATGCCGCAATTCAATGCAACATTCCTTTGCAACTTTTTCTGTTACAACTCACAGCCTGACCGGCCGTAAATTGTAATACATCCATCCCATTGCACAATTGCCCGACGGCAAGGTGCTGTAGATGCCTGTAGCCGTTGTTTTTTCTCATTTTCCAACCGCCTGCGCCCTCCGTTTGGGCTCTGCCTTTTTCACATCGTCAATCATATACACCTGACGGTGCGTATTCTCCGGCTGTCCCGGCTGGTTTTGATCTGTTTTGGACTCTGCGTTTCCCTGGTTTACGTCCATATCCGCAATTCCCCGGTTCAGGAACGCGTCGGGGAGATTGGAGCTGGTATCCTGGAAATCCTTTTTCCACTCGGACTGGATCTTTTTGTCCCGGATGATATCTGCCTTGCGCAGGTTGTACGTGGGCACCAGCTTCTTCACGATCTTCTTCATATGGTCTGTCTCCGCATAGGCGGACTGATACAATTCCTCCAGATCCTTCAAAAACTCCTCTTCGTTCATTTCAATCGGACGTCCGATATGAATCCGTTCATTTTCCGTACTGCGCAGCCCTTCCTCTTCCATGAGCAGCTCTTCGTACAGCTTCTCACCCGGACGGAGTCCGGTATACTTAATCTCAATATCCACACCTGCTTCAAAACCAGACAGTTGGATCAGGTTCTTTGCCAGATCCGCGATCTTCACAGGCTGTCCCATGTCCAGCACAAAGATCTCGCCGCCATCCGCGCTGGCGCCTGCCTGGAGCACCAGAGATACCGCCTCGGGAATCGTCATAAAGTAACGGACAATATCCGGGTGGGTCACGGTGACAGGACCGCCTGCCGCAATCTGCTTTTTAAAGAGCGGAATGACGCTCCCGTTGCTCCCAAGCACATTTCCAAAGCGAACCGCCACATATTCCGTGTCGGAGCGATTGTTGAACACCTGAATGATCATTTCACAGATCCGTTTGGAGGCTCCCATAATATTGGTGGGATTGACCGCTTTGTCCGTAGAGATCAGCACGAACTTCTTGGCGCCGTATTTATCCGCAGCCAGTGCAACCTTGTATGTACCGAATACATTGTTTTTGATCGCTTCGTTGGGGCTGTCCTCCATCAGAGGCACATGCTTATGCGCCGCCGCATGATATACGATATCCGGCCTGTAGCGGGAAAACACGCTGTTGACCTTGCGTCCATTGCGCACGGAGCCGATCAGCACCACCAGATCCAGATACGGGTACTTCCGCTTCAATTCCTGCTGGATATCGTATGCATTGTTTTCATAAATGTCAAATATAATCAACTGTCTCGGACCATTCGCCGCAATCTGCCGGCAGAGCTCGCTTCCGATGCTTCCGCCGCCTCCGGTCACCAGCACCACTTTATCCGATACATAGCGTCCGATCTTTTTCGTCATGACCCGGATGGGCTCCCGGCCCAGCAGATCCTCAATCTCTACATTGCGCAGCTTGGATACACTCACCTCGCCCTTCACAAGCTGGTATACCCCCGGCAGGATCTTAAACTCACAGTTTGGCACATTTTGGCAGATCGACAGGATCTTACGCTGCTCCTTTTTGCTTGCGCTTGGAATGGCCATAATGATCTCGTTGATCGCGTATTTCTGGGCGTAGTCCAGGATTCGATCCCGGCCACCCACGACCCGGATACCATGGATATAGGTGCCGTGCTTTCTTGTATCGTCATCAATGATACAGCAGATATTGGCGTCAAGCTCCTTGCTCATCTCCAGTTCCCGCATGACTACATTGCATGCCTCCCCGGCGCCGATGATCATGGTATTGCGCATATGGCTCCCGTGAACCTGCCCCCGGTACAAAAGCTTGATCAGCCGGTAGGAAAACCGGGTTGCACAGGTCAGCAAAAACAGGGCGGTTCCGTACAGCAGGAAATAGCTCCTGAAAATTTTCTTATATGTGAAAAAGTAATACAGCGCGTTGAATGTCGTGGAAGCCAGACACCCTTCCAGTATATACACCAGCTCCTTCATGCTTGCAAACCGCCACAGGCTGGAATAGAGACGCACTCCCGCGAAGATCAGCACGGTAACCACCGTATTAAGCGGGATCATGTCCACCACAGAATTCATATACGGAAAATCCACATTGGCCAGATCATTGAACCTGAGCCAGAGCGCAAGATAGGAACTCAGATTAATACATGCAATATCCAGCGCCACGAAGAACAGCTTGGACATAAGAGAAAACATCTGCTTCTCCTTCACTTCATCTACTATACGCTTCATACCTATATCCTCCCTTATGCCTTTTTAAAAATGACCCATTTACTGAACAGATAGTTCACGATGATCACAAAGATCCCTGCAATGATCTTGATGATCGAATCGGAATACCCCATCATGTCCACCAAAACAAGAAGCATGAGCGTCTCTGCCGCGCCGGAAAAAACACGCGCCGCCACAAACTGCCAGATTTCTTTTAGAAGTGTCCTCCTGCTCCAATCCAGGGAAGCGAACACAAACACCTTATTTACCAGATAGGCAAATATCACCGAAAAAATCCATGCTATGACATTGCTTACAAGATAATGGATCGAAAATATTTTCGTACAGGCAAAATATATCGCATAGTTTACTACGGTTGTCAGAACACCGCAGATGATATACACGATCGGTTCTTTATACTGCATCAGCAGCCGCTGCATAAGCTTTTTCATTCTGATCACCCAATCTCCCGGACTTTCTGGAGAGCCGCCTCCACGACCTTGTCCATATCATAATACTGATAATTGCCCAGCCGTCCTCCGAAGATCACATTCCCTTCTGCCTCTGCAAGCTTTTTATATTCCTCGTACAGCCTGCTGTTTTTCGCGTCATTGACCGGATAGTAGGGCTCCATCCCCACCTTCCACTCCGAGGAATATTCTCTGGAGATGACCGTCTTCTCCTGGGTTCCAAATTCAAAGTGCTTATGTTCAATGATTCTTGTAAAGGGAACTTCCTTTTCCGTATAGTTTACCACCGCGTTGCCCTGATAGTTATCACAGTCCAGCACCTCTGTCTCAAACCGTACGGAACGATACTGCAGTGCTCCCAGCTGGTAGCCGAAATATTCGTCGATCATTCCCGTAAAGATGATCTTCTTTGCAATGTCCGGGTGCTCCTTCTTAAACGCGAAATAATCCGTATTCGTCCGAACCTCGATCCCCTCCAGCATCCGCTCCACAACAGCCGTATATCCACCGATGGGAATCCCCTGATAACGGTCATTGAAGTAGTTATTGTCATAGGTGAACCGAACCGGCAGGCGTCGGATGATAAAGGCCGGAAGATCCCTGCAGTCCCTTCCCCACTGCTTTTCCGTATATCCTTTCACCAGCTTTTCAAAGACGTCCCTGCCCACCAGGGAAAGGCACTGCTCCTCCAGGTTTCCTGGCTCTCCGATGCCTGCCTCCCGAACCTGCTTCGCGATCATATCCCGGGCCTCCTTCGGCGTGCGGATTCCCCACATCCTGCTGAAGGTATTCATATTGAAAGGCAGGTTGTACAGCTCATCTTTGTACACCGCCACCGGCGAATTGATATAATGGTTGAACTCCGCAAACTGGTTCATATAGTCCCAGACCTGCCTGTTGGATGTATGGAAAATATGCGCGCCGTATTTGTGCACATGGATTCCCTCCATATCCTCACAGTAAATATTTCCTGCGATGTGGTTCCGCCGGTCGATGACCAGGCAGCTTTTTCCCCTTTTATGCAGTTCATGTGCCATAACCGCACCATACAGCCCTGCCCCTACGATCAGATAATCATATTTCATAGCTTATCTCCATATTTTGTAAAATTAAGATGCATCCATACATCCTTTGCCCAATATATTGTATTCCTTAAACTCCATTTTAACCTTTATGCAATACTTTTGTCAATATTTGTTCACACTTTAACAAAACTTGCTATCTTTATCTGACTGGAAATAGTAACATCTTTATTCGATTTCCATAGAAATGCCTGTCAAAAATTGCGAGCTTCCATCTTCCAGAATCGCATATACATCAATCCGGTAATTCTCCTTCCTGTAACCAAAGCTGGCAATATTGATATCCATCGTATAATCCCCTTCCGGATTTTGCGCAGCCTGCATCCACTGGAGGTCTTCCTGACCCGGCAATGTCCATACGGCAACATTCATCCCCATAATTTTTTGATCCACATTTTTGATATCCGTAATCACCAGCGGCAGGATTCCGGCGGCAGCATCAAATTCCCGCAATAAGAGCCTTGCTTCTGGAAGCTCCGTATTAATATAAGAAGTAAGGTCTTCCATAAATTTGGATTTTCTGTTTAGCTCTGCCGCCATCCTCTCACGCTGGTAGCGCTCTGACAATGTCAATTCACCGGAAAACAGATTTGTGCCCAGGCCAAGCCTGTTTCCCTCAATCTGAGCTCCTAAGCTGGCCAGCGTAGTCGGAAAGTGGTCAAACGTGGTATAATCCCTGTACAGCTCCGGCTTTTCCGGCTGTACGGCAGAGTTGATGAAGGCCGTATACACCTTCCGCGTATAGTCCAGCGGCACCTCATTGCAGAAATCGCTGTCCATCGTAGGATGGTCTCCTGCAATCACAATGGTCGTATTCTCATAAAAGTCCTGTCTCTGAACCCATTCGATGAACTCGGAGACTTTCCTGCTGGAACATGCAACCACATTGGCATACTGGTCGTCTCCATACTGGTTTTCGCAGTCTACACAGACATAGCCGTCTTCCTTGTGGGTGTCCACCGTAAGGATTGTCAGGTTGAAGGGCTCCTCCTGCCGCGACAGGGTGCGCAGTTCCCTCTTGGCAAATTCAAACAGCCGTTTATCTTCATATCCCCACCATACCCGGTATCCTTCCGGAATCAAGCCCTCCTCGGCCGCATAATTATAATCATGAATTGTAAAATCTCCATGACCTGAAAACAGCAGCCTG
>Ga0137307_102136_pt1 | contig 14493 bp, 13 predicted proteins | sample NAcewD2O_March_2_FD_97180 | JGI IMG/M metagenome (GOLD analysis project Ga0137307, IMG submission 97180) | Mouse cecal microbial communities from Vienna, Austria - N-Acetylglucosamine amended D2O_March | ecosystem: Host-associated > Mammals > Digestive system > Large intestine > Cecum | place...
GCATACCCAAATCCGCCAAGGTCTATATCGCGTGTTCGAATACGACTAAGGGCAAGGAAGTGATGAATGTCTGCAAGGTGGGGTGTATCGGTTGCGGTAAGTGCGAACGCACCTGTCCCGAAGGCGCGATTCGTCTTAATAATAACCTTGCGGCAATAGATTATTCGAAGTGTATCGGATGTATGAAGTGTGCGGAATGCTGTCCGCGCAAATGTATCCATACATTATAAAAAATCATTACGCACGATGTAGTAATAGTTTTGAGCAAACAAAAACATCCCGAAAAAAATTTTTCGGGATGTTTTTTATCGGACTGCTTTTTATTTGTTTGATTTTTATCTATTATACGCCTTGAGCTATCATGGCTTGCGCTACTTTCAAAAATCCGGCGATGTTTGCGCCTGAAACATAGTCGCAAGGCTTGGCATACCGTGCCGCCGCTTCGGACGTCTTGTCGAATATGCCCTTCATGATATTTTTCAGTTTATTGTCTACTTCGTCGAACGTCCAAGCAAGGCGTTGCGAATTTTGGCTCATTTCGAGTGCGGACACGGCTACGCCGCCGGCGTTTGCCGCCTTTGCCGGCATAAACAAAGTTCCGGCTTTTTGGAATACGTTTATCGCAGCTGTAGTGGACGGCATGTTTGCGCCTTCGCCGACGGCTATAACGTTGTTTTTGACAAGCATTTTCGCATCGTCTTCTTCAAGCTCGTTTTGAGTGGCGCAGGGCAGGGCGATGTCGCACTTGACTTGCCAAACCTTGCTGGTTTCGCTGTCGTGATATTCGGCGCTTTTTACGCGCTCGGCATACTCTTTTATGCGTCCGCGTTTAACTTCTTTTATGTCTTTGACGATATCGAGATTTATTCCGTTCTTGTCGTATATCCAACCGTTGGAGTCGGACATCGTTATGACTTTTGCGCCGAGCGCAGTAGCCTTTTGAGCGGCATATATCGCTACGTTGCCCGAACCCGATATGGCGACCGTTTTGCCTTTTATGCTTTTGCCTGCCGCTTCGAGCATATTTTCCACGATATAAACAAGTCCGTAGCCGGTAGCCTCGGTACGCGCCAGCGATCCGCCGTAGGGTAGACCTTTGCCGGTAAGCACGCCCTCGTAGATATTCTTTATGCGTTTATACTGACCGTACATATATCCGATCTCGCGTCCGCCTACGCCGATATCGCCTGCGGGTACGTCGGTATCCGCACCTATATGCCGAGAAAGCTCGGTCATAAAACTTTGACAAAAATCACGTATTTCTCTGTCCGATTTGCCCTTGGGATCGAAATCCGAACCGCCTTTGCCGCCGCCGATAGGCAACCCTGTGAGCGAGTTTTTGAATATCTGTTCGAATCCCAAAAATTTGATGATCGACAGATTGACCGAAGGGTGAAGACGAAGACCTCCCTTGTACGGACCTATCGCGTTGTTGAACTGAACGCGATATCCGCGATTTATGCGCATGTTGCCTTTGTCATCAGTCCACGGCACGCGAAACATTATTTGTCTGTCCGGCTCCGTAATGCGTTCGAGTATAGCGTTATTCTTGTATACGGGATCGCTATCCACTACGGGTCTGATTGTGGTGAGCACCTCGTCAACCGCTTGCATAAACTCCGGTTGAGCTGCGTTCCTTGCGGCAACGGCCGCTCGTACTTCTTCGATGTAAGACATATAACCTCCGAAAAAATATAAAAGACGCCCTTGGATTTGAGCGCCTTTGCTAAATGCAATATGATTATATTCTTTTCGAATTCGATTGTCAAGCAAATGCAAACGATTAGCGAAAATTTTTTATTCCCGTTGCCGTCGTTTTTGGCGCGCATATCGGCGCGATGAATATTATAAAAATATAATCATATCAAAATCGATAGGTATAAAAACATAAATATCGGGGTAAATTGAGGTATATTATCATAACTATGTAGCTATTTCGGGCTATTTTAAAGGTATTTTAAAGATATTCGAATGATGTCTCATAAATAAGGGTTGACCTAACGGTTTAAAAAATGTTATAATGTTAATAACATAAATCATATATAAAATTGCGCAAACGGCGGTGTATTATGGTAAAATTTATTGTTGATTCCACATTCGGACTGACTCGGGAATATGCCGAGGCAAACGATATAAAGATCGTAAGTCTTACGGTTTTGCTTAACGGCAAGGAATTCGACGAAGGGTATCCCGATGATTGGAAGAATTTTTATAACGAAGTGGTGCGTACCAAAGCGGCGGCGAAAACTTCTCAACCGTCGCCCGAAAAGTTCCGCGATGCGATCGACAGCATATATGCCGAAGACGAAAACAGCGAGATCATGATATTTACGATAGCGGATAGGCTTAGCGGAACGATAGGGTCGGCGAAGATTGCTGCCGCGCAGTACGAAGGCAAAAAGATAGTTGCTATGAATTCGGGCGAGGCCGGTCCGTCCGCGCTCATGTTTATTCGCGAAATGGTGGAAGCGCAGAAGGGCGGTGCGACTTTCGAAGAGCTCGAAGCGCTTGCGGATGATTTGAAAGAGCGTATTGCCATGCAATTCATTCCGGCGTCGCTCACCGAGCTTGCGCGCAGCGGCAGGGTGAATAAATTGTTGTCGCGCGTTGGAAATATCCTTAAGATAAAGCCCGTTTTCGAGTTTGCCAAGAACGATTTGAATGTTTATGCGAAAACGCTCGGGTTCAATCGTGCGGTAGACGCCGCTATAGAGCATTTACCGTCGAAGTTCGACCGCATGCTTGTTTATTATATCGGCGACGATAAAAATATCGAGCCGTTAAAAGACAGACTGTTTCGCAAGTTCGGAATGTCCGATATAGAGGTTGTGCCTATGTGCCCTGTGGGCGGCGTGCATATCGGCGTCGGCACCGTGGGCATAGTTACTCTCGCCGGCAAGTAACCGAAAGAATACAGGTGTTGTAAATATATTATGATCGGATACTCCGTCCGGTCATTTTTTGTCGATACATTTTTTGTTCTTTTAATATTATATGTTCTATTCGGTGCGCTGAAAGAATAATATTTTTACGTAAGATTGCGGCATAAGGCAAACAGAAACGACAAAACAAGTCAAGATTCTACCAATATTGCCTTATTTCGATGAATCGAATATGTTATTCTTGGAGAGGTCCGATGAGATTTGTAGTTGTCAAGCGAAAAGCGATCATAGTAGCCGTCTTAGCGGCGTTGGTACTTGCATTTGCCATAACCGGTGTGTACTATACGGGCGCGGCGTCTATTTACAACAATGTCAGTCCCAAAAAAGTACCGATTTATTCGGTGGATACGACCGAAAAAGCGGTTGCGCTCACTTTCGACGCGGCATGGGGCGCAGACAAAACTTTGGGCATCAAAAACACGATAGAAAGTAAGGACGCATGCGCAACGTTCTTCCTCGTGAGTTTTTGGGCCGAAAAGTACGGCGATGAGCTTAAACAGCTTGCCGCTTCCGATCGTATAGAGATAGGTACTCATTCCGCGACCCACCCATACATGTCCAAACTGAGTAAAAGTCAGATATCTTTGGAACTGTCTACGAGTAAAACGCTTATCGAAAACATCACGGGGCGCAGTGTGGAACTCTTCCGTCCGCCGTACGGCGATTATTCGGACGCGTTGCTCGACGAAGCCAAAGCTCAGGGACTGTACACTATTCAATGGGATGTGGATTCTCTTGATTGGAAGGGACTGAGCAAGGAACAGATAGCCTCGCGTATCGTCAACAACTGCAGAAACGGCAGTATCGTTCTTATGCACAACGACGGCGAACATACTCTGGAAGCTTTGCCTGCTATAATAGACGGATTGCGCGCAAAAGGCTTTACATTCAAAACGGTAGGCGAACTGATCTACAAAGACAACTACATTATCGATCATACGGGAAGACAGACAAGGAGCTAAACTTCAATGAAAAACGATAAATCAACCAATACAGTGTTTCTTCAAGGGCGTATCGGGTCGGAAATCGAGTATTCGCATGACCTGTACGGAGAGCGGTTTTACGAGTTTAAACTCAATGTGCCGCGCCTGTCGGAACATCTCGACGTTATACCGATCACCGCTTCGGAAGAATCGGTAAACGGGCTTAAAGCCGGGGAACTGATTGCCGTCAACGGGCAGTTCCGTAGCTTTAATCGCCCCGACGGCGAACGGTCGCGGTTGATATTGAGCGTATTCGCACGCGAGATAATACAACCTCATGACGAGGTAAACCCAAATACCGCCGAGCTTATAGGGTATATATGTAAACCCCCTATATACAGAACAACGCCGTTTAACCGCGAGATCTGCGACGTACTGCTTGCCGTCAATCGAGCATATTCTAAATCCGACTACATACCTTGTATCGCATGGGGAAAGAATGCTCGACTCATAAAAAACGCGCCCGTGGGACAAAAGTTGGATGTTACGGGACGTATACAGTCGCGGCAGTATACTAAGCGGCTCGACGGCGGTGACAGCGAGATTAGGACGGCGTATGAGTTTTCCATAGGTACTCTCGAGTTTATGCAAAAGGAAAGCGAGGTCGCCTCGACTTCGGACGAAATAAAAAATACTTAGTAGTATTAAAAAGGGTCAAGATCTTTATATAAGACATTGACTCTTTTTAATAGGCGGAAATTAAATCGTTTGGTTAGTCAGTATCGCCCTCTATGCGTTTCTTTCTGCTGCGCACGGTTCTAACGATAATGATTGATGCAAGTATAACCGTTATTACTATTACCGCAACGGCTACGATCAACACTATATTTACGCCGTTGTATTTTAAATATACCGTTTCCACATAGCAGGTGAGGGTTCCGAGAGAAGGGTCGAGATATTTGACCAAAGTATATTTTTCGGATGTATCGAATGCGCCTACAACTTCTACTTGCGTGCCTGTAGGCAGTTCGGCTATTTGCGTATAAATACCTTCTTGCAGAATATAAACGGGCGCGGCGGCGCTGCCTTTGTACGATATAATTTCGGCGTTGTACGCAGGACGGATAAATACCGGTTCATAGCTCATAAGGCTGAGGTTTATGCCGAGTATATAACCTTCGTATTTGCTGTCGAGCTGAACGCGATACCAATTGTATCCGTAATCGTCGCGATAACTTTCTACAAACTCGAGCATTTTGAATTCTGTATTTTGATTGACCGCAGTAAAGCCTTTTACGGCTTGCGCGTTGCGGCTCGGCCACTTATATATGGGAGTAGCGGCATTAAAGACCGTACCAACGCTCGACGGCGGCGCGGTATAAGCCAAAGGCTCCGACAACGCGTCTTTGTAAACATAGCCTTGAACAAGCTTTCCGTTGGTTACGTCGTCTATAAGAACGAACGAATATTCGGGTGTTTCTTCAAGCGCATAAAGCGGAACTATTACTTTGCGCCCCGATGAAATGGTGAATATAGGTTGCGTTTCCATGGGGAGGGCAAAAACTTCGGCGTCGCGTAATGCCGTTCTGATTATGCGCGTGCCGTAGTAGGCAAGTTCGTTGTTGTTTGCGAGGTCCGGAACTTTGTAACTGTCATCGATGAGTTTTGCTCCGAGCGCCGTACCGCCCGTTTTGAATATTCTGTGCTTGTACGAATCGACGACAATAATATCGCCGTGACTTACATACGTGTTGGAAACCGAGCTGAAAAACATAGCTCCCGTGTTTCCGCCGATAGCGTAACTTTCGCCGTTTGTTACGAGAGGGAAATTTGTCGTTTCCGCATCGGTAATGCGAGAAATACGGTTGCCGTATAATATGAATGCCGTGCCGTTCAGATCGACCGCCGCCGCGATTGCATCGGAAGTTGCGCCGCAATACAATGTTTCTTCAAGCGATGTTTTATCTATCTTATAAACGCCGTCGCAGGCGAGCGCGTAAAGCTCGTCGCGCCCCATGCTAAGTGTTATATATTTTATTTTGCGTTCGCTGATAATAGTCGGAGTTTCACCGTGTTTAGCGCACCACAAACCGCTGTCCGATAATATGTAAAGCGTTTTGTCCGTGTCGACGGCGATTTGTTTTATCCTACCGAATTCGGGATCGGTAACGGTGCGTTCGTTTCCGATATCGAGGTTTCCGCCATCGAATATTCCGACTTTATTGTAGTCGTAAGCGACATATGCCGTGCCGGCGCTGTCATAGCAAATTCCGATCGGATTTACGAACGTACGGTCTGCGTATGAAATTTTGTCGCCGTATACGGCTATGCGGTTATTAAGCGTGTCCGCAACGTAAAGTTTGGAGTACTTGACCGATGCGCCCGACGGCATATCCAAAAATCCAACGGTTGCGCCGCTCGAAGCGATCAAAATCTTGTCCGCAGTCAGGTCGTAAGAATATCTGTGTACCGAGTTAAGCGTATCCAAAGCGTAAACTTGTCCGTTATAGGCGTAAATTGCGGTCAACTGACTGCCGTCCGTAACGTTAAGCCGATTAAGTCCGCCGACAGCCGACGGGGAATAACGCACAAGATCGTTACGCGTAAGCGCGTAAATATCTCCGTTGCATGACGATAGGGCGATAACAATGTCCGACTGCATCAGCGCAATATCGAGAGTATCGCCCGAAACGGTACAAATATCGTTTTTGCTCCCGAATACCGACGCTACGGCAACATAAACCGTGCCGTCGGATACGGTTATCGCTTTAGCCGATATGCGCGTATGTCTGTCGGATACAAGTTTCGAAGCTTGTTTGTTTTCTATATCGAGCATATCCGCTCCGAGCGGAACGGTTATCAAATCGGAAGAGGTTATTGCATATAAAGTGTCGTTATATATATCGAAATCTATGATCCCGCTTGTTTCGAGTTCTGACGTCGTATCTCCGTTGTAAACCGTTATTACGCCGTTATAAAGCGCGAGCGTATATTCGGCATGATCGCCGTGTTCGCCGTGCCGCATTATTTTTTGAGCCGGAATAGCTTTTCTCGCGACGAACTCGGTTTCGTTTACGAACGTTTCGGCGAACAGTTCGCCGCCGATAATAAGTCCCGCGCCGTCGGCGTATACCGATGTTGGCATTTCCAAATATCTGTAAGCAATGTCGGACAGATCTCCGACGGGCGTCAAATCCGCAGCGCCCGATTCGGCTTCGGGAGTAGATTCGGCATTAGCCGCCGTACCGAAAAACACAGCAGAACCTATAAACAGCGCTGCGCAAATCAAAGCGATTATAAAATAATAACGTTTTTTACTCGTAACAGCCATACTTTATATATTTTATCACAGCGTGTCGAAAATGTAAAGAGTTTTGACGGATTTTGTCGAACGACGCGCAGCGGTTGGCATTCGGTCGAGAACATAAAATACTGTCGAAAAACCGTGTTTGTTACCGAATTTGTGCGATTTCGACAAAAAATAAGTTGTAAATTATTCAAAATACCCCCTTTACAAGCCTTAAAAAGTATGTTATAATCTTATCATAAAATCACAATGGGGTATTTTGTTAATACCCAAAGGTGCTTGCTTTGAAGAATATTGCTATTATAGATTTGGGATCGAACACCGCAAGACTTGTGTTGGCGCATGTAGTCAACGACGGGTATTTTGTTGTATACGACGAACTTAAAGAATCTGTGCGCTTGGCGCAGGACATGGAGCGCGACGGCTATCTTAAACAGGCGCGTATAGCGCAGGCTGTCAAAACGCTTAAGATGTTCAGAAAACTGTGCGACGCCAATAATGTGGAAAAAATATATGCGTTTGCTACAAACGCCGTGCGTAAAGCAAAAAACCAACGCAGTTTTTTGGAAGAAGTCAACACCGTTTGCGGATTTAAAATGGACGTGCTCGGCGAGGAACAGGAATCTACACAGATATATTACGGTGTGATAAATTCCTTGGAAATACCCAAGGGCGTTATCATGGATATTTCGGGATCGTCGCTTCAGCTTATTCAGTACAACAGACGCATGATACTGAACCGCGTCAACTTGCCCATAGGCACTATGACTTTGTCGGCGTTGTTTAACGAAAACACGACACCGTTGCAACAGGCGCAGATGATAGAAACGTATATGCGCGATCAATTTGCTAGCGTGGAATGGTTAAAGGGCATGGACGCCGAGTATAGATTCGTCGGTGTTGGCGCGTCGTTCCGCAATCTTGCAAGCATTGTTCAGCGTATAGAAAAATATCCGCTTAATATGGTACATAATTATCACATAGGCGTGGATACTTTCAATAAAGTTTACGACATGGTAAAAGTGCTCGACGTCGAAAAGCGTTCCAAGATAAAGGGATTGTCCGCGCAGCGCGCCGACATATTCTGCGCGGCACTGTCGTGCATAAAGAGCTTTTTGGATAACACCGAGTTTGACGAAATGGTAATATCGGGCGCCGGGATTCGCGAAGGGTTTTTGTTTAACCACACCGTCCCTACAACTTTGGAAAAACCGATCACCGATATTCTCGGATATTCGATATATACGAGATTGCATTATTACGACCTAAACATAGCGCATGCCGAGCATGTTTGCAATCTTGCCATCCAACTGTACAAGCAGTTGCGCGTATTGCATAAGTTGCCGCGACAGTATGTAAGAGTATTGCGCATCGCCGCGCTCATGCATGAAACGGGCGGACGCATCAGTTTTTACAATAATTACAAGCACTCCAACTACTCGATAATGAACTCGAATCTGTACGGCGTATCGCATCGCGATCTTGTGCTTGCGGCGTTTGTAGTGCGTGCGCACGATCTCGACGACATGTCGTATGCGGAGTGGAACAAGTACAGCGGAATCGTTCAGGAAGAGGATTTCGTAGCGGTTATGCGGCTTGCGGTTATACTTCGCATTGCCGATTCGCTCGATAGGTCGATGTCGGGTTCCGTAAAATCGATCACGTGCGACGTACTCGGCGATTCGGTAATAATGAAGACCGAAGTGGAGGGCGACTGTTCGCTTGAGATAAAGGACGCGTTAAGCGCAGGCGCCGATTTTGCCAAGGCGTATAAGAAAAATTTGGAGATCTTATAACGCACGGCGTATCGTTCGATTCGGCGCGCGTAATAAATGATCGTGTACCGAATTTATAGTATTCGATTATAAAGCGCCCGAAACGTAAAACTTAAAGTACGTATATACCGAAGAACGAAAGATATATGATCGAAATAGTTCTTGCCACTGCGTCGCCCAGACGCATAGCGTTGATAGAAAAAATAAAATGCGTTCATCCGAGGATCTTGCCGACAAACGTCGACGAGGTCACGCTTTCTGGCGCGGAAAAAACTGCAACGGCAAACGCTCGGCTCAAAGGCGAAAGCGCGGCTAAAAGTACCGATCTTCCCGTGCTTGCGTTCGATACCGTAGTAGGGTTAGGCGCGCGCGTTTTCAGCAAGCCGAAAGACAGGGCAGAAGCGATAAATATGTTCAAAACTCTGTGCGGACATACGCATGAGGTTGTAACAGCCGTATATTTGCGCGTAAAAGATAAAATAATCGAAAAAAACGAAAAAACATTGGTTACTTTTGGTGCATTTCGCCGTGATTTGGTGTATAATTATGTGGATAGCGGTGCGCCGTACGATAAGGCGGGCGGATACAACATAGACGATCCGCAAATAAAACCGCTTATAGAACGGGTGGAAGGCGATTTCTATAACGTTGTGGGATTGCCTGTCACGCTTACGGAAAAACTTATCGAGGAGAATTTGATCGATGGCAAAGATGAATATAGCGCTTGATCTCGGCACGTCGTTTACTTCGATATTCGTATCGGGTAACGGGATCGTTCTGCATGAACCGTCGGTAATAGCGTACTTCGATGACGGAGGACGGCGGCGCACGCGTGCGGTCGGCGCGGAAGCGTACGAAATGATGGGCAGGGCGCCGGAAAAGACCAAAACGGTTTGCCCGATAATCGACGGAGCCATAAAAGATCCGGACGCTTGTGCCGATATGCTCGGAGAATTCGTAAAGCGCATTTTGCCCGAATCGTATTTAATTAAACCGAAGGTGCGGTGCGTGCTCGGCGTGCCGGTTGGTATTTCGGTGGACGAGCGCATGATGTACGAGGAAGTGCTTATGCGTTCGGGTATCGATGAAATATCCATGATAAACTCCGTCATGCTTTCGGCTATAGGCGTGGAAATGCCCGTGTCCGCGGCGTTCGGCGGTGTGGTAGTTTCAATTGGCGGCGGCGCAACGGAAATAGCGATAATTAGCCTTTGCGGAATTAAAGCCGGTTGCGGAATCACTATCGGCGGAGATATGATAGACCGTACGCTCATGGACAGTATAAGCGGAATCTATCAGTTGAACGTAGGGCGTTCTACTGCTCGGCAGGTGAAAGAGCGCGTTTGCAGTCTTATCCGCAACGATTGCGCGTCAACGTCTATAAGCGGAATAGATATCGAAACGGGAAATATCCGCACTTCAACGGCGTCCTCGGACGAGTTGTTCGGAGTCGTGTACGATTATTATAAAAATATAACCGACGCTGTGGAAGGCGTGATAAATACATGTACGCCCACCATTGCCGCAGAGATAAACCGTTACGGTATTACCGTCGTAGGCGGCGGCGCGCAGATGCCGGGGCTTGCGGAACTCATGAGCAGACGGTTGAATTTGCGTGTTCAGATAGCCACCGACGCACAATATGCAACGGTGCTCGGCGGCGGCAAGCTGTTGTCGGACAAATATTTACTTGACGATATCCTTGCGCACGCATAGATAGTTATAGATATTTTTCGATACGACAAAACCAAACAAAAATCCTCTTGCTTAAAATTTGCGAGAGGATTATAATTTTATTGTATGAAAAGTATAGTTGTAACTTCGGGTAAGGGCGGCGTCGGGAAAACTACCGTTACGGCGAGTTTGGGACGTGCGCTAAGCAAACTCGGTAATCGTGTGGCATTGATGGACGCCGATTTCGGATTGAATAATCTCGATGTTGTACTCGGGCTTGAAAACCGAGTGGTTTACGATATTGCGGACGTTATCGAAAACCGTTGTCGGGTGCGTCAAGCGTTGATAGAATGCGAAACGCGCAATCTGTTTTTACTGCCGTCGGCGCACGGATACTTGGGCGATCGCGTTACCTCGCAAAATTTGCGGCTTGTTCTTAACGGCTTGGCTGTCACGTTCGACTATGCCATAGTAGATTGTCCGGCGGGAATAGAGGCGGGCTTCACGCGTGCCGTGGGCGCATGCGACAGCGCGATAGTCGTAACTACGCCGCACATCAGCGCCATACGCGACGCGAACAAGGTGGTTGCTTTATTGTCGTCGTACGGCATGAAGCCGCAGCTTGTAATAAACAGAGTAAGGGGAGATCTTTTGGCGCACAACAAAATACCCGACGCGGCGGAGATATCGGAAATGCTGAAAGCAGACGTTTTGGGCGTCATTCCCGAAACGGACGGCGTGTACGGTTTCGGCTCGATGCCCGAAAAACCGTTCGAAATGCTTGCGCGGAAATTGCATTGCGGCACGGGCGAAACGCTCGATCCGGCATCCGAATACCGTGGATTCTTCGGCGCGCTGCGCAAAAAAATGAGGAGGTCGCGATCATGAGCGAAAAGAATGATAAAGGCGAAATAACCGAGCGGATCGCGCGCATGATAGAAAACGACGCGAACGGCGCAATAGGCAGAACTCTGCGCGTAGCGCAAAGCGACGTTGCGGCTTTGCTCGGGGAATTTATGGAAGTGACGTCGCTCGACATGACTACTGCCAAATCGGGCGACGGATATACTCTTACGATCAACGTAGGCGTATCGCGGTTTTATGATGTAGGTAACATTACATAGATTTTGAGTAATTAAATTGTCCGACCGTTCATATAAATACGGTATGGACGAAAAATACAGCGGTTGCAATGTCGTGGAAAGCGTCGTAAAACAGGTAGACAGACCGATCCCGAAATCCGAAAAAAGAACGATAGGCGCGTTCCTGTTGCGTTTTTGTATTGCCGCATTGGCGATAGGAATAATATGTGCGGTGCATTATGTTCCGTTAGAGGCGTTCGAGGGGGTGCGAAGCGCACTCAAACAAGTGTTTTGCTATGATATTTTCGGGCGTAGCGGTATCGGCAGTTCCGCATTTTTCGGATAATGAAAAACAAAGATAAAAAAACGCGTAAACGTTATTTTAAGTCGCGAAAAAATAAGCCGATCGTTACAGACGAAATGCGTATTTACATTTCGCCCGTGATGTTCGTAATGGCGCTGTATTTTGTAGCAATAGGAATGTCGTTCGAGTTTGTATGTTCGCTTGCGGCGGTGTTGCTTCACGAATGCGCGCACGCGCGTGTTGCAAGACGGTTCGGTTATGAGCTTAATATTATTAAGCTTATGCCGTACGGCGCGGCGCTTTGCGGAAACATCGAGCTTAGACCGAAACATGAAACCGTTATAGCGATTGCCGGACCGCTGTTTAATCTTGTTACGGCGGCATTGTTGGCGGCATTGTGGTGGCTTGTGCCGCAAAGCTATGTCTTTACTCAGGCGTTTTGTGCCGCCAATCTTTATATCGGTTTGTTCAACCTGATACCCGTATATCCGCTGGACGGCGGACGTATTGCGCTCGCCGTGTTGACTGCGCGGCTCGGCAGGGCGTGCGCTAACAAGATAATGCGAATATTGTCCGCAGTTTTCGGTATTGCGGCGCTTGTGCTTTTCGGAATTTCCGCTGTGTATACGCCTAACCTGTGTTTGTTAAGCGTAGGGCTTTTTATGCTTATTTCGGCATTTATACCGGATAAAAAGGCCGGGTATACTGCATTATACGCGCAAGCCAATCGCTTGGAACGGCTTAAAACTCCGCTTGAAGTTCGCAGTTTTGCCGTTTCCGAGAAAACTCCGGCAACGGATATGCTTAAAAATCTCGATCCGAGCGTGTTTTGCGAGTTCACCGTGATGAACGCCGATCTTGACGTTGTAGGGCGGATAAGCGAAACCGAACTTATCGAAACAATAAAAACGCGCGGATACGGACTGAGCGCGTCCGATACCGTATTGCGCAATAAAAAATAGATATTGTGCCGTAGCCCTTGATTTTTTCGGGCGATTGTGCTAAGCTTTCAATATGGACTATTTGGAAAGTGTGCGTACGCTCGGCGGAGCTGCGCTCGATGATTTTGCCCGAGTGCTTTACGAACGCGACGTAAAGACGTTCGAGGAGGTACTTGCCGGACTGACGCGCAAGCATACTATGCGAGATTATATGATTGTTGCCGCAATGCTTGCCAACGTTACGATGAGCGCCAAATCGGCAAAGCATACATTTGCCGATGCGACGGGCGGCACGCTTGTTTACGATCCGTATTTCGACATGTATTTAAAAGCGTGCCGAGATTGCGGCGTGGAAGAAGTGGAATATATCCCGTTACTGTTATCCGCACAGTACGCCCATCCCGACAGCGCGCTTTTTTGTTGGGATAAGAGCGTAAACCGATATGTGGAGAAGCTTGCGCGTGCGGATTTCGACCGCGCGGCAGGGTATATAGACAGGTTTGACAAGAAATTCGGAAAATACGTCGTGCTCATTGCCGTCAACAAAAAAGTTGCGATAAACAGATTGGTCAATATTGCATTGTACGGCAAGGGCATCGATAAGGCAGCCGCGCGCGACGTTTTAATGGATTACGACGAAGTTTCCGACGCGTTGATGGCGTTGTACGGCAAATCGAACGCGAGAGATAAGGTTGCGATAGTTCGGCTGTTGCTTGCCTATAAAAACGACGGGCGAGTGCGCGACTTTTTGAATAACGTCGCGGCTAACGATAGATCCAAATCGGTACGCGACGCGGCAATGGGCGTGGCAAAACCGCAAAAAAGCATTGCAGACCCCTGCGCGTATCTCGAACGCATAATGGCGGAAGGCACGGCTTTTACATACGGACAATGGCATGAACTTTTCGCCGACGAACGCATGCGCGCCGTTGCCGAAAAAATATTCTTTTATTTTACGGACGATTCGGGCGAGATCCATATTCTTTTGTACAATGACGGAGAATTTATCGATAAAGGCGACAGACCTATTTCGCCCGATAACGATCTTAAAATATCCATTCTTCATTCGCTCGATATGCCGTCGCTGAGCAGTCTTAATATCGATCAACCGTTTTTGCAGCTGTCAAGACCCGTGTTTCACAAGATACAAGGCGAAAAATACGGTTCGGCACGACTCGGCGGAACAATGATATTGCGCGACGAGTTTCGATCCAATATGAAGAAATACGGATTTATGTTTTGCGATAAGCGATCCGAAAGCGAGCCGGATATAGTTGTAGCCAAACTCGGAAAGTACGTTATAGCTATAGAATGCGATCTTCCGCGCAGCACCGACACCGTAAGCTGCGGCACATTATCGTATTATAACGCAACGGACGTGATCAAGATAAAGCGCAAAACTTATATATCGTCGGCGCGTCCGCTCGATATCGGAGCCATACCGCGGCGCGAATTCAGCGAATTGACGTATTTGGCGTACAGGCTGTTCGGCAATATTTGATAATAGGTGCGTTAAACCGTAAATAAAACAATAGACAATATTAC
>Ga0137307_102137_pt1 | contig 14493 bp, 9 predicted proteins | sample NAcewD2O_March_2_FD_97180 | JGI IMG/M metagenome (GOLD analysis project Ga0137307, IMG submission 97180) | Mouse cecal microbial communities from Vienna, Austria - N-Acetylglucosamine amended D2O_March | ecosystem: Host-associated > Mammals > Digestive system > Large intestine > Cecum | place...
CCGGGGTAAAAGCCGCAAAAGCCGTCTTTCTGTGATCAGCTTTTTGAGCAACTCCTCCCCCGGATCCGGCTGCGTTCTCACAGTCAACCATAGGTTTCTCTCCCCGGCTTGTCCATAGAAATATCCGGCCGGCAATGGCTCAAGCAGAGGAAAATCGCTGAAAAATCCTACCGGCTTCTCCTCCAGCAAAGACGCCGCCACCTGTTTTGCCTGTTCCCGATCCCCGATTTGCCATCCCCTCTCGGCCGCCCAGACATCTGCTGCTTTCTTCTCGTTTACATCTGTCGCTGTGGTGATCACCGGCTGTGCACCACAGACGTTTGCCACCGTTTTCGTCAATTCATTGGCTCCTCCCACATGACCAGACAACAGAGAGATGACATAGTGCCCTGCCTCATCCATCACTACTACCGCCGGATCGGTCAGCTTGTCATTTAAAAAAGGAGCTATGGCCCGTACGGCAATTCCCACTGCTCCAATATAAATCAATCCGTCTGCCTGTAAAAATTGTCTGCCTGTCCATTCTCCCACAGATTCTGCCATCAAATTAATCCCTGGCTGTCCGGCTCCGGCCTCCGCCAAAAAACGAGGCTGTATATATCCCTCGCACGCGTCTCCAGATTCTCGAAAATGTCTTGTCAGCCGGCTGCACCATCTGGCTCCGGCTCTGGTAAAACTAATCACTGCCAGCCTCATACGCTTCCTTTCCACAAATCCAGAAATTCCTCCGCCCGCTCCGTTTTCCCTACAATGCCATGTGCCGAAGAAAACACACAAATCTCTGCCTTAAGCCGTCCTTCTGTCCATTGTGATAGATGTTCTTTTATACGGATTGCCACCTGATTCATAACGGCCTCCGCCAATCCTGCCTTTTGCAACCATCCCACCGCTTCCTCCGTGGTATTCGCTTTGCCAATCTGGACAAACAGTTCTTTCATCTCTGCTTCCGTCAGATCTTCTCTCTCTTCTCCTGTTTTCTCAAAAACCATTTCCTTTTTTTGTTCCTTTGGCATTTTCTTCCACACTTCGCGCGCCAATCGCTCCATCGTCTCCATCCTGTGATCTCCATATCGGGAATGCGTGTTTTTTACTCCTCCCGCCACCTTTATCAATTTTCCGATGTGTCCTGCCAACAGCAGCTTTTCCCATCCCTCCTCCGCCGCAAAATCCACAGAATCCCCGATAAAGTTGCTGCATTTCACAGCTTCGCCTAATGGTATCCCCAACTCCTGTTTTAAGAACGTCTCTCCATAATTCCCCGGTGTCAGCAGCAGCACTGGTTCCCTGGCCACTGCTTTCATCCGGATATCCAGACGAATGGTTTCTAAAAGAGCCTGCTCACTCATTGGCTCCACGATCCCGGTGGTTCCCAGAATCGAGAGTCCACCGCGAATTCCCAGCCGCGGATTAAATGTCTTTTCTGCCAAATGAATGCCTCCTGGAATGGCAATCTGAATTTCCAGCTTTCCCTCATACGCCATATCTCTTCGCACCGTCTCTACGGCTGCCAAAATCGCCCTTCGAGGCACCGGATTGATCGCATAATAGCCTACCGGACAGGACAACCCTGCCCGCTCTGCGATTCCGATTCCCGGTCCGCCATTCAGATAGAGTTTGGGATATTCTTTCATCCTGTATCCGGCTCCCTGATGGCAGAGCTCTTCAAACCTCTCTTCCAAAATTGGCAGCACCCTGGCGTACACCCACACACCATCTGTCACATCCGGATCGTCTCCGGCATCCTTTTTTACCCGGCACCAATCGTTTGTCCCTGCCATTCCTTCCAAAGCCTTCCCGTACTCCGGACAAAAATCTGCCATCGCGCCATTCCCCAGGCAAACACTTACCTGCTTTGGCAATCCCTTTTTCTCTTTCTTACCATCATTCTTGTTATGAAACAAGAAAACAGCTGCAGCCATAGCCGCAGCCGATGCGCAACTCCCCGTAGTATATCCGCTTCGCAGCTGTCTTACCATCCTTTTTCCCCCAAACCTCTTTTGCGATACTTACATCTTATCATAGCAATTCTATCTTTTCAATATCTTCAAAATACAGTTATCCTGCCCGAACCTGAATTAGTTCTTCGGCAATGTCCTCCATCATCTCCCAAAAGATAGTCATTTTCACCAGGTAACAAAGCAAAAGCCCCCGCATCATCTCTGATGCGGGAGGCCCATTTCTCAATGCTTATTCATTTCCGTACAGATTCACCAACTTGGACAGATACTCATATCTCTCCTTTGCCTCAGCCTCATTCTTCTCGAACAACTTGGCAGCTCTCTCCGGATTCTTCATCGCCAGGGAAGCATAACGCACTTCACCCTTTAAGAAGTCCTGATAGCCTTCCATATTCGGAGCTTTGCTGTCTAAGGTAAACTTCTTCTCAGCTGCCGGATTGAAGCGGAAGTTATTCCAGTAACCAGTCTCAACTGCCAGCTTCTCCTCGGTCTGAGCCTTGCTCATACCCTTCTTGATACCATGGTTGATACATGGAGCATAAGCTAAAATCAGGGACGGACCCGGATAAGCCTCTGCCTCTGCAATCGCCTTCACAGTCTGAGCATAGTCAGCGCCCATAGAAATCTGAGCTACATATACGTAACCATAAGACATGGCAATGCTCGCCAGATCTTTCTTCTTGGTCTCTTTACCGCCAGCTGCAAACTGAGCAACTGCACCCGTCTTGGTAGCCTTAGAGGACTGACCGCCGGTGTTGGAATAAACCTCGGTATCATAAACCATGATATTGATATCTTTGCCGCTTGCCAGCACGTGATCCACGCCGCCAAAGCCGATATCATATGCCCATCCGTCACCGCCGAAGATCCACTGGGACTTCTTAGCCAGGAAATCTTTGTTGGCCACGATATACTTACAAGTCGGGCAATCAACGCCTTCCAAAGCCGCCACCAGCTTATCGGTAGCGCTTCCGTTCAGAGCGCCGATACCAAAGGTATCCAGCCACTCCTTGCAGGCAGCCTTCATTTCTTCGGTAGCTCTCTCATCCGCAGCAACTGTCTCAACCTTCTCCTTCAGCTCATCACGAATCGCATTCTGAGCCAGCAACATACCAAAACCAAACTCTGCATTGTCCTCAAACAAAGAGTTATCCCATGCCGGACCCTGACCTTTGGCATTTACCGTGTAAGGAGTGGACGGAGAAGAGTTACCCCAAATGGAGGAACATCCCGTCGCATTGGCAATGTACATTCTGTCACCGAACAACTGCGTGATCAGCTTCGCATAAGGAGTCTCACCACAACCTGCACAAGCGCCGGAGAACTCAAGCAACGGCTGCTTGAACTGGCTGCCCTTTACCGTGGTCTCTTTGAACTTATCAATTACTTCCTGTTTGATGGCAACAGTCTGACCGAAATCATAAACTGGCTGTGCATCCATATGAGCTGCCAGCTTGTCCATGGTCAGCGCCTTCTCACCCTTCTTGCCTGGGCAGACATTCGCACAGGAACCACATCCGGTACAATCCAGAGCTGACACGGTGATAGCAAACTTGTAATCTGCCATGCCGGTCATCGGCAGCATCTTCATATCAGCCGGCGCTTTCGCCGCCTCATCAGCAGTCATCGCCACCGGACGAATAACCGCGTGCGGACATACATAAGAACAGAAATTACACTGAATACAATTGTCCGGATTCCATACGGGTATGCTAACGGCAATACCGCGCTTTTCATATGCAGAAGAACCAGAAGGTGTGGAACCATCTACATAATCATTAAATGCAGATACTGGCAGACTGTCGCCTTCCTGAGCGCTGACCTTTGTTTGAATATTGTTCACAAAATCAATGACATCTTTTCTGCCCTCAGTCACTACCTTATAATCCAAACCTTCATCTGCACCGCTCTTCCAGCTCTCTGGAACTTCTACCTTCACCACATTCTCAGCGCCCGCATCGATTGCCGCCCAGTTCTTCTTTACCACGTCCTCACCTTTACGGCCATAGGTCTTCTGTGCGGCATCCTTCATCAGCTGAATCGCCTTCTCTTCCGGAATAATACCGGTCAGCTTAAAGAATGCGGACTGTAAGATCGTGTTGATACGAGTCGGACCCATACCAGTCTCAATACCAATCTTTACACCATCGATGGTGTAGAACTTGATGTTGTGATCCGCGATGAATTTCTTCATCTGGCCTGGCAAATGTTTCTCCAGCTCTTCTGCGTTCCACGGACAGTTCAAAAGGAACGTACCACCATCCACCAACTCCTGAACCATGTTGTACTTGCGCACATAAGACGGATTATGACAAGCCACAAAGTTTGCCTGGCGAATCAGATAAGTGGATTTGATCTTCTTATGTCCGAAACGCAGATGGGACATGGTTACACCACCAGATTTCTTGGAATCATAATCAAAATATGCCTGTGCATACATGTCAGTGTTATCACCGATAATCTTGATGGAGTTCTTGTTGGCGCCTACGGTACCATCTGCACCCAGACCCCAGAACTTACAGTTGGTGGTCCCTTCTGGAGTGGTAACTAACGGTGCCCCCAACTTCAGAGACAAATTGGTCACATCATCTTCGATACCAATGGTAAATCTCTTCTTGTCATGATTGCCATATACCGCCACAATCTGTGCCGGGGCAGTGTCTTTGGAACCCAAACCATAACGACCAGAGAAGATCTCCACTGCGTCAAACTTGCTGCCCTTCAATGCGGCAACTACATCCAGATACAGCGGCTCACCCAGCGAACCTGGCTCCTTCGTTCTGTCAAGAACCGAAATCTTTTTCACGGAATCCGGAATCGCTGCAATCAGAGCTTCCGCGCTGAATGGACGATACAGACGAACTTTCACCACACCAACCTTAGCGCCGGTGGTCTTTACCATGTAATCGATAGTCTCTTCGATGGTGTCATTAACAGAACCCATCGCCACGATCACATGCTCAGCATCTGGTGCACCATAATAGTTGAACAGCTTATAATCCGTACCAATCTTAGCGTTTACCTTGTCCATGTACTCCTGCACAATCCCTGGCAGCGCATCATAATATGGGTTGCAGGCTTCTCTTGCCTGGAAGAAAATATCCGGGTTCTGTGCAGAACCTCTCTGGCAAGGATGATTCGGATTCAGAGCATGTTTGCGGAACGCAGCAATAGCATCCCAGTCAGCCATCTCAGCCAGGTCATCATAATCCCAAGCTTCAATCTTCTGAATCTCGTGAGAAGTACGGAAACCATCAAAGAAATTGATAAACGGAACCTTACCTTTGATCGCTGCCAAATGAGCAACTGCGGTCAGGTCCATAACCTCCTGCACACTGGACTCGCACAGCATGGCACAGCCAGTTTGACGGCAGGCATACACATCGGAATGATCGCCAAAGATGGACAGTGCATGACTGGCCAGAGCACGCGCGGATACATTGATCACGCCCGGAAGCTGCTCACCGGCAATCTTGTACAGGTTAGGAATCATCAGTAACAGACCCTGGGAAGCCGTATAAGTGGTGGTCAGCGCACCTGCTGCCAGGGAGCCGTGGACGGCACCTGCTGCACCAGCCTCAGACTGCATCTCAGTGATCTGAACCGTGCGGCCGAAAATATTCTTTCTGCCCTCGGTCGCCCATTCATCCGTATGCTCAGGCATAACAGAAGAGGGGGTGATGGGATACATAGCAGCTACTTCGGTAAATGCATACGAAGCATGAGCAGCAGCCTGATTACCATCCATGGTTTTCATTTTTCTTGCCATTTGATTTTCCTCCTACAAATGTGAATATTGCTCGTTCCGGAAATGCCCCGGAACCCTGTCTTTTATTATAGCAACTTTTTATCATTTTGCAAATACGAAAACCGCAAATTCACGTATTATTTCTCATACAATGCCCTCAGGGAGCAGGGCAACAAAAACAAAATCAGAGAGGGTGCTGCAAAATAAGTCATTTGCCATTTCCGTTATCCTGTGTTTGGACGATTCACGTACACAGAATATGAAAAAGCTGATAACTTATTTCACGATACCCTCTCTGAAGGAAATTCTCATTGTTTAATTCTCTGGCATCGGTACAACCATTGGCGGAACATTTCCCTGTTGTGATGGCGGTTCCGCAGGATTAGGCGCTGGCTGAGCTGTCGTAGCAGATGGTTGCCCTACCGTTACGGGAACGGATTCTGTCGTCTGCTGAGTCGCCGTCGTATTGCTTCCCGGAGCTTCTCCTACTGCATTCCCAGCATTTCCGCCGCCGGATCCCATAACTCCAGGACCTCCTCCCGACGTGCCAGAAGTCCCCGCAACCGTACTTTCCGGCTGAGACTGCGGAAATCCGTCCCCGGCCCCTTCCGGAGCAACTGAGGATTGAATCGGATCAATGGTACTTTCGGTAGGCACGGATTCGGAAGCCATAACACTTCCCGATGTATTTCGTAAAACAACTGGCGCATGACCTCGATACGTCACCACATGATCGACTTCCTGGCTTATAATCTCATCGCCTTTCTTGATTTCCAGACGCGTCTCCCAGTAACTGCCTTTACTTCCGGAACTCTTGACCTTTTCCACATTCAACTCCAGTGTGGGATCCTCTTCATAGGTAGGTGCCGGCGGATCAATATCCTTCAGTTTCTTTGAGCGAAGTGTGTAAGTCACTCCCTCCTCCAGCACGGGAACACCATAAATGGATACGGTGACGGTCTGATCCGCATATCGAGCACGAATTCCGATCGCTGTGCTCGAATTATTTACAAACCGATAATCCGGTCCATTCCAACTGACGGTAGCGTCTGTTCCCGGAGTCACATAAGACGGCTCATAAGTATGGGATTGTCGCTTCGTTGTTTTTAATCCTGCCTTCAGCACAGCATTGTATAATGTGGATGATGTCTGACAAACACCCCCGCCGATCTCCTCGACCACCTCTCCATTGTTATAGGCCGCTGCTCCTTTATATCCTTTTGCTTCTGTCCGTTGGCCTACTGTTTCATTAAAGGAAAACTCTTCTCCTGGTTGCAAAATCGTACCGTTGATCGCCTCTGCCGACAGCTTTACGTTGGTATTTCTCTTGCTGTTTGAAGTTGTCTTCGTGGTAAAACTGGAGATCGTTTTATATTTCTCTTTTGCTGTCTCCTCACTGAATTCCGGTTCCACCACATTCATAGAAGCCGTAAGTTCTGCGTCAAAATCTTTTTTCTTTAAGGCTGCTACAATATCCCCGGCCAGCTTTTCTTGGTCTAACGCTTGTCCCTGCTCTGCTCCGCTAAACAAAAATTTGTCTGCGCTCTTATCATAGCTGGAAATGGAGCCATTTTTCGCCGCCTTGTCCCATTTAGCTGCCGCCTTTGCCGCCTCTTCTTTTGCCGCTTCTTCCAATCCGCTAGTATCCAAAGAATATTTTTCCTTCGGTTCACCGGAATATATCTCTGTCAGTAGATTATCCACTTTTCCTGCCATCAAATCTGCCACTTCATAGGTATCTTCCTGCCAGATCACCTTCATTGCCCAGGGATAATTTTTCAGAATCGCCTCCTTAGCATCCTCTCTCGACATTCCGGTGATATTAATCCCATCTACCATAACTTCTTTTTGCAATTCAGTCTCCGGAACGGAAGTCGTCTCGGTTTCCGTCTCAATCTCCTCCGGCTTGCCTCCTATCCCTTTTACCAAAAATACGATCATCGTGATCGCCGCAATCAGCAATACCCCACCGATAGCAAGTTTTGTAAAATCTGGTCCTGACTTTCTATGTCTTTTTCTGTGATTTATCCCACTTCCGGAAGATGTACTCCTGATATTACCCCTTCCAGAAGAACCTCTTGGGGAAGATGCTTTATGAGATCCTCCCCTCGAAGCAGAACTTCTATGAGTCTCGCCTCTCAACTCACCACTTCTTGTTCCTTTGCTCCTAGAGGAATTCCCGCTCTTTCCTCTCGAAGCGCTTCTCGCCCGGGAATGGTTTCCTCCATACATATTCTCTTCATCATACCTGCTCATAATATCCACCTGTTCTCTATCACAAAATCCTCGAGGATTTTTATTTTTTATATCTATATGAGTATAGCATACTTTGATAAAAAAGAAATTATATTTTTCATAAAATTATCCATAATTTTTTGGTAGTCTCTTACGATTCTCTTGTACAGCTTTTCTGTAAAACAAATCTTTCCAAAAACTTTCCAAAAAACCGGAAACAGTGACATGCAGCCCGACATATGATGAATTGTAAATAATTATTGGAGGAATTGGTATGAGCGATTTAGCAGCAACAAACTGCGGCTGTGACTGCAACTGCAATTGTAACGCAGGAGGAACCGGAGGCAACATTATCTGGCTAATTCTGATTCTGTGCTGCTGCTGCGGTGGCGGCAACAACGGATGCGGATGTGGATGTGAACATAATAATTGCTTCAGCTTCGGCTGTGGAAATGGCTGTGACTGGATCTGGATCATCCTTCTTCTCTGCTGCTGCGGTGGTGGTGGCGGCTTCTTCTGTTAAGGTTTTCGCCCCCTCAAATGAGGGGGCATCTCTTTTTTATATTTGATAATCCATCGTTTTACTCATTTTGACATTCTGTCGTCTTTTTATCTGTTTTTCCTTTCTCCGCACTGCTGCACCGCCCCCGGACGCCCCGGCCTCTGGAACAGTTTTTTCTCTGTTGACATTCCTGACAATCCTCATCAATTTCGTATACGGCATTACCATCTATAATCAATCGCGTCGCCATAATTTCATCAACCTCCTGATAAAATCAATATATGCAGCTGGTATGTTTTCCTTGAATCCTGCATATATTGTTTCAAAAAAGCAAAGGAGCCGTTTATGAACGAGGATGCAGGAACGGATGTCCGACTGACAGATTTTGACTATCTGCTGGCGGATCCCCATCTCCAAATGGTAAAAGCGGCCATTCCTTATATGCAGCAACCCGTACAGCGCTTTTTATCCATGGTAATCAAAATGCAGGAGTTAAACCGCACTATGAGTTTATTCTCCGGCAATGAAGTATCTGCCATGAGCATCAACCCTGCCGGTGAACGGAAAGCATCCCCCATCGAGATGCTACAGGCGATCAAACCTTATGCCAATCCCCGGGAACGAGAACTGATCGAAACCATCGAAAACCTACAAATCATGCTACAGGCCATGCAGACTGGCTGACCTGCACGGCTTTACGTCTGCCATTCCCATACATAACACGAAAGGAGTCGTTTATGACTGTTGATAGTTGGAAACAGGACCCTCGCCTGAAACAAATGGCGCCGGAAAAACTGGATTATCTCACTGCTTTTGCCGATCAGATTACCAGACTGCCCAAGGAACAAATCCTCCCTGCCTTTATGTCCATGCAGGTAGACGCTGCCCAGAAAGGAATTCGCTTTTCCGATTCCGAGACCGAACTTTTAGTTTCTGTCCTTACCTCCGGCATGTCCCCCAATGAAAAAAAGAAACTAGAAACGCTTCGTTTTATAGCAAAAAAGCTGGCTGCCAGGTCTTCCTGACAGCCGGCTTTTTCCGGCCCTATCTGTCCTTCGGCAAAATCACAATCTTTGCCGTGCAGTCCAATTCTTGTATCAGCAGTTTTACTTGTTCTTCTGGAATCGCGATGCATCCCTCGGTCCATGTCTTTTGCGGATCTATGCCATGCAAAAAAATGGCTGACCCCTTGCCGGGAACGCGTTCTGCCGTATTATAATCCAAAGCCAGCACATAATGATAAGATGGCTTGATACGTATCAATTCCTCTGCGGAATGCCATTCCGGAACTACTTCCCGGATATTAACCATCTGATTATAATAGCGGCTATCACTGTCATCTACCCAAAAATCACCATCTTCTACCTGCCGGTAAGGTATCTGACTGCCCGGATCCGGTAATATTCCAAAAGTACTCACAAAACCGTACATCCCTGTTGGGGTACATCTGTCCCCCTCCTTTTTATCGTTTGTCATTCCATAATATCCACAAAAGCCTGGCACACAAAACTGCTCCTTCCAAATGCCGTTTTCCTCTTTTTTTAAATAGGACACATTTACAGAAGAGCTGTCCATACCAGAACCAACTACGGCTACCAGCTGCCAGGTTTCTTCTGGAATAGAAATTCTGGTCATGATTTCTTTTGGCATGTCATTCTCCTCCTTAGCCGCGTCTCCAATTAAGATTACCTGAGTATTATCTGCCATAGCCGCTGTCCCCATCATCGAGAGCATAATTGTCAAAACTGCGGTAACTCTGATTAATCTTTGTGATATTATCTTCATGCGTATGTTCCTTTCCTGGATAGCATTTAGAAATTTCTCAATCCATTCTGGCTACCAGCACCCGTACACTCCGAGGCTGAATCTGGAAAGATTCCTTCTCCTTTCTGGGTGAAAAAAGCTCCTTTTCCCAAGTATCTGTCATCAACTCCCAGTGCATTCGTTCCGGCAATGCAGGCAACAAAACTTCTATGCTCTCCCAATATGCATTAGAAGCTACATAGACAATATCCGCCACGTCATTTTCATCCTTTCCGGCAAATAAAACACCCACATAGCGCTCATATCGGGCAAAATTCCCCCGCCATGGCTTCTCTCCGTGAAAACTCACATCTGGAAATCCACAGGCGCCATCGCTGATATTGGCGCGCAACACTCGATGCTCCTTACGAAACGCAATCATATGTTTAAAAAACTCAAAAATATCCCGATTTTTTTCCAGCTGGTTCCAATCCAACCAAGAAGTAATATTATCCTGACAATAAGCATTATTATTGCCGAATTGAGTATTTCCGAACTCATCTCCGGCCAAAAACATGGGAATTCCACGACTGCACATTAACACCGTAAACGCATTACGCATCATCTGATGCCGCAAATCAAGAACTGCCGAATCTTGTGTCTCTCCCTCTACCCCGCAATTCCAACTGTTATTGTCATTCGCCCCATCCGTATTATTCCAGCCATTCTTCTCATTGTGTTTCTTATTGTAAGAAAACATATCGTAGAGTGTAAACCCGTCATGACAGGTAATAAAATTCACGGAGGCATTTTTTCTGGTACTCACCTCATAGATATCCCGGGATCCCACCATCCGCAATGCCGCCGCCTGGGCAAACCCTTCATCTCCCTTCAAATATCGGCGCATATCATCGCGGTATCTGCCATTCCACTCTGCCCAGCGGTTCCAGGAAGGAAACGACCCCACCTGATAAAGCCCTACCGCATCCCATGCTTCTGCAATCAATTTTACATCTCCCAAAATCGGATCAAAAGCCAGAGATTGCAAAAGCGGCGGCTTATTCATCGGCGTACCATCTTCATTGCGCCCTAAAATAGAAGCCAAATCGAACCGGAAACCATTGATTCGATAAGTAGTCACCCAATAGCGCAAACAATTCAAAATCATCTGATGCACAATCGGATGATTGCAGTTTAAAGTATTGCCGCAACCGCTGAAATTGTAATAATATCCCTCCGGCGTCAGCAGATAATAAATATTGTTATCAAAACCTTTAAAAGAGAAGAATGGTCCTTGTTCATTCCCCTCTGCCGTGTGATTAAATACTACGTCCAGATAGACCTCAATCCCATTCTGATTGAACTCGCGAATCAGACGCTTCAGCTCATTGCCTTCCCGGTTATATTCCCGACTAGCCGTATAACTGGTGTTTGGAGCAAAAAAGCTAACGGTATTATAGCCCCAGTAATTATAGAGTTTCTCCCCGTTCACCTCGCGGTAATCCTGCATCTCATCAAACTCAAAGATCGGCATCAATTCTACCACATTGACTCCCAATTCCTTTAAGTAAGGCAGTTTCTCCAAAAGCCCGGCAAACGTACCAGGATGAAAAACTCCGGAAGATTTGTCCATGGTAAATCCTCGCACATGCAACTCGTAAATCACCAAATCCTCCATTGGCAACAACGGCGGACACATATCTTCCCAGTCAAAATCATCTTTTACCACTCTCGCTTTATAATGCTGTTCCCCTGGGGAGGAATCCCCCCACTGACTCTGTCCGGTAACCGCCTTGGCATACGGATCCAGCAAATATTTCGTCTTATCAAAAATAAGCCCTTTCTTCGGATTATAGGGTCCGTCCACCCGATAAGCATACTCAAATTCTTCGATATTCAATTTAAACACAATCATAGAATAGACATTGCCAATCCGATAATGCTGAGGAAATGGCAGCACAGCAAACGGCTCTTCTTCCATCCGGTGAAACAGTAAAAGCTCAATGGATGTCGCCCCATGAGAATACACAGTGAAATTGACCCCACCAGGAATCGCCGTAGCTCCATTCGTTTCATAAAACCCCGGACGTACGTCAAATCCAGCAATCCGATCCATCGGAACCAGATGAATCGCACGAGGCAGACTCAGTTCTTTGATCGGTTCTTTTTGCTCCAACTCCTCCTTTCTGGCTTTTTTCTCTATCTCTTTTCTATTTTCCATAATGTCTCTTCCCTTCCGCTCTAAGAATCCCTAAGCAAGCCATTGTTCTATGCCAGCCCAATCACCACCGCCAGTATCACAACCACAGATGCACACACAAACAAGACCGCCTGGAATTTTATCTGGAACTTCGCCCATTTTCCCCAATCCAATCTGGCCGCTGCCAGAGCACCCAACAGGCATCCGGAAGTCGGCACAATAAAATTGGTAAACGCATCGCCCAGCTGGTAAGCAACCACTGCCACCTGCCGTTCCACCCCTACCAGATCTGCCAACGGTGCCATCACTGGCATCGTCAACGCCGCCTGCCCCGAACCGGACACAACAAAGAAATTAAACACAGACTGGAATATATACATCAGCCATGCCGATACCACTGGCGGGAAATTCTTCATTCCCTCACTGATTCCATGCAGAATCGTGTTCAATACTGTCCCGTCTGTAGCACTCGTACCACCAAGGATAATGATGATTCCCTGCGCCATACCGACACACATCGCAGCGCCCAAAAGATCTGCTGCCCCCCGATCAAACGATTTTGGAATATCATTCAGCCCCATATCATTTAAATGGAATGCCACTCCGATAGTCCCGGCCACCAACCCCATCACAAAAAATTGGGAAGCAATTTCCGGAATATAATACCCTTTTGCCACAACTCCCCAGATCGTCCATGCCATACAGGCGGCGATCGTCAGCAATACTAGTTTATGTCCCAACGTAAAAGGCGGCAATTCCCGACCGTTTCTGGCAAATTCCGTACGGTACGCTTCATCCGATTCATAGGCCACTGACATTTCCGGATTCTTCTTAATCTTCATGGCATAACGCATAGTAAAGACAGAGGCCAGTACCGTAAAAAAGATCCACATCGGAATCCGAAACCAGGCCCCTGACATCACCGGTACACCGGCCACGCCCTGTGCCACCGCCAACCCAAAGGGATTTTGCCAGGAAGAACCAAAACCAATCTGCGTCGCCACATACGAACACATAATCCCCACTATGGCATCGTATCCCATGGCAATAAACATCGGTACCAGAATCATCACAAAGGGAATCGCCTCCTCCCCCATGCCGAACACGGCACCACCCAAAGAAAACAACGTGATCAAAATCGGAATCAACAAGATCTCCTTCCCGTTTGTCAGATCAATCACACGCATAATGCCACTCTCCACAGCCCCTGTACGCAGCACCACCCCAAAAGCGCCACCCACTACCAGGATAAACGCAATAATTCCCACAGCCGTACCGTTTTTATCCCCGGTCGTCAAGCCCTCAAACACATAGTTTAAAATTCCCTGCCCGCCAAAATCCTCCGTGCCAAACAACGGAGCAATTTTGGTGACCCGATTGCCATTCTCATCCAGCACATATTCAAAACTTTCTGGGTCCAATACCGTCCGGCTCTTTTCTGTCCCATTCATCATGTAGGTAATTTCCCGGGTTTCATATTTTCCCAAAGGCACAAACATTGTCAAAATTGCCGCCAGCAAAATCACCCCAAAAATAATCACATAGGTATGTGGCATCTGAATCTGTTTTTTTTCTTTCATGGTATTTTCCTTCTCCTTGATTTTTTATTTCTCAATCTTGGCTTCATCCCTCAAACGTTCCCTTCCTCACAGCCTGTCCTCCGGAAACCATCACCACACCTTTGGCCATCACTATATCGATAGCCAAATTTTTTCTATCTGCCAGCACCAAATCCGCATCTACCGCTTGGGCTATCCTTCCTTTCCGAGGCAGTTTCAAAAGCGCTGCCGGATTGGCCGTCACGGCCCGCAACGCCTGAGAAAGCTCCACTCCATCTGTCAATACCGCATCTCTCATCTCCCGGTAAAGCGAAGTCACCTTTCCCACACCCAACCCTTTTAACGTACCATCTGGGTAAAAGACTGGCAGACTTCCCTGCCCATCTGAGGAAAAGGTCACATGTTCCTCTGGCACACCGGCCTCCAACGCCATTTTCAGTCCTGTACTGGCTTTGACCTCATCTGGTTCCAAAAAATCCGGATCCGAGCTGGTGGTCAGGTCCACAAAGCCTCCCAGCTCCCTGGCGTAGGAGATGCCGTCCCGCAGC
>Ga0137307_102140_pt1 | contig 14489 bp, 8 predicted proteins | sample NAcewD2O_March_2_FD_97180 | JGI IMG/M metagenome (GOLD analysis project Ga0137307, IMG submission 97180) | Mouse cecal microbial communities from Vienna, Austria - N-Acetylglucosamine amended D2O_March | ecosystem: Host-associated > Mammals > Digestive system > Large intestine > Cecum | place...
GCTTACCAGAACTTTTGAATCCCTGGAAGGGGTTAAACAGGCCATCGTCCATATTTATAATTCTACGTCTTCTCTGCAAAGAGACGTGGTGTTTCATATGAGCAAGGATGAGATTAAACAGATCGCTACGGACGGCGCAAAGATGGTGAAAGAATACACGGCGAAGTTTCCGGGTAAGATTTACATGGAATATTCTCCGGAGAGCTTTACCGGAACAGAGGTGGAATACGCCCTGGAAGTGTGTACCGCAGTGCAGGACGTATGGCAGCCGACGCCGGACAATAAACTGATTATCAACCTGCCCTCCACTGTGGAGATGACGACTCCGAACGGGTATGCGGACCGGATTGAGTGGATGAACCGGAATTTTAAAGACCGGGACTGCATCACATTAAGCATTCATCCTCACAATGACCGGGGAACCGGCGTGGCGTCCGCGGAACTGGCGCTGCTGGCAGGTGCGGACCGGGTTGAAGGAACGCTGTTCGGCAACGGTGAGCGGACCGGAAATGTGGACATTCTGAATATTGCATACAATATGTTCTCTCAGGGCATTAATCCGGAACTTGAGATCGAAAATATCAAAGAGATCAGCGAGGTTTATGAGCGGTGTACGAAGATGAATATTCATCCCCGTCATCCTTACGGCGGCAAACTGGTATTCACGGCTTTTTCCGGCTCTCATCAGGATGCCATCAATAAAGGCGTACATGCCATGCAGGAACGGGAAAGTCAGATCTGGGAAGTACCGTATCTGCCCGTCGATCCGTCGGATATCGGCAGAGAGTATGAGCCGGTGGTCCGGATCAACAGCCAGTCCGGCAAGGGCGGCGTCGCTTTTGTGCTGGACACCTTCTATGGCTTCAAGCTGCCTAAGGGAATGCATAAAGAGTTCGCCGACGTGATTCAGAAGATCGCCGAGGTACAGGGCGAGGTGGCGCCTGAGCAGATTATGGAGAACTTCAAAGCCAACTATCTGTCTTCCAAAGAACCCTTTAATTTTATCCGCTGTGAAACCATTGACGTGGGCGGCGAAGGCGGCGAGGCCGATACCAGGTGCAAGCTGACCTTCAAATATCACAGTTCCATTGAGGTGGTGGAGTCTGAGGGCAACGGTCCCATCGACGCGGTGCGCAACGGCATTTATAAGAGAACCGGCATCGACGTGAAGGTACTGGATTACTCGGAACATGCGTTAAGCTCCGGTTCCCATGCTTCCGCCGCAGCTTACGTGCATCTGATGGACAATGTGACGGGCCGCGCCACGTATGGCGTGGGTGTGAGCGCAAATATTACCCGTGCTTCCCACCGGGCAATTTTCAGCGCGCTGAACCGGCTGTTTGACTGAGTATGGAAATGAGGTTTGCCGTCTGCGGCTGCGGATGGCAGACAATATCTGATATAAGAAAGAAGAGGACAAAGCTTTGAGTAAAGTAGCGATCGTTACGGACAGCAACAGCGGAATCACCCAGTCTCAGGGAAAGGAGCTGGGCATTTCCGTGATTCCGATGCCATTTTATATCAACGGCGAGGCGTATCTTGAAGATATCAATCTGACGCAGGAGCAGTTTTATGAAAAGCTGACGGAAGGGGCGGAAATTTCTACCTCCATGCCCTCGGCCGGAGATGTGCTGGAGCTGTGGAACAACCTGCTGAAAGACTATGACCAGATCGTGCATATTCCCATGTCCAGCGGACTGAGCGGTTCCTGTCAGACGGCCATGATGCTGGCGGAAGATTTTGACGGCAAGGTTCAGGTGGTGGATAACCAGAGAATCTCCGTTACGCAGAAGCAGTCTGTTCTGGATGCCATTACCATGGCGGAGAGGGGAATGGATGCTGTTCAGATCAAAGAAGCTCTGCTGAAAACGAAATTTGATTCTACCATATATATTACACTGGCCACACTGAAATATCTGAAAAAGGGTGGAAGAATCACGCCTGCGGCTGCGGCTCTGGGCACGCTGCTGCGTATCAAACCGGTGCTTCAGATTCAGGGGGAAAAGCTGGACGCGTTTGCCAAAGCCCGCACGTTAAAGCAGGCAAAGACAATTATGATTGAGGCGGTTCAGGCGGACTGTAAGAACCGGTTCCATGCCGCAGAAGACGCGCATGATGTCTGGATTCATATGGCCTATACGGGAACCAGGGAGGAAATCGACCTGTTTAAAACCGAAGTACAGGCTGTGTGGCCGGAACATCAGATCACGGTGGATCCGCTGTCGTTAAGTGTTTCCTGCCATATCGGTCCGGGTGCCATTGCCGTTACGGCGACGAAGAAGATGGAATAGACAAAAATTTTAAGGTTCCACTCATTTTGAAATGAGATGGAACCTTACGTTTTAAATCCATCCGCCGTCCAGGGCGATAACCTGACCGGTGAGATAATTGCTCTTATAAGCCAGATGGTAGACTAAGTCGGCGACCTCCTCGGCTTTGCCGAGCCGGCCGGAGGGAATCTCGTCAATCAGGGCCAGCAGCTCATCGTCTTCCATCCATTGATTCATCTCCGTGTCGATGGCGCCGCAGGCCACGGCATTGACCTGGATGCCGCTGGGAGCCAATTCTTTGGCCAGCGCTTTTGTGAGGGCATTGACACCGCCTTTTGTGGCGGAGTAGGCCGCTTCACAGGAGGCTCCCGTATTGCCCCAGACGGAGGAGATGTTGATAAGCTTTCCGCTGTGTTTTCTCACCATACCGGGGATCGCCAGCTTACAGCAGTTGAAGACGGAGGTCAGGTTGGTGCGCAGGATTCTGTCCCAGTCTTCCGGTTTCATGTCCTGTAAAAGGCCGATGTAGGATATCCCCGCATTATTAACCAGCACGTCCGGGTCGCCGAACATTTTCTGAACTTTTGCAAACATTTCTTCGCATTTTTCGTAGATACCCATATCCCCCAGAAATGTCAGGCAGGGAACCTGATAGGATTCGATATCTTTTTTGACCTGCAAAAGCATGTCCTCATGGGCGGGATTGACGCAATTAATCGCCACCTGATATCCCTTTTTTGCAAATTTGACTGCGATTGCTTTCCCGATTCCACGGGAAGCGCCTGTTACGATAACCGTTTTTTTACTCATGGCTGTACCCCTTTCTATATATAGTTCCGCAACTCCCCTGCCAGCCCCCCCTGGTTCCGGAAGAATTTCCGGCCGCTGTGTGTCTGAAAATCTTTCCGTGGGCCTGTCTGGTCTGTTGCTGATTTTGTAATGGACATTTTTTTATGTAGTTCCAGTATACCACTTTTTCTGAAAAAATTATACATAAACCTGCGGGCCTGTGCTATACTGATTAATGGAATTACGAATGGAGGCTGAGATACAAATGGAAAATGAGAAGCAATATGATCTGATTATTATCGGTTCCGGGCCTGCGGGGCTTTCCGCAGCGATCTATGCCCAGAGAGCGAAACTTGAAACATTAATTATAGAGAAAGAAATGATGAGCGGCGGCCAGGTGGTCAACACCTATGAGGTGGATAATTACCCCGGACTGAAAGGCATGAACGGATTTGACATGGCAGTGAAGTTCCGCACCCATGCGGAAGAACTGGGCGCCGTTTTTGCGGAGGATGAGGTGACGGCTGTCGAAAAGCTGGAAACGGGATTCCGGGTAGTCTGCGCCGCCCGTACTTACGGGGCTAAGGCGCTGATTGCGGCCACCGGGGCGGCACACAGAAAGCTGGGCGTTCCGGGGGAGGAAACGTTTGCGGGGAAAGGGGTCAGCTACTGTGCCACCTGCGACGGCGCTTTTTTCCGTAATAAAACCGCAGCGGTAGTGGGCGGCGGAGATGTGGCGGTGGAAGATGCCATTTTTCTGGCAAGAATGTGTGAAAAGGTGTATGTGATCCACCGCCGCGATGAACTGCGGGCCGCAAAAATCCTGCAGGAGCGGCTGTTTGCGCTTCCGAATGTAGAGATGGTGTGGAACAGCACGGTGGAGCAGATCCATGGGACAAGTTCGGTGGAAGAACTGGAGGTTAAGAATAAGCTGACCGGGGAAACGACCCGGCTGAAAACCGACGGCGTTTTCATAGCGGTGGGCATTGTTCCTCACAGTGAGATATTCAAAGGTCTGGTGGAAATGGATGAACAGGGCTATCTCTGCGCCGGAGAAGACGGAGCTACCTCCGTACCGGGTATTTTTGCTGCGGGAGACGTGCGGACAAAGCAGTTAAGACAGATTGTGACCGCCGCCTCAGACGGCGCCAATGCGCTGGCATCCGTGGAGCGGTGGATGCTGGAGGGGTAGGGGTGTGACACATTTACGATTAGGAGAAAGATAAGACGGGACGATATGGATATGGACATTGAAGAAATGCTCAATGAATTTAATGACAGTACTGATGATGCCAAAAAACAACTCCGAACAATGTTTAAGGTGATTTCCAAAGGAAAAGTTCCAAAGGAATCTGATGTAGAAAGGCTGGGCAGCTCTATTGGGCGTTTACGCCAGGTATATGATGCGATTTATTCTTTGGCTGTGAAACAGGCAGCCGCAGAAGAAATGCCGGCAGAAGGCCTGTCTGTTGCTGAATATGTGCAGGTTATCAGAAACAGTGCTGCTGCGCTTTATAAAAAACAGTTAGAGGGCATAAGAGAAACATTGGAAAAATTTGTATCGGTGCGGTCTTTGGTGAGTCCCTATGCGGCAGCACTTCAGCCTTTTCAGAAGCAGACTGAGGAACTGATTTTTAGAATTAACAGTGATGAAAAGCCGGACATGGAAGACCTTGAGCGGGAGGCTGCAGGCCCGAGAGTGTTTCTGGAAATTTTGGCTTGTGATGATCTCGATTCGGATGAAGGAATCAATCTGCTGGATCAGGTGGGTGCGTTTTATTGTCCTCGTATACAGAATGGACTTGCGGCAGGAAAATATGGATTTTCCGAGAAATTAAATGAGTCTGATTCAAAGAGCGCCGGAGTGGAAGAGACCTCATGGACAGAAACACCGGAGAAAGATGAAACAGCCACTCAGTATACACAGAAGGAAGCTGAAATTGAAATATCCGATAGCGCTGCTGCCTCTGAACTGATAGAGCAAGAAGAAGTCTCTGAATTTGTACGAAAAGTTGTGGATTCCGGATTGCTTTTGGATGAGTCTGTGAATATTGGCTCTTTTTCCAGAGAGATAAGTCCAAATGAGGACAGAAAAATAACGGTAAGTATATTTCAGAATGATATCAGAAAAGGCAATGGGAAAGCTTTAAAGACTGTTTTAAAGGAAGTTGTCATTAAGAATCATATTTCGCCGAGATTGTTAAATTTAACGAAGAGGATGCCGGAGGATTTTGCCGGATCATTGCTGGATTATCTTCAGCGTAAGGGTTATTTGAGAAAATATACGCTTGTGCCAGGCGGAGAATTTTATTGTGCATCTCCAAGATTGAGGAAAGCATTGTCTTTCAGAGATGCGGCGAAAATGATTGATGTCCGTCAGCGCCCGGCCGAGGATTGGGAAGAAAACGACGAAGATAAAATGACGAGTGTTATATGCCGTATAGTTTATGAAAAGCTTTACTGTGATAGTGTGCAGCGTTTCGTAGATGCAGGATGCTTTTCATTTAGGGGAAGTTCCATTGCATTTTCAGATTGTTTCTTTTCAAGAATATATCCGTCGGACATGGAGGATATTAATTGTGACATCATTATCGGAGTGTTGTGGGACAATACGGAAGAATGCGCCGAATATTTTGAACAGATAAGGGAATATATGGAAAAAGAGGAGCCGACAGGTTCTGTGATCTTTGCGGCGCTGAATCAGGAAAAGGCAAAATGTCTGGCAGATATTATGTTGGATGAATTTAGAACGACAATATCATCCGGAACATTTTATTTATATAGTTTTTCAGACGATCGCTATTATACATATCCTGATGGAGACAAAGTAGAGGAAGGAGAAATCGGGCGCAAAACAAAAAATTTTGATGAGCCCTATGAGTCAGACGACAAAAATGAAACAGAAGATATGACAGATATATCCGAACCCGAAACGCCGGCGTCTGAAAATAATGATGAGGTGTCGAGATTTGAGAAGGCATCTGCTGAAATGGCTGTTTGCAGTCCGGAAAGAAAAAAGCAGAATAAACTGGTTTCCAAAACGGCACCGCCGGATCGGGAGATTTTTGAGGAGAATACGATCGGTTTGATTAATTCCGGGAAGTTATATGCGGCGATGGCTTATGTAAGGGCTTTTTCGCTGCAGTATCCGGAATATACACCATTCTGTAATCAGTTGGCATATGCGCTGAATGATCCGATGGGGCGGTGCAGTTATTCTACGAAAAATGCCTTTGAACTGATCGATAAAAAAGGTGAATTCGAGGATGCACTGGTAATTGCAACGGCTATCAGAACATTCTTCTCGAACCAGATTCGCTATGAGTATAATATCAAGTCGTATTACAGTGGCATAAAAGGGTATAGACTGCTGAGCGATTATCCTGTATTAAGTAAAGTGCTTTATTCTCTGATGGATTTTAAGGATAGTTATCAGACGGGAATGGATGCATATGCGGACTATCGTTTCAGAAATAAGGCAGAATTGGATCAGCGGCTGCGCAGGACCCGGCAGGAAGCCCAAAGTTTCTATGACAATTTTGTTATTGGCCAGAAGAAGGAAAACGCCAGTCAGAAAAGATTTCTGGAAACTAAGAAGTTGATTTTCTCGGCAGACAGCGATTTGGGGCAGTATATCAAAGCAATTGTGGATGATGATACTGGTTTTCAGCCGTTGGTACTGGAATTTCTTCGGGAGAATTTTTATAAAGAAGACAGCGCAATAGAGGAAGACACCATTGATGATGATAAGTTGTGGGGTTACATCACGGTCCATTGGGAAAAAGCCGGCAAATCTATGGTGTATAACAGACATGAAAATCTGATGAGTCATCTGAGAAATAATATTATCAGCACTACAACAAAGGCGGTACAATTGCTTGCGGTATGGTGCGACCTGGTATGCAGAATCAGCAATCATACGGAGGACGACGGAGAGCTGGCCTATAGAAAAATTCGAAAACCTTTGCTGGATAATCTTGAGACTGCCATTTATGAGATAAGAAAAGTCTGCGAAAATAGAGAGATATGTGTGCGGGAAGAGGCCGGACTGCGTATTTTGATTTATACACTGGAAGAAGTTCGGGAGTGTATCAATGGCTCTTATGTCCAAGGCAGCAAAAGATATTTCTATGTGCCTTTTTTGCTGACAGACGATTTGATGCTGGACGAAAATTATTTTCCGGATATGGATATGCATTCATCTGACCTGCAGTCTTTGTATCCGACGGTTCGTATTCTTGACCATGTTTGTAAGCTGCGGAATGAACAGCCGGATTTTACTGACCAACCGGCGGCGATTTTGGATAAAAAGGGAGATGATTATGGTGCGGCAAAGCTGATTGTTGATTATCTGATGGAAAAAAATCCGTCAGAACAATTGTCGGAGATTTCCTTGACCATTGATTCCTGTAAAGCGCGTGCAAAAGAGAAAGCAGATATCAATAAGGATGATTTTATCGGAAATCTTGAGCTTGCGCAGAGTTATGGACAGATTGATAATTCGGCCGAGGATAAGAAAGAGAAAATTTTACAGGTTGTTGACGAGTGGTATAAATGGTCGGTCGAGACTTCAAATTATGGTTTCTTCAAGCGTGTAATGGACAGTTACCTTATGGAAATTAAGGAGGAGGCAAAAGCAAGGGAGAAAGATCTTCTTGAACAGCTTGCGAGTTTCCGGGCCGCTGTCATTCCGGGGCTTTCGACTGAGGAGAAAGAGAAGCGCGCAGTACGGATTCAGCGGATGGTCAGCGAGCAGAATTATACGGTTGCCGAGGATCTGCTTGCCAGATCCGATGCTTTTGAGGAGGAATATGAGGAGGTTATAGAAGAAGATTTTCTGAAAGACTTTCTGGATAATTATGATGATTATTATCAGCCGGTTGCGGCACATAATGTTTCGTTTGCAGCTCTGGTGAGCGGCAGAACAAGAAACAAGGAACAGAGAGGCGCGAAAAAGCTGGCTGATAACTGGCTGCCGGGAGGAAGTGAACTGGGAGTCAGCCGGCTGGAAAATCTTTTGAACTGTTTCGGCTTTAAGGTGTCTGGTATTAAGCCTCAGAATGTGATTGGAAAGTTTGAGCATTTTTCGGTTTGTACCGCAAAAGCAAAAGGAGGGCAGCGTGACAACTATACACATCCGATTGCGGCATTTGGCTCAGGAGCGGCTTTGGATGGATTCCGCGTTGTCTGTATTAATGGTGCGTATGATGCGGATTCGTTAATTGAGATTATGAAGCAGGTTGGAAATGCTAAGCATACGATGGATAACGCGCTGCCGGTAAGCGAGCGCCGCAGGCTGGCGCGTAAGACCAAAAATGCACTGGGCGATAAATTATTCGGTATTGTTGACCGGACGGTTATGATGTTCCTGGTTCGTAATTATGATGAAACCAAGATGAATAAAATGCTGGTTTCCCTGATTACGCCATTTGGATATTATCAGCCCTATGTCTGGGAATCGGCGAATGTTATGCCGCCGGAAATCTTCATGGGAAGAAAACATGAGCTGGAGAAAATTAAATCTCCGACAGGCGTAAACATTGTTTATGGCGGACGTCAGCTTGGCAAATCCGCGCTTTTGAAAAAGGCAAAGGAAGATATTGACTATGACGAGAATGGAAATCGTGCCGTTCTGGTAGATATTAAAGGTTTGGACTATAAAAAAGCCGTGAAAAAGATCGCCCATGAGTTGTATGACGCCCATGTACTGGAGCAGGATATTGATACGGAAAACTGGGATGAACTGGCCCGCGCCGTAAGACAGCGTTTGCAGTCGGATAAAAACAGGATACCGTATTTGCTGTTGCTGCTTGATGAGGCCGATATATTTATTGAAAGCTGCGCGTCAGTTAATTATCAGCCTTTTGATGCATTGAAAGATATCCAGGGTATCGGAACGGGAAGATTTAAGTTTGTAATTGCCGGTTTGAGAAATATTGTTCGATTCAAAAGAGAAGCGCTTGGAAATAACAGTGTTCTTACACATCTTGAGTCGATGACAGTGAAACCTTTCAACGTATCTGAGGCACGGGAATTGATGGAAATTCCTCTGCACTATCTGGGGCTGAGGTTTTCCAAAGAGAAAGAATCTCTGATCACCCTGATTCTGGCAACAACGAATTATTTTCCGGGGCTGATTCAGATGTATTGCGCAAAGCTGATTGATGCTATGCGTAACAAGGATTATGCAAATTATAATGAGGTTGATACGCCGATTTATGAGGTCAGTGAGGAACATATTAAAAAGGTTCTGGCGGATCCTGAATTTACGAGGAAGATTCGTGAAAAGTATAACATTACGCTGGACCTGGATGAAGATAATTATTATTATTTGATCGCGCTTCTGATGGCGTTCCTGTATCACAATAATGGTTATAATGAAGGCTATTCCGCCGCAGATATCAAAAACGTAGGCGTTGAGTGGGAGATTGCCAAGATAGCCGATTTGGAAAATACCAAGCTGGAATCCCTGATGGAAGAAATGAAAGAACTGAATGTCCTGAGAAGTACGGATGAGACACATTATTTGTTTACGAGATTTACTTTCTTTCAGATGATGGGTACGCGTACTGAAGTTGATGATAAGTTAGAAGAATATATGGGTGAGTGATATGAAACAGATCTGGTGGGAACGCGTGCCAAATGCTTTGGCGTTTGCGTCGGATATCGTTGACAATCTTCTGAATGAAAAGAGTATTATCCTTAACTGCTCAAAAGGCTTCCCCTGGTATTCTCACCTGGCAATGAATATAAAAGAATCGGTAAAACGGCAGAATTCATCCAAACGGTTTGAACATGTGTCTGATGAGTCAGACCCTGGTGCGTATCTGCTGCGGGAATTTTGCAAGCCGGGGAAAAGAGCGGATTACAGACCGACAAAATCATACGCACAGTTTTTTGCGGAAAGCGATGATATTGTTCTTCATGAAAGATATATGTGGGTCAAAATCGGATCAAAGGAGCAGTTGGATTCCTGGACCGGTTTTGTATCGGAGTATGTGAAGAAACGTGGCAGGAACAGAGATATTGCGGTTTTTATTTTGGAATGGGCCGGCGAGGGCAATATACAGACGAAAAAAGGTATTAAGGTATGTTCTTTTGATGAATATGTCAGTGAATATGATCGTATTGTGTTCTGCACCCTTGCGGCTTCTGCCGTAAGAGAACGTCCTTTTATCAAAAATTATCTGACGGAATTAACAGCGAATGTGGCGGGTAATGATATTGAATTATGCGCATTGTGTCTTGAGAATTACAGTGAATTTCTGGCGGATCCGTATATGGCAATTGATAAAATAATTGTTTCTAAAGTCAGGAGTGACGGCGGTGAATTTCATTTTGAAAAATCGCAGGCAGAAGTCGATCGTTTGATTTGGCTGGCTCAGATCAGAACGGTATATCCTGCCCTGGAAGAATACCGGGAAGGTTTTGTTCATCATTATGCATCGGTAATAGCGAAGCAGCTTCCGATAACTTCCTCTTGCGGAGAGGTCTACCGTAATCCGGAAGAAGTTGAATTGGGAACCTTGAAATATATGGCAGATAACGGTTGGCTTAACCTGAATCAGAAGGAGTATGACAGACTGAAATTAAATAAGAATGTAAGAAATAAATTGTCACACCTGACACCGTTGATGCTTGACGAAGTGAAACAACTGGAACTGTAATTTTAAACAGCAAACCGAAAAGATGTGCCGGCTGCGCCGTATCTTGATATACGGCAGCGGCCGGCGTTTATGACTTTCGAGGTTTTGCAGATTATCAATCAAGGGATAAAATTTTTACGAAAAACTTAAGATTTCATGGTAATTCGTCCCATTAAAGTTTAAGCGGTTGACAAGGAAAAATTCATTTGTTATAATGACGGAGGAAAAGTTAACAATTTTGTAACAATTTAGCTGATAATGTCATATAATACTTGAAAACACGGCACACCATAACTGTAATTGGAGGTACCAATGAAATATAACAATAATAAAAAGGCAGTGATCGCTGCCTGCGCATATGCAACAGCAGCCCTTACCATTGCGACTGCGCTGCCGATGTCTGCCAGGGCGGCATCCGTATCCATCCTTCCGGTGGATTCGGCCCTTGCCGGGATTTCGGTTCCCATGAACAACTATTATGCCAGCAGCCTGACGCCGGAGAAGGAGCTGAAAGAGTTCCTGGAGACAAAGGTTTCTGCAAATACGATTTCTGAGACAGAGAGCCAGGAGCCATCCTCAGAGGCGCAGGAAACCACAACGGCGGCCCACACGGAGCCTCATTCCGATGAAGGACTGGCCGGCGGCGCTGCCGTTCAGAAGACAACGGAAGCAGCGACGAAAGAAGCAGAGACAAAAGAGACAGAAGTAAAAGAAACGGAAGCGAAGGAGACAGAAGCCAAAGAGACGGAAACCAGCGAGACAGCCACATCCGCCGCTGCCGGCGAGGGACTGGCTGGTGCCGCGGCCCTTCAAAAAGAGACTGCGGCCGAGACAGAAGCGCCGACCGAGACTCCTACAGAGACGCAAGCACCCTCTCCTTATGATAATATCGCGATTACCCAGGTAAGCAATTACGTGAATATCCGCGACACGGCCAGCACGGAAGGCGAAGTTGTCGGCAAGATTTATGATAAGGCCGCCGCTACGATCCTGGATACGGTGGACGGTGAGGACGGCCAGTGGTATTACATAGAATCCGGTAATGTAAAGGGATATATGAAAGCGGAGTTTTTCGTGACCGGAGAGGAAGCGGAACGCATCGCAAAAGAAGTGGGTACGGTATGGGCGAGAACCACGGCGGTTACGTTAAAGCTCAGACAGGAACCCAGCACGGAAAGTCTGGTTATGACACTTCTGGCTCAGGGCGAGACTTATCTGGTAAGAGAAGAAAATATTATTAATGAGGCCGGTGAAAACTTTATTGAAATTCTGGTAAGCGCCGGCGAGACGGAAGACGACAGTCTGATCGGTTATATTTCCAGCGATTATGCGGATGTTTACGTAGAGTTTGAGGAAGCGATTTCCAAAGAGGAAGAAGAAGCGGAGCTGGCCCGGATTCAGCAGTTGAAGGAAGAAGAAGAAGCTGCCAGAAGACGGATTGAAGAAGAAGAAAGGGCGGCAGCGGAAGCAGCGGCCCGGCAGACGACGGCCGCACCTGCGACCACGGCGCCTGTTCAGACAGAACCTTCCGGAGACAGCGCGGCCACAGGGGAAGCGCCCACCGCACCCGCCGAAACCCAGGCACCTACGGAAGCCCCCACGGAGGCTCCGGTACAGGCTCCTCCGGCTGATTCCGGTAACGGCGCTATCAGAGATGCAATTGTAGCCAGAGCGAAGCAGTACGCAGGAAATCTGTCCTATGTCTATGGCGGCACCAGCTTAAGCTCCGGTGTAGACTGCTCCGGTTTCACCCAGGCGATTTATCGGGAATATGGAATCTCCATTCCCAGAGATGCCGCCAGCCAGGCTTACGGCGGCACCCGTATCAGCAGAGGCGATCTGCAGCCGGGTGATCTGGTATTCTACTCCAACGGCGGCGGAATCAACCATGTAGGTATGTATATCGGCGGCGGACAGATTGTCCATGCGGCCAACAGGGCCACCGGCGTAAAGATTTCCAGCATGGATTATTCGACACCGGTGGGATACGGAAGGTATACGCCGTAAAGGGGCCGTTTAATCCTGGCTGAGGCAGGAAAGAGCTGCCGGCAGGGAGACTGTTCTGTCAGGCCCTTCCGCAATAATAAAAACCGGAGCATTTCTGTTCATTTTCATACAGAGATGCTCCGGTTTTATATCAATCTTTACGATTTACTTTTTACTATAATATTAAGAAAGAGTAAAAGTTTTTATTTTTTCATTTCTATTACATTTGAACGACCGATCCTTGAAAGCTCTTAGAACTCCGGTTCAATCAGCCCGAAAGTATTCCCTTTTCTCTTATAAACCACATTCACTTCTTCGGTTTTGGCATTCCGGAATACGAAGAAGCTGTGTCCCAGAAGATCCATCTGTACGCAGGCTTCTTCGGGATCCATGGGCTTGACGGCGAACCGTTTGCAGCGGACAATTTTGATATCTTCCGGATCGTCAAATTCTTCTTCTACATAAGCCTGGCTGAAGGAAGCCGCATTCTGCTTGGAATCAATCAGCTTGGTCTTATATTTTTTCAGTTGACGCTCAATCACCTCTTCCACCAGGTCGATGGAAACATACATGTCGTTGCTGACCTGCTCCGAGCGGATAATGTTCCCTTTTACGGGAATCGTGACCTCGATTTTCTGTCTGTCTTTTTCAACGCTTAACGTGACAATTACTTCGGTGTCGGGTTTAAAATAGCGTTCCAGCTTCCCGATTTTTTCTTCTACGGCTGCTCTCAGTCCGTCAGTGACAGTGATATTCCTGCCTGTGATCGTATAACGCATAAAGTCACTCCTTTGACTATCCGAGATTTGCGGAACGGATAAATTTACAGTTTATTTAACTGTCCGCATTGGAATAGTCTATTAATATTATAGCATATTTGTAAAATTTGGCAAGCATAATGTGAGGATAAATATGAAAAACCTAAATATCAGAAATAAGGTACTGAACCGTCACCGGAATCATCACAGGGAAAAGTTCGAAAGATTTTCCCATGATATAAAAAGACAGGCTCCCTGCCCGAAAGCAGCAGAGCCTGTCCTGTGTAACGGATGTAACCCGCCGCGATGGATCCGGCACGGATTAGATCGGATGACCTGCCTGTGATTATTTGAACATCTCCTTGCTCATCTTGTCAATGGCGGCGGAGGTGGCCTCGTATACGCCGGGGAATGTACTCATGGCAAGTCCCTGGGAAGCGCCGGGAATAAAGTACTTGGTTCCGCATTCGGTACAGGCTTTTCTCACTTCGGCTTCCACCACTTCGTCTGTCCAGCCTTCATAGTCGATTCTGGCGCTGTCTACGCCGCCCATAAAGGAAATCTGGCCGCCGTATTTTTGAATCAGCTCAGGAATATTGTTGGAGGTCATTACGCCCTGCCAGATGTCGATGCCCATGTCGATCATGTAAGGAACCAGGGTGGCGGCATAGGAATCGGAGTGGTGTACAACCAGCTCTACGCCGTGATCTTTGTAATATCCGTAGATCTTTTTGTAAGCGGGCAGATAGAATTCTTCAAACATGGCGGGAGAGATAAACGTAGATGTCTGGCTGCCCCAGTCGTCATGATGGAATAATGCGTCGGGTTTTAAGTGCTTGCAGAGCTGCTCCGCGTACTGCAGCTCGAATTCGGTAATGCAGTCGATCAGCTCATGCATGCATTCCGGCTCCTCATCAAAATTCATCAGACAGTTCTGAATCTCCAGCAGGTAATGGCACTGCTCAAATACGCCGGGTGCTACAAAAACAGTGGCAAAATATTCGTTCCGGTCAATTTTTTCCACTTCTTTAATAAAGGGC
>Ga0137307_102142_pt1 | contig 14485 bp, 13 predicted proteins | sample NAcewD2O_March_2_FD_97180 | JGI IMG/M metagenome (GOLD analysis project Ga0137307, IMG submission 97180) | Mouse cecal microbial communities from Vienna, Austria - N-Acetylglucosamine amended D2O_March | ecosystem: Host-associated > Mammals > Digestive system > Large intestine > Cecum | place...
CGCGTCGCTGTTTCAGTGCAGCGTGGCAGATCCGGAGGCTGTGGAGCAGATGATAAAGCAGGTGGTGTCAGAATATAAACGTCTCGATATTCTGGTAAACAACGCAGGAATTACCAGAGATAACCTGATTCTGAAAATGACAGAAGCAGAGTTTGACGAAGTGCTGGACACGAATTTAAAAGGGGTGTTCCATACCTGTAAGCATGGGGCCAGGCAAATGCTGCGCCAGAAATCTGGCAGTATTGTGAATATTTCTTCCATTTCCGGAATTATGGGAAATGCGGGACAGACCAACTATGCGGCTTCCAAGGCCGGGATTATCGGACTGACCAAATCCCTGGCCAGAGAGCTTGCATCCAGAGAAATCCGCGTCAATGCAGTTGCACCTGGATTTATTGAAACGGAGATGACGGAAAAACTGCCGGAAGCAGCAGTGGAAGCCGGAAAAGCCCAGATTCCTTTCCGGAGGTTCGGAACAGCGGAAGAAGTGGCAAAGGTGGTCTGCTTCCTGGCCTCTGAAGACGCCTCTTATCTGACCGGGCAGGTCATCCAGGCAGACGGCGGCATGGGAATGTAGGAGAAGATGAAAGAAATAAAAGAAATGAAAGAGATGGAAATGAACCGGATGGAGATGAACAAAGACAGATAGAAATGGAAGGAGACGGAATGAAACGAGTTGTAGTAACCGGAATGGGCGCCATTACCCCCATCGGGCTGAATACGGAAGAATTCTGGGACAGTTTAAAAGCGGGAAAAACAGGATTTGGTGAGATTACACAGTTTGATACCGCAGATTTTAAAGTAAAGGTGGCTGCCAGCGTCAGAGGATTCGAAGGAAAGAATTATATGGATGTAAAATCTGCAAAGCGCATGGAGCTGTTCTGCCAGTATGCGGTGGCTGCGGCAAAAGAAGCGCTGGAACAGTCCGGCATTCAGATGGAGCAGGAAGACCCGTACCGGGTGGGATGTGCCATTGGCTCCGGTGTGGGAAGCCTTCAGGCCCTGGAGAGGGAACATAAGCGTCTGCTGGAAAAGGGGCCGGGCAGAATCAATCCCCTGCTGGTGCCTCTGATGATTACCAATATGGCCGCCGGAAATGTTTCCATTCAGTTCGGTCTGAAAGGAAAAAGTATCAATGTGGTGACAGCCTGCGCCACGGGCACCCACTCCATTGGAGAAGCATTCCGCACCATACAGGTGGGAGATGCGGATGTGATGGTGGCCGGAGGAACGGAAAGCGCCATTACCCCCATTGGAATCGGCGGATTTACCGCGCTGACCGCATTGTCATCCAGCAACGATGTGAACCGCTGCTCCATTCCTTTTGATAAAGAGCGCAGCGGATTCGTCATGGGAGAAGGAGCCGGCGTCGTGGTTCTGGAGGAACTGGAACATGCCAGAGCACGGGGGGCGGCCATTCTGGCGGAAGTAGCGGGCTATGGCGCAACCAGCGACGCCTTCCACATTACTTCTCCGGCGGAAGACGGTATGGGAGCGGCCATGGCCATGAAGCAGGCCATGGCAGACGCGGGGATTGCACCGGAACAGGTGGAATACATCAATGCCCACGGAACCAGTACCCATCACAATGATCTGTTTGAGACCAGAGCCATCAAACAGGCTTTTGGAGCCTATGCGTATGAACTGGACATCAATTCCACCAAGTCCATGATCGGACATCTGCTGGGAGCAGCCGGGGCGGTGGAAGTGATTGCATGTATTCTGCAGATGCGGCATGAATATATCCATGCCACAGTGGGACTGCAGGAGTCAGAAGCAGAACTTGATTTGAATTACATGAAGAATAACGGAAAAGACCGGAAGTTTCAGTATGCCTTAACAAATTCTCTGGGATTTGGCGGGCACAACGCCAGCCTGATTCTGAAAAAATTCAGTCAGCAGGATTCCTGAAAAGGAAATGGTAAATGAGCGAAAAACAGGGAGTGGAGACAGCAGCATGGAATTTGATAATCTTGTAAAACTGATTCAGACAGTTTCGGAGTCTGAACTGACCCGTTTTTCCTATGAGGAAAAAGGGATTGTGATTTCAATGAAAAAAGAAAAGCAGCAGACACTGGTTGCAGTGGATGTAAAAGCAGGCGGAGCCAGAGCAGCAGAGGTTCCAGAGGCGGAAGCTGTTTCCGCCGGGAGCAGGCCTTCCGATATTTCCTCCGAAGGAAATATTGTGAAATCTCCGCTGGTTGGGACGTTTTACAGCGGGCCGGAGCCGGAGGCAGAGCCTTTTGTGAAAGTAGGGGACCATGTATCCAGAGGCCAGACCCTTGGAATTGTGGAAGCCATGAAACTGATGAATGAAATTGAAAGCGACTATGAGGGCGTGGTAAAGCAGATTCTGGTATCCAACGAGGATGTGATAGAATTTGGCCAGCCGCTGTTTGTAATCGGCAGATAAAACAGGAAGGAAAGACAGGAGGAACTGTGATGTCACTTATGGGAACCAGAGAGATTATGGAAATTATTCCTCACCGGCAGCCTTTTCTGCTGCTGGATACCATAGAGGAACTGGAGCCGGGAATACGCGCACTGGGGAAAAAATGCGTTACTTATAACGAGCCTTTTTTCGCAGGGCATTTTCCGGGAGAACCGGTGATGCCGGGGGTACTGATTGTGGAAGCTCTGGCACAGACCGGCGCGGTGGCCATTTTAAGCCAGCCGGATTTTCAGGGAAAAACCGCATATTTCGGGGCCATTAATAAGGCCCGGTTCAAACAGAAAGTGGTGCCGGGAGATGTACTGATGCTGGAAGTTGAAATTGTGAAACAGAAAGGGCCGGTGGGCATCGGGAATGCAAAAGCCACGGTAAACGGCAAAACCGCCGTGGCAGTGGAACTGACATTTGCCATTGGATAACAGCCGGATATAAGATATTAGCATAAAAGTTAAAGGAGCATTTTATATGTTTCAGAAAATATTGATTGCCAACAGGGGAGAAATTGCAGTGCGTATTATCCGTGCCTGCCGGGAGATGGGAATTCTCTCTGTGGCAGTATACTCAGAGGCAGACCGGGAAGCGCTGCATACCCAGCTTGCAGACCAGGCGGTCTGCATTGGAAAAGCCTCCCCGGCGGACAGCTATCTGAATATGGAGCGCATTTTAAGCGCGGCAATTGCCACAAAAGCCCAGGCCATCCATCCTGGGTTTGGCTTTTTGTCCGAAAATGAACATTTTGCGGATATGTGCGAAACATGCGGTATTTCATTTATCGGCCCCTCCGGAGATATGATAGGGAAAATGGGAAACAAATCCCAGGCCAGGGCAACCATGATGGACGCCGGGATTCCGGTGGTGCCGGGGCCAGGAGAGTCGGTATATGAGGCGGAGCAGGGGCTGGAAATCGCAGAGAAAACAGGATTTCCTGTGATGATTAAAGCATCCTCCGGAGGCGGCGGGAAAGGTATGCGTGTGGCTTCGGACCGGGAAGGGTTTGTCCAGGCTTTTCAGCTGGCCCAGCAGGAATCCGTCAGCGGGTTCGGCGACAATACCATGTATATCGAAAAATATATGGAGGAGCCCAGGCATATTGAAATCCAGATTCTGGCGGATAAATACGGTACCGTGCTCTGGCTGGGAGAACGGGATTGCTCCATTCAGAGACGCCACCAGAAACTGCTGGAAGAATCGCCCGGTGCGGCCATAGATGAGGATTTGCGGGAACGTATGGGGAACACAGCTGTGCTTGCAGCCAGGGCCGTGGGGTATGAGAATGCGGGAACCGTTGAATTCCTGCTGGATAAAGAGAAAAATTTTTATTTTATGGAAATGAATACCAGAATTCAGGTGGAACATCCTGTGACGGAAATGGTGACAGGGGTGGATCTGGTGAAAGAACAGATTCGGATTGCGGCAGGAGAGAAACTGAAGCTAAGGCAGGAGGATATTACGCTGAGAGGCCATGCCATTGAATGCCGCATTAACGCGGAGAATCCGGAGCAGAATTTTATGCCCTGTCCGGGAACGGTAAAAGATCTGCATTTTCCCGGAGGAAACGGTGTGAGAATTGAATCGGCCCTCTATAACGGATATACCATTCCGTCTTACTATGATTCCATGGTGGCGAAAGTAATTGTCCACGGGGAAGACCGGGCGGACGCTATTCGGAAAATGCGCAGCGCCCTTGGAGAAGTGGTGGTGGACGGAATTACTACCAATCTGGATTTTCAGTATGATATTCTGAATCATCCGGTTTTTCAGTCCGGGAATGTCAATACAGGTTTTATACAGAAATATTTCGATAAATAAAATTAAAATTTAATAAAATCAGGAATAAATAAAAGGAGGCGGGTGACAAATGCTGAAATTCAAGAAAACCGGAACGGTTCTGATGTCCGGAAAAGAACCATCGGTACCGGAAGGCCTCTGGATAAAATGTGACGGATGCGGAGAACTTCTCTACAAAGAAGATGTGCGGCAGAACCATTACGTGTGCTATAAATGCGGAAAATATTTCCGGATTACCACGAAAAAACGTCTGAGAATGGTGGTGGATAAAGGGACTTATGAAAAGTGGGACGAAGGGCTGGAACAGAAAGACCCGTTACATTATCCGGATTATCAGAGTAAAATCCGGTCTCTGCAGGAAAAACTGAACATTGACGAGGCAGTTACCTGCGGCGCGGGTAACATCCACGGGGAACGGGCAGTAATCTGTGTCTGTGACGGAAGGTTTCTCATGGGCAGCATGGGAGCTGTCACAGGAGAAAAAATCACCAGGGCTGTGGAGCGTGCCACCAGAGAAAAACTTCCGGTGATTATTTTTACCTGTTCCGGCGGCGCCAGAATGCAGGAAGGTATGGTATCTCTCATGCAGATGGCCAAAACCTCCGGGGCCCTGAAACGCCATGCAAAGGCAGGACTTCTCTATATTTCCGTACTGACGGACCCCACCACCGGAGGGGTAACCGCCAGCTTTGCCATGCTGGGAGATGTGATTCTGGCTGAACCGGGGGCTCTGGTGGGATTTGCAGGGCCCAGGGTTATAGAGCAGACCATCCGGCAGAAGCTGCCCGAAGGATTTCAGCGGGCGGAATTTCTGCTGGAACACGGCCTGATTGACGGAATTGTGGAGCGGGAAGAACTGAAAGACACCCTTGCCAGGCTCATTGTCATGCACCGGCAGGTGGAGCCAAAAGAAGGGCTAATCCCAAATCGGAGAAAAAAAACGGAAATCCAGGAAGAAAGCCGTTCCCAGGAAAAAGTATCTGCCTGGGAGCGGGTACAGCGGGCCAGGGCTCAGGACCGTCCCGGTGCAATGGATTATATAAGGGAAATTTTTAAGGATTTTCTGGAACTCCACGGAGACCGCCATTTTGCAGACGACGGAGCTGTTGTGGGCGGAATCGGGTATTTCGACGGGTGTCCTGTAACTGTGATTGGGCAGCAGAAAGGGAAAACCACCAAAGAGAATATCACCCGTAATTTTGGAATGCCTTCCCCGGAGGGCTATCGGAAAGCATTGCGTCTGATGAAACAGGCGGAAAAATTCCGACGTCCCATTATCTGCTTTGTGGATACGCCAGGAGCTTTCTGCGGCATGGAAGCGGAAGAGCGGGGCCAGGGGGAAGCCATCGCCAGAAATCTTTTTGAAATGTCCGATCTGACGGTGCCGGTTTTAAGCATCGTTATCGGCGAAGGAGGCAGCGGCGGCGCTCTGGCGCTGGCAGTGGGCAATGAGGTATGGATGATGGAAAATGCCACCTATACCATTCTGTCCCCGGAGGGATTTGCGTCCATTATGTGGAAAGACGCAGGGAAAGCTCCGAAAGCTGCAGAACGGATGCGGGTGACAGCGGAAGAATTAAAAGAACTTGGAATCATTGAAAAAATCATCCGTGAGCCTCAGCCGGCAAATCCGCAGAATGTTGGGAAAATTGCAGAGGCAATGCAGGAGGAAATCCGCAGATTTCTTCATCAGTATCTGCCTATGGAACAGGAGGAGCTGGCAGGACAGCGGTATGAAAGATTTCGGAGGATGTAACCATGAGCAGAACATTGAAAATCGGTGAACTGGAAGTGCCCGTTCCTGTGATTCAGGGAGGTATGGGCGTGGGCGTCAGCCTGTCCGGGCTGGCAGGAGCAGTGGCCGGATGCGGCGGTGTGGGCGTTATTTCCGCAGCCCAGATTGGATATCAGGAACCGGGGTTTGACCAGTCCCCCATTGAGACTAATCTGAAAGCCATTGAAAAACATGTCCGTCAGGCCAGAGAACTGGCAAAGGGAGGCGTAATAGGCGTAAACATTATGGTGGCAACCAGAAAATACGGGGAATATGTGCAGGCCGCAGTGAAGGCGGGCGCGGATCTGATTATCTCCGGCGCAGGGCTTCCCGTTAATCTGCCCTCTCTGGTGGAGGGAGCCGGAACGAAGATAGCCCCCATTGTGTCCTCGGTGAAATCAGCTTCCGTTATCTGTAAATTATGGGACAGAAAGTACCGGCGCTGTCCGGATCTTGTGGTCATTGAAGGCCCCAAAGCCGGAGGCCATCTGGGCTTTTCCGAAGAAGAACTGGAAACCATTACGGATGCATCCTATGAACAGGAAATACAGGGCATTATGGAAGTGGTTCAGACATACGACAAAAAGTACGGGCGTCATATTCCGGTGGTGTCCGCAGGAGGAATTTACGAAGGAAAGGATTTGCGTCATGCACTGGAGCTGGGCCTGGACGGGGTACAGGCGGCTACCCGGTTTGTCACCACTTATGAATGCGACGCTGCAAAAGAATATAAACAGGCCTATATACAGGCGGAAAAAGAGGACATTCAGATTGTCAGAAGCCCCGTGGGAATGCCGGGACGGGCCATCCGCAATGCATTTGTCGTTCAGTCTGAAAAAGACCGGCCGGAGGAACGCCGGAAAAACCCCCGGAGCTGCTGTCAGTGTCTGGAAAACTGCAATCCCGCTGAGATTCCCTACTGTATTACGGAAGCTCTTATAAATGCGGTAAAAGGCAATCTGGAGCAGGGACTGATTTTCTGCGGTGAAAATGCCTGGCGGGCCCGGAAACTGGAGCATGTGTCAGAAATCATGAAAGAATTTGCAAATGCGTAAAAAGTAAAACTCCCGGAAAAAGCCCTTTCCAAATCTTTGAGAAGTTGCTATAATACAGAAGTAGACAGAAACAATTGTTCCAGAATCGGTTCTCCCGCAGTGAATAAAGAAGGCAGAACGAAAGAGACAGGACAGTTACAGAGAAGAGGAAGACATCAAGGGAGGCACATATGAATTTTCAAATCTGTTCCGGAAATCAGGAAAAAGCAGGCGTAACAAAGCAAAAGGATACCATTTCGTTTTTCGTTCAGGCAGCAGGGAATTCCGTCTGCAATCTGCTGTTATATCCCAAAGATGACAGTCCGGTCCGGAAAATTTCCATGGAAGTGCAGCATAATGATGATACAGTATATACAATTGGAATTCGCGGACTGGACTGGAAAAATTATGATTACAATTATGAAATAAACGGGGAAGAGGTGACAGACCTCTATGCCCGCAGAATTACCGGGCGGGAAATCTGGGCAGATGAGGCCCGCAGGCCCGGAGAACAGAAAGCGGAACCCTTTGTCCCGGAAAAAGAAAGAAAGAGGATGAAGGAGGAACTTCCGCCGGCGGACCATGTTTCCCCGGAAAAGCAAATCCGGGAAGAAAGTCCGGGAAAAATTAAAAGTTCTTTTTATTTTTCTGATTTTTCCTGGAAAGATAAGGAATGCAGAAGAATTAAAAAAGAAGATATGATAATTTACAAACTCCACGTACGCGGCTTTTCCATGGGTATGCAGGGAAAGGACAGACGCCGGGGAACTGTGGAAGCAGTGGAGCGGAAGCTGGATTATCTGAAGGAACTGGGGATTACCACACTGCTCTTTATGCCTTTGTATGAATTTGAAGAAATTATCATGCTGGATAAGACCAAGGTGCAGGAACACCCCAGAGATCTGATTAATTACTGGGGATATACGTCCGGAAGCTACTTTGCCCCCAAAGCGTCGTATCTGGGCAGAAATCACGACCCGGATAACCTGAAACGGCTGATTCAGAAAATACACGAGAAGGAAATGGAATGTATTCTGGAATTTTACTTTCCGGAAAAGACAAACCCTCATTTAATTATTGATGTTCTGCGTTACTGGCACAGGGAATATCATGTAGATGGATTCCGATTGATGGGGAGCCCGGCAATGGCGGAGCTGGCGGCTCTGGACGGCAGGCTCAGCGGCTGCAAACTTTTCCATGAGAATTTCAGAGAGGAGCTGGCGGAGGACAGCCGGCGGTTCGGGCCTCTGCTGTTTACTTATAACGAAGGATTTCTCTATGGCGTGCGCAGGAGCCTGAATCACCAGGGAGGCAGTATACATGAATTTGCCTGTCAGATGCGCAGGCAGCAGGAACATCAGGGCTTTGTGAATTTTATAGCGGAGAATAACGGGTTTACCCTGTGGGATTCTTTTTCCTATGAACATAAGCATAACGAGCAGAACCGGGAGGAAAACCGGGACGGAAATGACTGGAACTGCAGCGGCAACTGCGGACAGGAAGGAATCAGCCGTAAGCGTCAGGTGAATGAACTGCGCAGGCGCCAGGTGAAGAACGCCCTGGCAGTCCTGTTCTTTGCCCAGGGGATTCCCATGCTCTGGATGGGGGATGAATGCGTCAACAGCCAGCAGGGCAACAACAACGCCTATTGCCAGGACAATGAAACGGGCTGGAAGGACTGGAGACGTTCTGCAGTGGGAAAACAGATGACTGCTTACGTCAGCCAGCTTTCCGGAATCCGGAAGAATTATTCCATGCTGCGCAGTCCCCACCCCTTTCAGCTTCAGGATTATCAGAACAGAGGATGTCCCGATTTGTCCTATCACAGCGACGGAGCCTGGAAAATGGATTTTGACCGGAATCAGGGCTTTGTGGGCATGTTTTATTCCGGAGCCTATGCAGGGATGGAAGAAAGCCTGTATGTGGCATATAATTTTCAGCGGGTTTCTCAGAAATTTGCTCTGCCCGGCGGCATGAAATGGAAGCTGCTGTTAAACACTGCAAAAGAACCGGCGGTGCTCCGGGAGCCGGAATATCTCACGGATATCCGGGAAATTCAGGTGGAGCGCCAGTCCGTCTGCCTGCTGAGCGGGACGGAATCGGCGGAGGAGATTCTGCCAGAACAGGAGCTTTCTGTAAAGCAGTCCGGCCGGGAGAAGACGAAAATAAAAACAAAGGGCCAGGGAAAATAAATGGAAGAACGAAAATTTGGTATCAGCGGATTTACCCTGAAATGGATTGCCATGGTCTGTATGCTGACGGACCATGTGGGAGCAGTCCTTTTTCCCCAGTATATACAGCTCAGAATCATTGGAAGGCTGGCTTTCCCCATCTACTGCTTTCTGCTGGTGGAAGGGGCGGTCCATACCAGTGATATACGCAGGTATGAGCTGCGGCTTCTGGCCTTTGCGGCATTGTCGGAGATTCCCTTTGACCTGGCCTTTTACAGCGGCTTGAGTTTCAGCCATCAGAACGTGTTTTTTACGCTGTTTCTGGGCCTGGTTGTAGTGGAACAGTATCAGAAAAACCGTACAAAATTAAGTTCGCTTTTCATTTTTCTGACAGCTATGGTTCTGGCAGAAGTCCTGAGAACGGACTACGGCGCGGCAGGTATTGTATTTATTCTCTGTTTTTATCTGCTTCACCGGCATTTTTTTGCCGGACAGGCCGTTTTTGCAGCCATGAATTTCCTGATGTACGGATTGAGTGTTCAGGCGTATGCAGGGCTTGCCGTAATTCCCATGCTTTTGTATAATGGAAAGAAAGGGCCGTCCATGAAATACTTCTTTTATCTTTTCTATCCGGCCCATTTGCTGGCGATACGCCTGATATGTGTTTATGTATTGTAATCTGTGAACAGACAGGAGTGTGAGAAAGAGATGAAAGCCTGGCAGCATTTTAAAACCATTACCCGCCACAAGCTGCTTGTAATGAAGGGATGTTTCCGCGTGGGACTGTACAGACAGGGACTGCTCCATGATCTGTCAAAGTATACCCCTGTGGAATTCCTGGTGGGGTGCAGGTATTTTCAGGGGAATTTAAGCCCGAACAACATTGAGCGGAAGGAGAAAGGCTATTCGTCCTCCTGGCTGCACCACAAGGGCAGGAACAAGCATCACATGGAATACTGGATTGATTACGGAGCAGGAGAGAACCGGGGCATGACAGGCATGAAAATGCCCATAAAATATGTGGTGGAAATGTTTATCGACCGTATGTCGGCGTCAAAGAATTATCTGAGAGAGGACTACACGGACAGAAGCCCTCTGGAATATTATGAGAACGGAAAAGCGTATCACATGCTCCACGAGGATACCAGGAAGCTGCTGGAGCATCTTTTGCATATGCTGGCGGAACGGGGAGAAGATGCCACTTTCCGCTATATTAAGCAAGTGGTACTGAAGAAAAAGGATTACGGCAAAAGCCGGTAATCTTCTACAGAAACTGATTTTTTTCCGGCTGATAATGATAATCAATGGCAGCCAGAGGCCCGGTAATTTCCTCCTGGGAAATGTTATGACTTTTGCAGAATTCCTCCAGGGACGGATAGCGGTCTCTCAGGTGGGTATTGATAAAACTTAATAAAATAACGGGATCTTTCGGCAGATTCATAGCGGCCTCCTTCTGTAACATTCTGCGATAATCTGATGGAGGAAAGTATAACGTTTTTTTCCGGAATTGGCAAGAGATTTCTTTTTTCCGGTTGGAAAGGCACTTCAAAGGCTGATTTTTCATAGTATGTAATAAATCAGCTTAGAGGTGCTTTTTTGAAAACATTTTTAATGCCGCTGAATGCCGAGGAAGAAACCTATTATCTGAAAAAAATGAAAGAGGGCAGCCTTGAAGCTAAAAATACCCTGATCGAACGAAATCTGAGACTGGTAGCGCATATTTCCAGAAAATACCAGAACGGGGAAGAAGATATGGAAGATCTGATTTCCATAGGAACCATCGGGCTGATTAAAGCCATTTCCACTTTTAACCATGAGCGGGGAAACCGGCTGGCCACCTATGCGGCCCGGTGTATTGACAATGAGCTGCTCATGTATTTCCGGGGAAAAAAGAAGACCTCCAGAGAAGTGTCGCTGTATGAGCCGATTGGAACAGACAAAGAAGGAAACCAGATTAATCTGATGGATGTGGTGGAGAGCATGGACCGGGATATTTTCGAGATCATTGAACTGAAAGGGAATACCAGGAAGGTCTATGAAATGATTCCGAAGGTTTTAAACGGAAGGGAACGGGAAATTATTGAATGGCGGTACGGACTGTACAATCGAAAACCGGTCACACAGCGGGAGATTGCAGATAAACTGGGAATTTCCCGTTCTTATGTAAGCAGGATTGAGAAACGGGCACTGGAAAAATTAAAAGAATGTTTTGAGTAGTAACAGTTCTTTTCAGAATCCTCTTTTCAAAGACAGGAAAACGTGATATGATATACTCATCTTTTTTCAAAGGGTGTATCTGCCCAAATTCCCGAACCAGTACAAAAGGAGGTATTTTTGTACAGTATAGTATCAACGGCCATTGTCCGGGGCATACGGAGCGTTCTCGTACAGGTGGAAGCAGACGTATGCGACGGATTGCCCGTATTTGAGATGGTGGGCATTCTGTCCGCCGAGGTGAAAGAGTCCAGAGAGCGAGTGAAAGCAGCCATCCGCAACAGCGGAATCCGTCTTTCACCCAAAAAAGTTACCGTAAATTTTTATCCGGCCGACGTCCGGAAAACAGGGACCGGGTTTGACCTGCCGGTGGCCCTTGCGGTGCTGGCCGCCCATGGCAGGATTCCAGGCGAAATTCTGGAAGGGATTCTTTTTGCCGGAGAAATCGGCCTGAACGGGGAACTGCGCCCCACTGCCGGAATTCTTCCCATGGTGCTGGCTGCCAGGGAAGCCGGGAAGCATACGGTCTGCGTGCCCAGGGGAAACGTGCGGGAGGCGGAAATCGCAAAGGGAATCACCATCCTGCCCGGAGACAGTCTGAATCAGGTACTGGCAATGGTGGAAGAATTTCACCGGAATCCGGAAAAGTTTTCCGGTGTCCGCAGTATGGAAGAAATATCAGAACCGCCGGGCGAAACACTCTGGGACTTTTCCGCTCTTCATGGACAGAAGGTTCTGAAACGGGCCTGCGAAATCGCCGCAGCCGGAAGACATAACATGCTGATGACAGGCCCGCCGGGAGCGGGCAAGACCATGGCGGCCAGGGCAGTATCTGCCATTCTGCCGTCTCTGCTTGAAGAAGAGGGGCTGGAGCTTGCCAAAATATACAGTGTCAGCGGTCTGTTCGGGCAGCGGGAAGGAAGGTTTTGGACAAGACATTTCCGAAGTCCCCACCATACGGTAAGCATAGCGGGTCTGGCCGGCGGCGGAACAGTTCCAAAGCCGGGAGAACTCAGTCTGGCCCATAAAGGCGTATTGTTTCTGGATGAACTGACAGAGTTCAGACGGGAGGTACTGGAGGTGCTGCGCCAGCCGCTGGAAGAAGGTGTGATACGTCTGGTAAGGCAAAGCGGCGCCTATGAGTTTCCTGCTGACGTTATGCTGATTGGGGCTATGAATCCCTGTAACTGCGGCTATTACCCGGACCGAAATAAATGCAGGTGTTCATCTGCTGTTCTGGAACGCCATTTTGGCAAACTCAGCAGGCCTTTTCTGGACCGCATGGATCTGACAGTGGAGGTGAAGCGGCCTGAACTTTCGGAAATTACAGGCGGGCAGACGGAGGAATCTTCGGAATCTGTCAGAATGAGGGTACAGGAAGTGCAGGAGATTCAGAGAAGACGTTTTGGAGACAGCGGAATCCTGTATAACAGTCGAATCCCGGTTTCCCACATGAAAGAATTCTGCCCGCTGGATACGGGAGGAGAAAAACTGCTGCAGGAGTCTTTTGACAGGATGGATTTGAGTGTCCGGGGGTATTACCGTACCCTTCGGGTGGCCCGCACCATTGCAGACATGGACCATGCCGATACAATCGGCCGCCTGCATATTATGGAAAGCCTGCTGTACCGCAGTATGGGCTGGAAGGTGTGGGAAAGGGAATGAAGACAGAAGCATATCATAACAGGTACGAATACTGGCTGGCAGGACTGCTTTGCCTTCCGGGGAAGAAGAAAATCCGGCTGCGGGAAATGGCCGGCGGGGCAGAAGGGCTTTACCGGATGAAACAGGCGAGCCTTCGGAAACTGCCTGGACTGACGGAACGGGAAAGAGCAAAACTGGAGCAGGGGCAAAGCGCTCCGGAGGAAGAACTGGAAAAAATGCGGACATACTGTATACGGCAGGATATCCGGCTGATTCTGCATCAGGATTCGGAATATCCTGCCCGCCTGGAGCAGATTTACAATCCGCCCTACGGTCTGTACTGCCGGGGGACTCTGCCGCCGGAATCTGCACTGGCTGTGGCTGTGGTGGGAGCCAGAGCCTGCTCCGCCTATGGCAGACAGGTGGCGGAACAGGTGGGATATCATCTGGCCGGACATGGGGTCTCCGTAGTCAGCGGCATGGCTGCCGGCATTGACGGAGCCGGTCAACGGGGCGCTTTGCAGGCAGGAGGGAAATCCTATGGAGTTCTGGGCTGCGGTGTGGATATCTGCTATCCCGCCGGCAACCGGCAACTGTACGAGGCCCTTCCGGCCCAGGGAGGGCTGATTTCCGAATATCCTCCCGGCACCAGGCCGCTGGCCTGTTTTTTTCCTCAGAGGAACCGGATTATCAGCGGTCTGTCCGATGTGGTACTGGTGGTGGAGGCGCGGGAAAAGAGCGGCGCGCTGATTACCGGGGATTTTGCACTGGAGCAGGGAAAAGAGGTCTATGCGGTGCCGGGCAGAGTCGGAGATGCCCTGAGCCAGGGGACCAATCGGCTGATTGGACAGGGGGCCGGAATTTTCCTGTCCTGGGAGGACTTTCAGAAAGAACTGGGCCTTTTTCCAAATTTTTTAGAATCTTCTGTCAAAATAAAAAAATTATCACTTGAAAAATCAGAAAGGTTGGTGTATAGTTGTCTGGATTTGAGTCCGAAGAATCTGGACGAGCTTATGGCAGAAACCGGATATTCCCTGACAGAACTTATGGAAAATCTGGAATCTCTGAGAGAAAAAGGATGTATACTGGAAGTATACAGGAACTGCTATATCCGAAGGGCAGAATGTAAGTGACCATAAAAGGAGCAGACAAATGGCAAAGTATCTGGTAATCGTGGAATCACCTGCAAAGGTGAAGACAATTAAAAAATTTCTGGGAAAAAATTATGAAGTGGCAGCCTCCAACGGGCATGTGAGAGATTTGCCCAAAAGCCAGCTTGGAATTGATGTGGAAAATGATTTCGAGCCGAAATACATTACAATCCGTGGGAAAGGCGAACTTCTTGCAAAGCTGCGCAGGGAAGTAAAGAAGGCAGATAAAATTTATCTGGCAACTGACCCGGACCGCG
>Ga0137307_102149_pt1 | contig 14461 bp, 6 predicted proteins | sample NAcewD2O_March_2_FD_97180 | JGI IMG/M metagenome (GOLD analysis project Ga0137307, IMG submission 97180) | Mouse cecal microbial communities from Vienna, Austria - N-Acetylglucosamine amended D2O_March | ecosystem: Host-associated > Mammals > Digestive system > Large intestine > Cecum | place...
CAGGTCTGTCAGGGCTGTTCTGGTCAGAACACAGCCGTTTTCCTGATAGTGCCGGGGACTTCGGATGGTATCTGCATGGGCCGCCCCGGATACTTTCCGGTTAGGCATTCTGGATACAAATACAGGCCGGATGATATTATTTTCGTAGAACCATATCGGATAGTCCAGTTTCCGTGAAACATCAGCATGGGTTTCAATAAATTCCCTGGGGCTTTCTCCCAGACGGATATCCAGTTCCTCATTAAAATAATTCCAAGGCTTTGGTACCTGTACGCCGAATATCTCGTCCCACTGGTCCCTGGTAAAATCATCCCTGGTAAATTTCTCTCCTGTTTCCACATCAACAGCGGTAAATCCTCTGGCATACAGCAGTTCTCTCCCCTGTATGTTTCTGGAAATCTTCTGTATCATCCCATCCGTACAGCAGGCAATCACCACCGCATCCCTGGCATGATGGGTGTCAATGGAGCGGTCTTTTGCAGCCATTCCCCAGCGTTTGCGCAGATAGCCGGTTACCGCTCCGTTTACTGCAAAGACCTGTTTTTTCTTTTCCGGATTGTTGTAGGGAGCCAGTTCCAGATTTTCCCGTATCATGTTATAAATCACACGGGTGATATATTTGGTATCATTCAGATTCCTCTCCTTAAATTCCTTTCGTTCTTCTTCGGTAAATTCCTGTTTTAATAAATTCTGCTGTTTTCTGTAATCTCTGATACGGGAATTTACCAGGGTTTCAAATCTGCTCCATCTCTCAGCATCGTTTCCAAAATACTCATATGGAATGCGATTGCCCTTCTGTCTGTTTTCTTCGGAAGTGACCAGCACCTTATTCCGGTAACTGTCATCAAAGGTAATGCTGTAGGGAAGGATGTGGTCGATATCATATGCTCCTGTAAACAGCTTTTCCAGGGGTATTCGTTCGCCGGAATACATGCAGATTCCATCCTGGTCATGCCACAGGCGATATTTCAGAATGTCCTGACCGGAGGGAAAAGCATTGCCCAGTTCCTGAATTTCTTTTTTTGCTCTCTCGTTGTCCGACTGTCTGTCTTTCATCTGCTTTTCCATTTTCCTGCGCTCATCATAATTTTTGGACATTTCTCTGGCCAGCTCTATATTGACTGCCTGGGGGCTTCCGTATTTTGGTATAATGGCGTTTATCACTTTGACAGTCTGAGACACAGACCGTTTTACCACCGGATTATTGATATCATTGATAATGTCCGTGATTTCTTTTCCTTTTAACAGGCGAGACTTTTCTTTTTTGGTATTTCCCTGAAAATCATACCCGGCTTCGCCGCAGGCTTTGTCGTAATTAAGGCCTTCTTTTAAATAGGGCATCAGTTTCTTCATGGCTTTCAGAGAGACGTGCTGAAAGCCTTTGGGATTCAGCTCCAGAAGTTCCTCTGTGACTTCCGGAGCCAGACCCAGTTTCTGAAATTCCCGACTGCGGGTATCGTCATTTTTATACAGAGTCAGAATCTTTCCCACCTCGTCCAGCAGCTCTGCCTGTTCTTCGGGGGATAACGGTTCCAGTACGCCGGACATGCGTTTCTGGTATTCGTAATAGTTCGCCATGCTCACGAACCTGGTTTTTTCCGCATCTTTTATTTTTTCTTCCACTGTTTCTTTTTTACTACTGTAATTCAGCGTATTGAAGCGATAGTTGGTATCCAGTTTCAGCTCTTTCCGCACTGCACCATAGGTGATTTCTTTTTTCTTGTGCATCAAATCAAATAATATCTGACGTTCTTCCGAGGTGAGTCCCCGGCTCTTTCCATTTTTTTCCACTACACGGAGATGGTTTATTTTCTGCAGGGCCACAAACAGTTCTGAAGTATATGCGGCTTTCGGAGCTCTCGGCTCCTGGTTTTCTTTCGGCTCAAGGGCACACAGTCCTACTCTGTCTCCAAATCCTTCCATGGCATAGGGGCTTGCGCTTCCGTCGGGCTGTTTTCCCGGCCCCATGTCAAAGGAACGCTGGCTGGTCATTATGGCAAGATACGCTTCTTCCAGTTCTTTTGTGGCTTTCTGGTTGCCGAACTTCCTCTGGCAGTCGAAAATTATTTTTACTTCATCCTCCAGCAGTGCCCGGAGCATGGTATGTCTGTAATCCCCTTCCTTATTCCGGGGCGTCAGGAGATACCCTTCTTCCCTCCAGGTACAGCCGGTTCTGAATTTATCATCCTTGTATATCATCTCGCCTGCGGTGCGGTATCCATGCTCCTCCATCAGTTTCTCATTTTCTTTCGTGGCCGACAGCACGGCCCCTGTCTCTTTGTCATTCTTATCCTTTAATTCTGCTTTCCGGGTAGAACGGAAACCTCTGTGTTTTCCGATATGTATCAGTATCTGAGCCAGTTCCTCGTCTTTTAACTTCCGCTCCAGCCCTTCATATCTCAGCCGATATACGTCCGGCAGCCCGGCAGAATGATACCGCTCCATAAATTCATCAAGCTGAATCAGCCCCTGTTCCTGCAACAGCCATTTTATCCGGTCCAGACGATGTTTCCTCCGCCGCAGACGTCTTCTGGTGGTTCTGGCGCCTCTCCTCTCCTCCGCCAGGGCAGCTCCTGTTTTCGGCACTTCTGCCGCTTCAAACAATCTTACCCCCAAATCCACAATCCGTACAGGCTCATCTTTACTGTTATTTTCCAGCACTGCCCATCCCACGGATGCAATCCCAATATCCAACCCAATTCTGTAATTCAAATCCATACCTTACTCCTTCTCTCATTTTATAAAAAAGAATGTACTGTGCATTCTCCGCCGCAGTGCGATAAAAAGATAATCCCATTCCGAAGAATGGGATCAGAGCTTTTTGGTGTTCTACCTTATTGTAGGAACCATATTATTTCCTAGTATGATATAATACAGATTTATTATAACCTCTTTGTCCCATTTTGTAAATATCTGTCAGAAACTTTTTATTTCTTAGCGGTTTCTTAACGTAACAGTTCAGACAAGCTGAACTGTTACATGCAAAAATCCATTTAAAATCCCTTCGCGATGGGATTTTTGCTCTCCTGAATCATATTCTCACGGTCAGCGCAGCAGGTGCGCAGACCTGCCTGAACCTGTTACTTCTTAGCACATCAGTTCAGACAGGCTGTCCTGTTACATGCCTGCATCATTCCGGAGTAACCCGGAAAACTGTCCCGAACCGCTCCATAAGGGCCATGATATTAGCTGTTTTTTCATCGTAGAATTCTTCATCCACTTCTGATTTCCGCAATATCAGACGCTCATACAGTTCTTCCACGCCGCCCCGCACGTAGGAGTTGAACAAATCTCTGTAATATTCAAATTCTTCCTGGGTTTCCACTCCCCGGAACGCTTTTTTCACACTTTCTTCCGGCCCCAGCTCCCTTCTGTTCTCCAGAATCATCATCATCTGCATGATAAAGTCCAAATCGTCTTTTGCTCCTGTCATCTGCTCCGGAAAAATGCTTTTCGACTCATTGGGCGCATAGTCTGCCTCCGCTTTCCGGTCCACACGGAATCCTATGACAGCCGCAACAACATACAAATCTATCAGCCGCCGGAAATATGTATGTTCGTAGTCATTCGGCACCCACAGTTCTCCCGCCATTCTGGCATGTTTTCCGCGAAACTCAAACTCCTTTTTAAAAAATTCAAAAACCGGCATAACTTATAATTCCTCCATTTCCCGGATAGCTGCGCAGGACTGATCCGCTTCCTTGTCAATGCAGTAGGCTTTTCCCACATAATCATCCAGTCCCGTATATTTCCAGTCTTTTTTCAGCATAAAGATAATCACCTGCTCGGACACTTCCGGAAGTACTTTTGCAATTAAACGGATATTTTCATCTCCCAGTTTGGAAAAGGGCCCGTCCAGCACAATGGGAAGGGTATCATTGCTCTGCGGGTTATCGGGATTTTTTTCTGCTTTTCTCCTTTTGCTGTAATCCATAACCGTTACAATAAATGCAAAATTTCTGGCAATTTTTTCACCCTCGGACAGATTCTTTTCTTCTCTGTACCCCACATCTGTCTTATAGTACATCTGTATATCGTACTGGTTTGTCAGCTCCGGTTTTTTCTCTTTTGCATTGAACATACGCTGAAAATTATGCTGTATCTGCTCATTCAGTTCCTGAAATATCTTTTTTTCTTCCAGGGAAAAATCATGGGACAGCTTTTTATACAATGCCTCCGCCAGCTCCACCCGTTCCCGCCAGCGCTGATTTTCCTCATTCCTGGCTTCCAGCCCTTTCATTTCTTCTTCCAGACGTTCCTGCTGGCGTTGAAAGGACTGGATTTGCCCCTGTATCTGGCCTTTCCGGTTATTCAGCTCCTGTATGTCCGCCTGATACCTTCGGAGCCGCTTTCTCTGTTCCGCGAAATCTATATGAGCGTCCATCCTCTGTTCCAGCATAATATATTCGTTACAGGTTTCTTCATAGTTTTTGATACATCCGTCTGTCTGCTCTGCCATCGTGCGAAGCTCTTCCGGCAGGTTTTTCACCCGGTTTTTCCATTTTGCGGCAGTGCGTTCAAATTCTCCCAGCAGAGAGCCGATATCTGCCGGAGGAAGATAATTTTTCTGTTCCAGCAGACAGTCCCATTCCGGCGTTCCCGGCTTCAGGCAGGTTCCGCAGATGCATCTGCCGCTTTTCATAATATAATCTATGGTTGCCTGCCGCATATGGGGAACATCCCGCCGCTCCCCGGCCACAGATTTTACCAGTTCCGCAGATGCTTCTATCAGAGGTTCTGCAAAAAGCATAAAGGATTTATCGCTGAATTCCCTGACCATCATTTTCCGCTCGCTGAGCCAGCTTTCTTTCTGGCTTCTCTTTACAATCCCCAGATTCCGATACTGGTTCTGCAGGTTTTCCGTATTCCGGTTTGTCTCCAGATATTCCTGCACTTCCTGATATTTTTTGCTGCTGTTTATGATGTTGATTTCAATCGTTTCCAGATCTTTTTTACAGGCTTCTGTTTTCCGCTGACAGCTTCTGCACTCTGCTTCCAGATTGTCATAGAGATTCCCGGAACCTGTTATTTTCTTTTTAAATTTATGAATGACAGAATAAGAGCCCATATCTTTCAGATGTCTCATAGCCGCCTGGTATGCAGACAGGCCTGTGAGAATATGTACGGAATCTCTGATATTTTCCCGGACTCCGTTTACGGTAATATCGTTCCACCGTTCCCCGTCAAACAGAAAATAGTGGGACAGATTTCCGGGAAACAGCTCATGGATAAGTTCATCCACCTTCCGTTCTTCCACCTCAGTCAATGGCTGGCTGCTTCCAATATCTGCAATATACATGGTCAGCTTCTTCTGAAATTCTTTTGCCGCCAGCCGGGGATACGAACGGGTATATACAACCTCTCTCCGAATGATATAACGCTTTTCTTCGTCCGAAGCCACCAGTTCCACCCGGACGCTGGCTCTGCTGTCTGCATCCATCAAAGCCAGCACGTCATTGTTCAGAAGCTGATATTCTTCCTGACCCTTCCCCCGTTCCGTCAGCACAGCTCCGTACAGGCACCAGCGGAATGCCTGGGCAATTGTGGTTTTCCCAACGGTATTATCCCCCAGAACAACCGTTACATTTCTCTCTTTTTCACAACTGAATTCTATCCTGTTTTCGCCCTTATAACGCATAAAATTATGCAGGACAATACGCTCAAACCGCATACCTTCTCCTTTCCCCGCACCCGGTAAGTCAGCCCCTGCCGTGAGGCTTACTGATTCCTCCTGGCATATTCCACAATAATTTTCTGAAGTTCCTCCGACATTTTCTGGTCGCTCCTGGCTTTGCTCCGCAGATTTTTCCGCTCCATATGCAGCACCTGAAATGTCATTTCCTGCAGTAACTCTTTTCTGATTTCCTTCATTTCCCTTCTCCTTCTGACAATGCTGTCCGGTATTTCTTTCACTCTGTTTTTCTATATACAAAGGCCACGGCGCCAGTATTTCTTTCATTCTGTTTTTTCCGCATACAAAGGCCACAGCGCCAGTATTTCTTTCATTCCGTTTTTTCCGCATACAAAGGCCACAGCTTCAGTATTTCTTCCGCAAGCTGTTCTCTCCTCTCATCAATCCTGGCTTCGTTCCACTCAGTTCTGCCGGCTTCATACTGCTCAATAATTTCTTCCGTAATTTTCAGAGATACATTGCCTTTATATCCTTCTCTGACTCTCTGCCGCCCCGATTTTGGAATGCCCTCTATCTTCGTCTTAAAATCCATATTGCGCACGGAACTGTTCAGAGAATTTCTCAAAAGAGTCAGATTGCCCAAATCGTTGATATGATTCTGACGGTTCTCTGCCTGTTCCTTTGGCACCTGCCAGTTTTCCTGCCATTTCTGGGGCATAATATGCTCCAGCGTATAAGTGTAAGTCAGGGCTATCTCGTCGGAATTCTTATTTCTGCGGGAAAGTTCTGTCAGAAATAAAAGCATTTTGGCCGTATCATTTTTCATTTTCGTAAGCTGCCTTCTGACTTCTCCGTCACTGATGCTGATTTCCTTTTCTCCCGCAGCGGAACATAACTTTCCGGCTCCCTGATTCAAAATCAGACTGCATTTTGACGCATAATCCGAAACGCTGGTTCCCATAATCCTTCTCCGGATAACAAAAGATTCCAGTATCCGGCACTGTTTTCTTAATGTTTCATCCTGCAGATTTCCTCCGGCCTCTTTTAACATTTTCAGAATAAAAGGATAGAACATCTGTATGCCGAATTCTTCCAGAACCAGCAAGAGACGCTTCACGTCCTCCTGCCAGGAAAAGTACGCGCTTTCCACTTTTTCCTTATCATTCATCACCAGATTCAAACCTGTAATATAGTTACTGAACAGCTCTGCATACTCATAGATTTCATTTATCAGCATACCGTAATCGGAAAAATCATAAGACGCGGTTTCTCTGGTATAAACATTATCCAGATTTCCAAAAAACTCCCGGCTGTCCCCTTTCTCTCCTTTTTCCCATTTTATACAGGCCACACAGTACAGCAGAAATTCCAGATTATTTCTGTCCACATTTCCAAAACGCCGCCTGAAATCCCATTCGTTTTCCCCGTCCTCGGAATAAAAGATTCTGTCCCATTTTTCATTATAAATTTCGCTTACTTCCTGCTGTTTTCTGCTGTCAGTTCCGCAGCTCTCCATAAATCCCTGAAACAGATTGTTTTTAATAATATCCGCAGTGCTCAGACGGGCTCCCGCCCGGTTGATGGTATCAAAAATAGACTGCTCGTTCACGTCATGCTCCATAAGCTCAATTCTTACCAGCATTTTGTTATTGTCATTGTACATAATATCAAAAATATCTTTCAGTTCCTGCTGGTCTTTTTTATGGAGCACCCTGCGGTAGTAATGATAGCACTGTCTGATTTGAGGAGAGCCCTCTTTTTTTGCTTCCATTTCCGGCCTGTTCCCCTCAAACACGCCCTGCCTTATAATAGCTTCATAGCTGCCCCTGTCCACTCTGGAATGAGAAATCTTAATTTCGCTGTCTTTCAGGGAATCCGTGGTATTCCTTTTGTAAAACAGAACATTCTGTATGGTATCCCTCACATTCTGGCGCATTTCATCGTCAAATTCATCATAAATTGCTTTGGTCAGCAATGAAATTGTGGTGAGTCTCTGCTGCCCGTCCACAATAGCCGCCTCCGACGGTTCCCGGCTCTTTCCCCATTTGATAATAATGGAACCCAGAAACACCTGGACTTCCCGGTTCCCTTCGATGGATTCCAGCAGTTCTTTCCAGTTCTCTTCTTTCCAGACATACCTTCTCTGGAAAAAGGGCACAACCAGCTTCTGAGGCCCTCCGCCAAAGATTTCTTTTACTGACTTTGCCTCTGCTCTCATAAAAACCCTCCTCTTTCGTGCTTCACGTTACAACTGTCAGCCTGCCGCAATCTCCTCCAGGGCCTCAACAAACAAATCCAGTTCCTTCTCTCCGGTAAAACGCCCCAGGCTTACCCGTACCGTACCGCCGTATTCCTTATCTCTCAGATATTTATGTATCAGAGGCGCACAGTGATACCCTGTCCGCACTGCAATCCCATATTCCCGGTCCAGCAGAATCCCCACTTCTTCGGCCTGATATCCTTCTATATTCAGAGACAGAATCCCCGCAGATTCCGAATGGACAGGGGGATACAATATGATTTCCGGTATCCGGCTCAGATTCTCCAGCAGATAGTCCCGCAGCCTCTGCTCTTCTCTCAGCCTTTCTCCTGGGTTCGGACAGACAGCTTCTTCTACGGCTGCCTTAAGGCCTGCAATGGCTGTGATATTCATGCTTCCCGGTTCGTATCCTCTCACATCTTCCGGGCTGACTTCCGGATTGAGAGAATCGCTTCCCGTCCCGCCGAATAAAATCTGTTTCAGCTTTTTTCTCCTGTTACTGACATAACCTCCGATTCCCAGAGGCCCGTACAATGTCTTATGGCCTGCAAAAATATAAAAATCCGCATTCGTATGTTTCAGGCACACCGGCACCAGACCCAGGGCCTGGGAACCGTCCACAACTACAACGGGCTGATATTCCTCTGCCAGTTCTGCAATATGCTGCCAGGGGATTATGGCTCCGGTCACATTGCTGACATGATTCATAATCAGCGCCGCAGGCGGTTTCCGCAGAAACTGATACCTGATTTTCTCCATATTCGGTTCCAGGGAGTCTCTGTCAACCGCCAGTTCCTCTGTTTCAAATCCGTACTGTTTCTGCAGATGATAAAGCACCCGTATGACAGCGTTGTGTTCAAAGGGCGTTACATAAACCACATCCTCCGGCTTCCAGTTCAGGCCGCCCAGTACCTGATTGCAGGCAATGGTGGCAGAAGGCGTAAACACCGTCTCCGCCCCGTAATTTCCCTGAACCAGACGAAGGATTTCCTCCCTGGTGTCCTCTGTCAGCCGAAAGGCTTCCCGCGCCAGCCGGTAAGAACCCCGTCCGGCATTGACTGCAAGATGCCTTCCGGCTTCTTCCATGGCCCGGTATACAGACTCCGGTTTTGGGAACGTGGTGGATGCATTGTCAAGATAAATTAACTCTCTCATATTTCCTCCATAACAGGTATCCGCAGCCTCTCTTTTGCTACTGCCTTTTCATCAGCTCCTGCAGCACTTCCGCCAGCACCGCCACTTTCTGACTGGTCTCCAGGGTATCTTCAAAATCCTCCATGGCTTCGTCAATCATATTTTTCAGAAAACTGCTGGTCGTATCGGAAATTTCCGCCTGGTAACTGCGCTTTATACGCTGCCCCCGCTCGTCCATCAGTATAATGGTCTTTGTTCCCTGCTCTCCCCTGCGCTCCGCCGTCTGTTCCACTTCCTGTTTTACCCTCCGCATTATTTCCAGAAACACTTCCGGCGTATCATCGTTCCAGTCCTCCATGGACAAATCCAGCAGCAGCCTGGAAAGGCAGGATATCATTTCCAGTTCATCATTGGTGTTCAGATTTTTCAGGTATTCCAGAAAACTGTGGGCGTCTTTATTCAGAATGTATTCCGGCTCCCCGGCTCCCTGTTTCCCATACCAGGACATCAGGCAGCCTTTCAGGCTTTCCTGTTCTTTTCCCCCGAATATGCTGCGTACATCCTCAGCCATGCAGGACTGCAGGCGGGAAAATGCCTGCTCCATCCGGTTTCTGACCGCAAGGACCTGTTCGGCCGCTTTCTGTAAATCCGGCTCCTGACCTGTTCCCGTCATAAGTTCCGGAATCCGCTCAAACAGAAATTCTCTGGGATTTAAGTCGCTTCGTTTCAGCAGGCTCCGGAAACGTTCTGCCTTCTTCTGTTCCTCTTCCGGAAATATCCTGGCTACTCTTGCATATTTTGGCAGGGAACGGTACCATTTCTGCATGTGTTCCATAAGCTGAATCCAGCGGTTCTGCCGGCTGGACGAGGGACCTTCTTCCGGCCATGCTCCTTCCAGTGTTCTTAAATACCGCTCCTTTTTCCCGCTTTCCGGCTCCAGGTATAATTCATAATCCTGGGGAAAATCATTGACGCTGTTTAACACTTCCTCATTGACTTCCAGTTCTTTTTTCTGCAGATAGATGACCGGAATCCCCTCTGCCATCCCCAGGCGCTGTGCCAGAAACAGAGGCAAAATCCCTTTGCGTACCCCATAATCCCTGCCCTGAAGCCTCTGATACAGTTCCTGAAAGGTTCTGCGCCGGCCAATACACCGTACCAGAAATCCGTCGATTTCATCCAGAATCCTGCCGCAGCCCGTATCTTTCTCATAATGAGTATCCAGAATTCCCGTTCTCACAAAAGCAGCCCGGTACACCATATGTTCCGGAGCAGTCCCCTGCCGGAATATTTCTGCCTGTTCCCGCAGCAGAGCATTTACCACTTTATTTCTGGCCCGCAGATACTGGCCGGACACATGTTGGATATTCAACAGTTCATGATTGACAACAGGAGAAAAAGCGTAATACTGCTCACAGATTTCACTCAGCATCCGGTTAAAATCCATCTCCCTTGCAAAAGTGCGTACCGGCTCCCCTTTCCGGGCTACGCCGCACTTTCCGTACCCCGGCACAAAATCCCGTTCCAGGGAAGCATTGATTTCAAACACAATATCTTCCTCATACAGCTCCAGTTCCCGCAGCAGCACCTTATGTTCTTCTGCAGATGCGGCCCGCTGTTTCAGACTGTAAACTGCTGCCAGTTTCCGTATGTGCTTTACCATATCAAACCCATGTTCCGGCACCAGCACCACAATTCTGTCATCCTGAAGGCTCTCCGTCTTCTCTCTGACCTTCTCCCAATTCATTTCTTCTTCACTGACCAGAGCCAGTATTTTCCCGTCTGAAAACGCTTCCTCAAACAGATAAGATACTGTTTCCATCCGGAAAAAATCCTCCGCCGCTAAAAATTCGTACCGGAAATACCGGGTCATATTCCGCTCCTGATTATACTGTCTGGGCAGGACATATTCCAAATCCGAGATACGATCCAGATAACTGCAGACCGGAAATTTTTCCGGCTGTTTTGCCATCTCCGCTTCAATCTCCCGGTCTATATTCAGTCCGGTATGATTTTTAAATCCATAGACGCCCAGACTGCTCCGAAACAGGATCAGTTCCTGCTGCCTCAAAGATTCCAGGGCCTTCTGACAGGTATCCTTTCTCATTCCCAGTGCAGGACATATGACAGCTTCCACTGCCGGAAGTTCCTCTTCCTGATGAATCATCCGAAGCAGCCCCAGGGCCTTGATAATCTTCCGTTCCGCCGGATCCTGCGTCTGCTTTAAAGCATAGTCTGCTTTCAGCCATTCGCTATGGATTCTGGGCTGGTCGCTGCTCTCCCGAAACAGAGGTCTGAAATAATCATATACGGCATCTGCTCCCACACAGTATTCTGCCGACTCCTCCAGAAGCCCCGGCAAACTTCCCCGCTCCCGTCCGGCCAGAAAAGTGAATACAGTGCGTTCATTCTGGGCCACCCGCTCGCTGATGTGCAGAAGAATGGCGGCGCACACAGGCGTCAGAGGAAAACATCCCTTTCCCATCACCTGTTCGTATCCTTCATATTCCGGAAACATGGAGGAAAACCAGTGCAGACCATAAGATTGTTCCAGAATTTCCTGATATCCGCTTTCTTTCTTATATTCTGAAAATTCCTTTGAAAATTCCGGCTCTTTCTTACACAGAGTATTTGCAATCAGCTCATAATGTGTTCTGGCAGAGTCATGGAATCTCACTTCCCGGAGGCGTCCCTCCACGCCGCGGAATGTGTCCTGTATCAGTCTGTCCAGACCTTTTTCGTACTCGTGTATACTCTTATGAGCCACAAGTATCAGGTGCAGGTTCTGCTCTCCGCTGCTGTTGGCCAGCTCGCACATATCCTGCAGTGTCTTCATGTCTCTGGCAAAATGTTCTGTTCCGTGGCCTTCCATATACTTGCTGAACTCATCAAAAACCATCACAATCCCTGCATAGCCATACTGTTCCGTCAGCTTTCTTCCCACCTGCCGGTAAACGCTCATGGCGTCTGACTGGAACATGGGCAGAAACCGGCTTCCTGCTGTCAGACGGGGGTAACACTCCAGGAACAGACCCATGGCTCTCTCATCCATTCTGTTCAGCCCTTTTCTCACATTCACAGACGTCTCTCCCCGGTCTGCCAGAAATTCCTCCCACTGAAGGTAAACTTCCGGATACTCCCGCCGCCACAGCTTTAAGGTTTTCAGTGCTTCCGAGTAATTATTTTCGGGAATCAAATCCTTAAGGTTCTCCCGCTCCAGCCCTTCCTTTAGTCCGTACAGAAAAGAGTGGTTCAAATCTGTTCCCCTTCCTGATACCAGTACGGGCAGAAAGCGTTTTTTCTCCCGATAGATGCGGCGTATCATCTCTGCCGCTTCCCTGTCCGTCTGCTCTGTCCGTGACAGTACCGAAAGGACCCCTGACTGTTCCCCCTGCAGAAAAGCCAGCAGCAGCAACAGAAGATGGGATTTCCCTTTTCCGTACGGCCCAATCAGAACGGTTGCATTTTCTCCCGTATTTTCCAGAATATTGTTCAGATAATACTTCAAAATCTGCAGAGAAGCACGGGTGGGAATGTAACTTCCAATCCGCAGGGCATTTCCCAGATCCAGGCTCAGGTTCACAGATTTCTGAAACCGGCTGTTGATACTGATATATTTTTTTAAGTGTTCCATGTTTTCTTTCCCCTCCGGCCTCTGATTGCCCTTATCTGCCATGACCCGGCAGCCTGCCTTTTCTGCTGCCGGAGTTCCCGTAATAGTGCTCCTGCAGTACCTGGCCCGGAGTCGTCATCCCCGGCAGATATACCATATCCAGCCCGGCGGTGCGGTTCAGAACAATTTTCCCGGCCCATTCCAGCTGTTCCAGCAGTTCCATCAGGCCGGTACGCTTCAGATTCAGTATATTTCCCGGACCGTTTTCCTGCGTCAGCAAATCTTCTATATGAATTCCTCTCTCTGCTCTGGCCCGGCCGGCCATAAGATACAGCACGATTTCCGCCGGGAGCCTGTTCAGCCGGGGCTGGGCTTTCTCATATCCTTCTTCTGTCTGTTTCAGCAGTTCCAGCGCCCCAAAAGGACTGACGTTCTTCTCCTCCGGGTTGCTGCCCCTGGCGGCCTTCCGCCCGTACATACGCAAAATGGCGTCGCAGTCGTCCTTCACAGAGCGGGCGGACACCTTCTGTTCCCCTGCTGCGGTTCCTGCCAGTTCCATCATTCTCCGCTCCAGTTCTTCTCCGGTAAATTCCCCATAGCCAAATTCATTGAAAAACAACTGCCAGGCAGTGGCCTGACTCCGGTTCCTGGCAATATTGCAGTGAACAATCCACAGAGAAAACATTTCCTCAAAATACGGGTCTTTCTGCAGAATCATTTCTCCCAGCTCCGTAAGCCTGACCACCGTACGGACGCTCTCATCCGAGAGTCCGCTGCATTTGAGCCAGTACCGAATGGATTTTGCCATATTGGGCCCTACGCCCAGAGCATCCGCACCATAATTTTCAAAAAAGACTCTGGGATTTCTTTTGACCTCCCGCAGCCCTTTATTCAGCCATCCTTCTCTTATAATAAAACTTTCATGTCCTTTGAAACGAACGGAATGCTTCATTTTCTGTCTCCTCATGTTCTTCTGATGGAAAGCACTTTTCTCATGTAACATCCTGCGGTAAAATGGTTCACACATGCGCCGCACCGCAGGCACTTTTCGTCTGAAATGCGGTATTCCGTACCGCCTGTCTTTTTCTCTCTGACCGAAAGAGCGTTGTATCTGCACACACTCTCGCAGGCCAGGCAGCCCATACACATCTGATACTTGGTAAGCTGGCATTTTATACGTTCCTCTGCGGATTTCAAATCTCTGGCTCCTGCAATCCTGACATTCAGAATCGTCACCTTTAAGTTCCGGGAACCCGGACGTCCCTGCAGTTTTAAGAGTACCTCTCCGTTTGCGCTCAGCACATATACTTCTCCCATTCCGGCGCGGCCCATGTCAGAATTCAGATAGCCGAAAGGCCGGAACAGCTCGTACAGTTCCTCGGAAACAGGACGCTGCAAATCATAATAAAAGGTATTTTCTTCCGTGGCACAGGGCCGGAAAGACACCACCGATTTTTCTGCGTAAGCCACACCGTTCCCGCCCTGTCTGGCTTTCCAGCCTCCCTCCCGCACATAATCCTGCGCATCTTCTTTGCCGATACTTTCCGCAAATTCCACCAGCAGCCTGTAAAACCGTTCCGACTGCTTTGGCATATGCACGGAGGAAAGAAATTCCGACCATTCGCTGTTGTTGGGACAGCACCAGCAGCCTACTCTGGAATACCCCAGCCGGTACGCCTCATTAACATCAAGCTCTCTGGTAAAAAGATACAGCCAGATATCAAAATCCATCCAGTCAATGACCGGAGAAATAATTCTCTGTTTGGTAATTTTGGGACTGTCCGATTCCCTGTCATATTTGCTTCTGCTGGTCGACTCACTG
>Ga0137307_102151_pt1 | contig 14445 bp, 8 predicted proteins | sample NAcewD2O_March_2_FD_97180 | JGI IMG/M metagenome (GOLD analysis project Ga0137307, IMG submission 97180) | Mouse cecal microbial communities from Vienna, Austria - N-Acetylglucosamine amended D2O_March | ecosystem: Host-associated > Mammals > Digestive system > Large intestine > Cecum | place...
GCTCGGATTCCTTATTGCCGGCTTGCTTCATGTGTTTGTAAGTCCCGAAGCCATGAGCCGGCATCTTTCAGGACGAGGCTGGAAACCCGTGTTCAAAGCCGCATTGTTCGGCATACCGTTACCATTGTGTTCCTGTGGCGTATTGCCCACCGCAGTGGCACTACGGAGGCAAGGGGCATCACGTGGAGCCGCAACTTCATTCCTCATTGCCACACCGCAGACCGGTGTAGATTCCATCACAGCGACTTATGCCCTCCTCGGCCTTCCGTTTGCATTGCTGCGGCCTGTCGCCGCATTAGCCGGGGCTTTCGCAGGAGGTATGGCCGTAGACCGCCTACCGTATAGCGCTCAACCTGAAAACCCTGTAACCGTTACACATAAAACGCCATCCGAATCATCCAGCCCGAAGCCTACAATTATCAGCAGACTTACAGAAGCCATACGCTACGGCATGGTCGACATGGTAGGGTCAGTAGGCAAATGGCTCGTTATCGGGCTTGTGATAGCTGCCATAATCACAGTGGCCGTGCCCGACACCCTTTTCCTTTCCCTCAGCGCATACCCGCTACTCGCCATGCTTGTAATGGTGGCGGTAGCCGTGCCGATGTACATCTGTGCAACAGGCTCAATCCCGATTGCGTTGTCGCTGATGCTTAAAGGTCTGACCCCGGGAGTGGCGTTCGTGCTTCTTATGGCAGGCCCGGCGGCAAACTTCGCTTCTGTCATGGTGCTACGCAAATCCCTTGGAACGCGTCCAACAGCCGTCTATATCGCCTCGGTAATAATCACCGCAATCGCATTCGGGTTGCTGATAGACTACTGCCTTCCAAAAGGATGGTTCCTCCCGTTGGCAGACATCGCTACAACGCAAAGCTGCCATCTGGACCTGGCTGTTTTCCCCACCATATGCAGTGTGATTTTAGCAATATTGCTGGTGTATGCCTTTCTACGGAACCGCAGGGATGCCCGCGCCTTCCGCAAATGCCACACTTGTCCCACATGCCATCCTACCGATACCAACTCCGAAACAACTCCACAACATACCAAATCTATGACAACTATCTATAGCGTAAAAGGAATGTCGTGCAACCATTGCAAGGCATCAGTCGAAAAAGCCCTGCGTGCAATTCCCGCAGTGGAATCAGTGGCAGTCGACCTGTCAACCGGCAAAGTATCTGTCGAAGGGGATGTATCCCCACAATCAGTCGAAAATGCCGTTACAGATGCAGGATTTGAATTTATCGGCCCGATAAGCAAATCGTAGAAATTATATTTCCGTCGACAGGATTTTCGACTGCATTTCACCCTATGGCAGTGTGTCCAAATTCAATATTTTGGCACACCGCCTCTGAGGCAACTGGAAGCAATACAATGAGACCCAACCATATATATCTTTAAAGATGATAAAAATGCCGGAAACCGCTTTAACGAAAACCCGCCCAAACACTTAAATAACCTTAAAACCTTGACATTTTTCCTTGCGAAATTTGGCAGGTATAGGGAAAATCCCTACCTTTGCACCCGTAAACGAAACATCGCGGGATGGAGCAGTGGTAGCTCGTTGGGCTCATAACCCAAAGGTCGGAGGTTCGAGTCCTCCTCCCGCCACCAATCAAAAGCATTACCTAAGGTAATGCTTTTTTGCATACCCTCCACAAACCTTTGTAAACCAGTTCAACTAGTCAGACCAGTTGAACTGGTTGTTCTGGGTCAACGGATGTTTTCCTATTCGATTTGGTTTGGATTTCCCAATGGCCACCTTTTTTAGAGCCAACATAACTAACTATTTCAGATAATATGGAAAGTTCCCGTTCTATTGTTTTGACTGAAAATCCTATTGCAGAAGCAATCTCTGCCCTGGTAATTAGCGGATTCCCACTTATTAGCGCTATAATCTGCTGTTGGCGTTCAGTTAAATTTTTAGCGTCATTTTTAGCGTCATTTTTAGCGTCATTTTTAGCGTCACCGACATTATTCGGCATGGCTAGATTCTGAATAGCGGATTTTAAAGGTAGAGTGACAGTGGCAATGGTGCGGTCACTTTCAACGATAGGTTTTGCGCCAGTCAGTTGTTCCCAACTCGCTAGCTTCTTCATGCCATAACCTGCATTTTCCGCTATTCCGACATAGCGGAAAAGTTTTGCGATAGTCGGGTTACGAAGTTTGGAATATATTTTGCCTAAAATGGCATTGACCGGCAACGGGAATGCCCCGCCATTCATAAACTCTATGTGGTCGGTATAGACACGGATGCAGGAGCGAAGTGAATCAAAATGGTCACAATGCATAACCATATTCGCCAAAGCCTCTCGAAGAACGTTGTACTGGCTGTTGTCAGTTGTAGCAAATCCGTTATTTTTTATATGTATAGGCGCATCAACAAGCGTATGAAAGCGGCGTAAGATAATCTGAACCGCTTCCCAGATATTTTGCTGCTCAGGGATACGATAAGTGTACCTCACCTCAGCCTGTTGGATTGTTGGTGCCGGAATCTCTATATAGTCAATGCAAAAAGTCGGAACATATCTCAACACATAGGGAGCCTTTCCGAACATAAGCAACCCGGCATATGTCAGCAAACCATTGCTTGTGATATTAACCTCTTCGCAAAACGTGGCATCATCCACGTTTTGCAACTCTATAAGATTATTTGTTGAACCAAGAGCAAAACGATAGTTATGCAAGGAATCTGAATTTAGCATTTCAATGCCCGAATCCGGTATAGTCTCCTCAGTTTTCTTACCAAACGACTGGTTACGGAACATTGCACGTATTTCTCCCTCGGTAGCCCGCTGGTCACCACTACCCATCCTTATAAAGGTGTTGGTAGGATTTCCGAAATATACCGGCTTTAAATCAACCTCCGGAATGTAGAATGCAAGTAGCTTCAACCCATCTATATCATATCGTTTTGAACGAGTAATGACCGTTTGGTTAAACTTCCCTGAGCGGAGAGTTCCATGAAAATCCTGTTCAAGTTTCTCGGCGTTATCCACTCCCTGAATCTCGAAAGTCCTACCATTTTGCCTAACGCCCAACACAATCCATCCGCCCGAAGTATTTGAGAACGCGCTAACGGTATCCCATATATTCTTCGGCAATTCAGACTTTGCGGACTTGACCTCGAAATCATCCCATTCTATGTCGCGTAGTCGTGCTACAAGTTCTTCTTTCGTCATAACAGATGCAAAGTTATACATTCACATCGGATTTTCAATAGGTTATACGCACTTATACAAATCCTACATTCTGCACTTTCAACACATGCCATACCATTTCTGTAAATGACATTATAAATGCAGCAACGCACCGGGGAGTCGGTGCGTTGCTGAGTTTGATAGTATCCCCGTGGGGAGTCGAACCCCAATCGTTGGAACCGGAATCCAATATTCTATCCATTGAACTACGGAGACATCTATGCGGTAAGGCGCAAAATAAGCCTATACCTATTTTCTGATGCAAAGATACGAAAATTTGCTATAACAACCCGCACTTGTTGAAGGATTTTTAGCCTATCGGCTAATTTCCGCATTTTTCATGACGGCTTTATATCCTGAAGCATCCCTGTTCATGACGGTTTCGAGCCACCGTAAGCAGCTTTTCGAAACCGGCGTGCGTTGTCGAGGTGGGTTTGATAATCCGAAGTAAAGTCATGATAGCCCGACCCGTCGGGACGCGCACACATATAGATGTAGCCATGCTCAGGTGCATTGAGCACGGCATCGATTGTTGCAGCTTCGGGATAGCGTATAATGCCAGGAGGAAGTCCGGGATAACGATATGTGTTATACGGGGAACCGGATTTCAGCATGGCGCCGGTTATACGCTTTGCCTCGAAATCGCCGGTGGCGAATTTCACTGTGGGATCGGCCTGCAGGAGCATTCCCCGATTAAGGCGGTTAAGATAAAGACGGGCAATTTTGGGACGTTCATCCCGGCGGTTGCTCTCCTCCTCCACTATCGAAGCAAGCACACTGACCTGCAAAGGGGTAAGCCCCAGATTCCGGGCCTTCTCCCTTCTGGCGTCATCCCAAAAGCGAGAATAATGCTTACGGATTTTCGCTATCAGTTCTTCGGGTGTCGCCGACCAGTAAACTTCGTAGGTATCAGGCAGGAACTGTGCCGCGATTTGTTCAGGGGAGAGCGTATCGGCAACCGCCGCCTTACGGCAGGCCTCTTCAAACTCCCCTGCCGTGAAATCCATCCGTGATGCCAGCCTCGAGGCCAGGCGGTCGGATGTGCGGATATTGTTAAATGTGACTTTTACAGGGGTCTGACGCCCTTGCCCGATTCGACGGGCTATGCGCCATGCTTTCTCACCCGGCTCAATCAGATATGCGCCATGGCTGGCTTCTATATCGCCGTTCCATATCGCTGCCACCCGGCCTCCGAAATTATCGCCAAGAGCTGCCGTAATGGAATCTTTTGCAGAATCGACAGTAGCCGTGCGCGGGATACGCACCCACACAGCCTCGTCGCCGTCGAATCCGGCAGCCATACGCGTGAAATACCATGCCCCCCATGCCATCACGACAAGCATCACCACAGTCAGAACCCGGCGCTTGTTGACACCTGCGCCGAAACGTTTCGCTTCATTCCCCTTTGCCTGTTCCTTATCTTCCATTTTATCATCTGATATGAAAACAGCGCGAAATTACAAAATTTCCCGTCCTCGTGCCATCATGTAATATATAAAAATCTCCAAAAATCCTGATTCTGACATCGACCTGACGTCATTTCGACAAGGCACCATAAAGCAAAGGCATCATGCCGAATCCGACATGATGCCTTTGTTTCTTCGATAGAATGATTTTATGAGAAAGGGCAATCCCCAATCCCGATAACAACCTTATTCGGCAGCTTCAGGCTCAAGGAACAGCACTCGGTAGTTGCCCTGCTTGTTAAGTTCCTTCATGAAGTTCATGATGTCGGCAGGCTTGATAGCCTTGTACATCTCTTCGGCGCCGTTGAAGGTATCCACGCCGTTGAGGGTCTCACCACCCATGGCATTAAGCCATGCATCGTTCTGTTCACGCGATTCACGCACACTCTTTATAGCGAATTCAACAATCTTGGCAACCTCTTCGTCGGTAACGTTGCTCTCCATGTTTTTGAATTCCTTGGCGATAAAATCGAGGACTTCCTGACGCATTTCAGGCTTCATCGGGAAAGAACTTTGAAGAACGGTGTTGTTCTTACCCGCTACACGTTGCATACCACCTTGCGCCCAAATCGAATAAACCGCACCCATATCCTCGCGCACAGTTTTCAGAAGGCGGTTGGTGAGAATCTGGGCGGCGATATTCGATGCCGCACGGTTTTCGATAGTATAGGGCATATTACCATAGTCAAGCACGGCAACATGAGTCTGCGGGGTCTGCATCGGGGCTTTGAAACCGATTTCCTTATCACCGGGCTTGATTTCCAGGGATGCATCGAACTTCGGGGCCTTGGTCACGTTGGCCGCATCGGCAGGGAGAGTGGCGATATACTGCTCGACGAGGGGTTTGAATGTGGCCATGTCGATGTTGCCGACAAAGAAGAATGTATAGTCGGCCGCATTGGCAGTCATTTTGCGCACGATGTCGATGGTCTGTTCACGCTGTGCGCCCTGGATGGCCTCAACACTCATTGCCTGACGGCGCGGGTTGGTGTAAAGGGCTTTCTGGAGGTCGCGTCCGAAAATATATTCCGGGTTCGTTTCCTGGTTTTTCAGGATTCCTTCATACATTTTCTGTGTGGCAACGAATTCCTCGGGGGTGAAAGTAAAGTTCGTGAAGGTCATATAAAGAAGCTCCATCATCGTGGGGAGATCTTTGGGTGTTGTCGAACCTGCCACATCGCGGGTATAGTCGCCGAAGCTGGTAGAAACACGAACCTGTTTGCCTTGCAGATATTTCTGCAAATCCTTGTTGGTGTAATCGCCCAGCCCGTTGGATGCGGAGGAAATAGGCAGGAATATCAGCGAATTGGCATAGCTGTCGGGGAATACCGACGTACCACCGATGGCCTGAGCGTCGAAGAGGATTTCATCAGCCTTGAAATCAGTGGTCTTAACAATAACCACAGCGCCGTTTGACAATGTGAGCTTTGTTGCGCCCCATTTCTCCAGCTGTTCCTCCTTCACGATTTTACCGGGGGCGGGGAGGCTGGGAATCAGAGGCTCAGCCTTTACCTCGTCAACGAATGCCTCGATATTCTCGGCATTTATCTCGGCCATGGCCGCAGCAAGCTGCTCTTCGGTGGGAATTACCATTCCTGCCTTCTCGGGAAGCATGGCAAGGACGATACGGTTATCTTCGGTCACCATCTGCTTGAGGGTCTGATTGATGGCTTCAACAGGAATCTGGTTGGCGAGCATATTGATCAAGTTATACTCATGTTCGATTCCCGGCATGGGGGTATTGTCGATGAAATGACGTGCGATTTCACGCGAGTACTTCTCGCTCTCGGTTTTATCGCGGTTGTTATAAACCTTTTCGATTCTCGACAGGTACTCGCTGCGCGCACGGTCATATTCCGATGCGGTGAATCCGCCACGCACGGCACGCAGCAGTTCGCGGTAAACGCTCTTGAACGCGGGAATCATGTCGTTATCCTTGGCCACACCGCCGACCGACAACGCATCCTCGGTTGCCGAAACCAGGAAGCGTCCGTAGTTGGCAAATGCAGCTGCAAAAGGAACATCGGGATTCGACATCATCTCGTTGTAGCGGGCATTAAGCATCGCACCAACAATGTCGGTAACATAATCGGTTACAACATAGACCATGGTGTTGCGCTGCTCACGCGGGAGCACATCGCTCTTAAAGAAGATATTGAACACCGAATACTGTTGCTCAGGGTCGGTTCCCACAGCGAATATAGTGCCTTCGGTATCAGGAACCTGCTCATATTCGCGCGGCTTGGCATTTTCCGGCATCTTTATCGGTGAGAAAATCTCCTTGATTTTGGCCTCGATACGGTCAACATCAATATCGCCGACAACGATTACGCCCTGCAGGTCTGGACGGTACCATGCCTCATAATAATCGCGGAGCACCTGCGGCGGGAAATTATCCACAACCTCCATAGTGCCGATAGGCATACGGTAACCGTATTTCGAACCCGGATAGATTTTCGGGAGCAGCTGCTCCAGGATACGTTGCTGGCCTACGTTGCGCGAACGCCATTCCTGATGGATCACACCACGTTCCTTATCGATTTCCCCAGGCTCGAGCAGAAGGCCGTCGGCCCAGTCATGAAGGATGAGAAGGCATGAATCCTGCACGCTCTCACGGGCTACAGGCACATTCGAAATATTGTAGACAGTCTCGTCAACATCGGTATAGGCATTGAGATTCTGACCGAACTTCACACCTATGGTCTCAAGCCAGTCGACAAGCGCACTACCGGGGAAATTCTGCGTGCCGTTGAAGCACATATGCTCCAGGAAGTGTGCCAACCCGCGCTGTTCGTCGTTTTCAAGCACGGAACCCACCTTTTGGGCGATATAGAAATCCGCCTGCCCCTTGGGGGTTTCGTTATGCCGGATGTAATAAGTCAGGCCGTTTGGCAATGTGCCCTGTCGCACCTGGTTGTCGACCGGCAGCGGCTCGGTCATCTGAGCTGCCGCACTGAAAGCGCAAATCCCTGTCAACAGGAACAGCACTCGCTTAAGGGTCTTTTTCATAAAAGAAAAATTAAGTGTAAAAATTGTGATATATAATTGTTGTTTATTCTGATGGATTCACCCCCTCCACAACCCCCTTTCATATGATTAAGCCGACATGGCGTTGCTATCAGTGACCGGCTAAAATATTCTGGGGGAATTTCAAACGGGCTCTTAAATTTGACGCCTCCGCATCAATGGAGTTTCATCATCATGCGTTAATTTTTGCAAACTCCCAAAAATTCCACCCATCACACCGGCCTGCCTACCCGAAAAGATGCCTGAATGCCTCTTCGACTTTGTCGACCTCCGCGATTTCGATGGATAGTTTTGATGTATCCACCCCCTTGAGCGAGCCACGGGGGATGATTATGGTTTTCATGCCGAGTTTGTCGGCCTCGCGCACACGCTGCTCCATACGGGTTACAGGGCGGATTTCACCACTTAGCCCGACCTCCCCGCTCAGACATACCCCGTGGGGAATCGACATATCCACATTCGACGAAAGGATGGCGGCTATCACGGCAAGGTCGAGCGCCGGGTCGGCCACCTTAAGCCCACCGGCAATGTTGAGAAACACATCCTTCTGTGCAAGCTTGAAACCGACGCGCTTTTCAAGCACGGCCAGCAGCATATTCATCCTTTTGGAATCAAACCCTGTGACTGATCGTTGCGGCGTGCCGTAGGCAGCGGTGCTGACCAATGCCTGCGCCTCTATCAGGAAGGGACGTATCCCCTCCAGTGTCACACCGATGGCGCAACCCGAAAGCGCCTCTTCGTCGCGCCGCGACAGCAACATTTCCGAAGGGTTGGTAACCTCACGCAGCCCACGCTGGCACATTTCATAAATGCCAAGTTCGGAGGTGTTGCCGAAACGGTTTTTTGTGGCACGCAGAATTCGGTACATATACTGACGGTCACCCTCGAACTGCAACACGGCATCCACTATATGCTCAAGCACCTTAGGGCCTGCCAGCGACCCCTCCTTGTTTATATGCCCGATAAGCAGCACCGGCACATTCTCCTCCTTGGCATAGCGCAGGAGCGCCGCAGCACACTCCCGCACCTGGCTCACACTCCCGGCAGCCGATTCTATGGCATCGGAGGCAATCGTCTGAATCGAATCCACAATCAGAAGTTGCGGCTCCACATCGCGTATATGCCGGAATATGTTTTCGAGCGATGTCTCTGTTACGATATAGCAATTATCGCTCACACGCCCTATGCGGTCGGCCCGCATCTTGATCTGGACAGCGCTTTCCTCACCAGAGACATAGAGGATACGACGTGATTTTATGGCAAGTATATTCTGCAACACCAAGGTGGATTTACCGATTCCGGGTTCTCCCCCCACAAGCACCATCGACCCGCTCACCAATCCCCCGCCAAGCACACGGTTAAGCTCCTCCGAAGGCATGTGGATACGGGTTTCATCGCCCGCCTTGATTTCAGAAACACGCTGTGGCACGCTGCGATTGGCATCCGCACCACGACGGCTGCCCCCCGCATCGCGTTTCCCGGTGACAACACGCTCCTCGACCATGCTGTTCCACGCGCCGCAAGCCGGGCAACGCCCCTCCCATTTAGGGGAATCCGCACCGCATTCCGAGCAGAACCATACTGTTTTTTCTTTAGCTTTCGCCATCCTGTTTATCGAAAAGGCTATATAATAAAAGTCAAGATGAACTGACACCAAATCGTGTGTCTGGATTCAATCACGATATGCTATAATCCGATGTGCCATATAAGAAAAGCACACCTAACCGGCCCGTCGTCGGAACTCGGCCAAGGTTATCCCCGTCGCCATCGACACATTGAGAGATTCAACCGTGGCACGTTCCGGCGGGAAAGCTGGAATCTTGATGCGGTTGCCCACAACAGCGGCAATTTCATCCGAAATGCCGTTACCCTCGTTCCCCATAACCACTATCCCCCCGGCAGTCAGGGAGGTGGAATAAATGTTCTCACCATCGAGAAATGTGCCGTAAACGGCAACCCCGTCCTTTTTTGCCTCCATCAGGACAGCCCGCAAATCGCAATAACACACCCCGACACGGGCTATCGCCCCCATAGTAGCCTGCACTACCTTCGGATTGTAAACATCTACCGTGTCTTCAGAAGCCAGTATGCGAGTAACTCCAAACCAGTCGGCCACACGCATTATGGTGCCAAGGTTCCCCGGATCCTGCACTTTGTCAAGGGCTATAACAAGTTCGTCGGCCGAAACGGGTGCAAACGAATCACGGTGTGGCATACGGCACACAGCCAACACCCCTTGAGGCGTTGTCAGCGACGACATCCTTTCCATATCGTCAGTGCGTGCCAACATGGCCGCAGGCAACCCGCCGGGAAGCCCCATGCCATATTCTTCAATCCACCGGGAGGTGGCCACAAGATATTCCACATCGAAAAAAGGCACTGTGTCAAGCACCGCACGGGTACCCTCCACAACAAACAAGCCCTGATCTTTCCGGTGTTTCGCCTGTTTCAGGGATGTAATCAGTTTACGCGTGGACGTGCTTATTGTCATCATAAAGTAATGCAGTAAGTTTGAACAAAGATACATATTTTCCGCCGAAATTGATGGATTTTACGTAAATTTGCGCCACAAAACAACAGCCGGACAGTCCGTCGCGGGCGTGATTCCCCCCGAGGAATGCACGCATGAGGAAAGTCCGGGCAACACAGAGCGCCATACTTCCTAACGGGAAGCCGCGGGCAACCGCAGAGACAACGTGACAGAAAACAACCGCCCCATTTACGGACGGGGGAGCCATACCTTTCCAGGAATGGCGCCACTACCCCCCGGGGCAAGGGTGAAAAGGCGGGGTAAGAGCCCACCGGGCGCCACCGTGAGATGGCGTGCCGCACGTCTTATGGGTTGCAAGGTCATGTATACCGGCAGCGCGGCAGTGTCTTCGGGCAAAAAGTCGCGGGTGGGTGGCTCGCCCACTGCCGGGGGGTAGACTGCTTTAGCCGCAGTGGCGACACTCGGCATAGATAAATGACGGACCGGCCTGACCGAAGTACCGGCCCCGCAACAGGGGCAGGAAACCGTCGGCGACCGACATAACCCGGCTTACAGCCCGGCTGTTGTTTCTTTTTTTGACTTTTTACGCACCGGGTTGCAACTTTTAGGCATCCCGGTGCGTCTAATTTATACCACAAGGACATCATCCTTATCTCACTCATAAAAATCACAAACCGCGTGATTCAAACCGATTTGATTACTCACATCTCAAAATCAACCGACATGAAACACCTTGCCGGCGTCGCCATTTTCCTCGCCACACTATCATCACTTTCAGCCTGTGCCATAAGCAATGCTGACAAGGCTATGACCACGAGAAACATCACCATTGCCGATTTCAACAGCATTGACGCAGCCACAGGAATCAAGGTAATCTACTCCCAAGGCCCTCTTTCAGCAGCCAAAGTAACAGCACCACGCTACTATTTCAACTACCTTGACATCAGCGTTGACAAAGGCACTTTGGAACTGAGGATAAACCAAACGTTCTGGCAGAAATTCAATTCTGTCAACGACGATATAACCGTGACCGTATCGTCACCTACAATCAACGATCTGGAAGTCTCGTCAGGAGCATCAATCATAGTAAAGGGAGTTGTAAAAATCAACAATTCGGCCGAACTCGAAGCCACATCAGGAGCATCAATCTCCATACCCGGAGGTTTTAAATCCAAAGGAAAAGTCGAACTTGATACATCGTCAGGCTCGTCAATCAATATAAACGGACTCAACGCATCACGAATCGATGCCGAACTTTCATCGGGAAGCTCCATGCAACTCACCAACGCCACAGCCACACATGCCGATTTCGAACTTTCATCGGGAGCAAGCTGCACAGTGTCAGGCAAAACCTCCTCTCTCAAAGTAGAAGCTACATCAGGAGCCTCATTTAATGGCTCGAAATTCCGTGCGCACACCGCCGATATAGAAGCAGGATCAGGCGGATCGGTAAACTATAACGCGGAAAGGGCAAAAGAAGATACCGGGAACACCGGCTCCGCCACAAACCACCGTTAACAAACGGCATCACACACAGAGGTTTAAATATTCTCAAAAACCGGAACCGGCACGCAAAAAACAAGTTCATCAAACATAAAGAATATTCAACATAAAGAGTTTCAGATTTTTAATAGGTATTGTTATTTCTAAAGGCAGGGCGATGTGTCAAAATTCAAAATATTGACACATCGCCTTATTTTTAACCCGTACGGGAAAGGTGCTGTGACAAGATACTCCCCTACCAACCTGATTACCCGGTAGTTCCCAATGTGCTCTTCATGATGATTGCCCAAATGGCAGACCCTGCTATCCATCCAATCGAAAAAACGGCCTATACAAAAATAGCAAAAGTTTTTTAAGGAAAGATTTGGTGATTTAGGAAATGTGTTGTAACTTTGCAGTCGCAAACGAGGCGGGATAGCTCAGTTGGTTAGAGCGTCGGATTCATAACCCGGAGGTCTCGAGTTCAATTCTCGATCCCGCTACTCAAACAAACCGCGTAAGGATTGGCAGAAAGCCCCCTTGCGCGGTTTGTAGTTATATCCAATCCCACGCTATCAAAGATACATCCGATAGAAATACGTTCATTTACACATTACGGCTGTTTGTGAACATATGCGTGTGTAAAGGAACTCTGTTGCGTATTTTTGCAGGCGGAAACAATCCTGACTTCAAAAATCTGCATCCCGCATTGAACAAGATGGATGGTTTTAACATTTTATCCATATAGGACAATTTATCACATATGCGCCCGCTTTGGGTTTCATCACCATTAACAACAATTATTAACCGACGTGCGAAAATCCAATCATAATATATTATCATTGCATCACGTTTTCTCACAAATGAAGAAACTTGCATCACGTTTTTACGACACAACAAGGTCGCTTTACCAACGCATTCCTTCCAAGCGGAAGAAATGGGTATGGATTTCGCTCGGACTTATAGCAGTTGCGGCAACAGCGTTCGCGCTCTACCGCCCTGCACCTGCACCTGAAGCAGTCCCTGTGGTGGAAGTAGAACCTGTCACCACCGAGAACGTCAATATCTACGGGGAATATGTGGGGCGGATACGCGCCCAGCAATTCGTTGAGATACGCGCCCGCGTCGAAGGCTACCTCGAGCGGATGCTATTTGCCGAAGGTACATACATCGAAAAAGGGCAGACACTTTTCGTTATCGACCCGCGCATCTACCGTGCCCGTGTCGACCGCGCAAAAGCACAGCTGAACAAGGCAAAGGCGCAAGCCCTAAAAGCCGAACGCGACCTCAACCGCATCCGCCCCCTCTATGAACAGAACGCAGCCAGCCAGCTCGACCTCGACAACGCTGTAGCCGCTTATGAGGGGGCCACGGCTGATGTGGCCGTATGCAAAGCCGACCTCACTCAGGCCGAAATGACCCTTGGTTACACCGCCGTCCAATCTCCGATTGCCGGATACATTTCCGAACGCAACGTTGACATAGGGGCACTTGTAGGCCCCGGCGGCCAGTCACTGCTGGCAACCGTGGTCAAAAGCGACACCGTGCGCATCGACTTCAGCATGACATCGCTCGAATACCTGCGTTCCAAGGCACGGAACGTTAACCTGGGGCAACATGATTCCACCAGGACATGGAATCCATATATCACTGTAACTATGGCCGACGGCACAATCTATCCCCACCACGGGCTGGTTGACTTCGCCGACCCGCAGATTGACCCGAAAACAGGCACATTCTCAGTGCGTGCCGAAATGCCGAATCCCGACCACACCCTCCTGCCGGGACAGTTCACACGCGTGAAACTCCTTATGGATGTGCGTGAAAACGCCGTGGTAGTGCCTACCAAGGCCATAGTCATCGAAAAGGGGGGTGCATTCATCTACGTTGTGCGCCGCGACGATGTGGTTGAAAAACGGTTCATCGAAACCGGCCCTGAGACAGGCAACAAAACAATTGTGGAACGAGGTCTGACCCCCGGGGAAATGATTGTGGTAGAAGGTTACCACAAACTCTCCCACGGCATGCGTGTGGATGCCGTGGAGGCTACCGCCACTACTGCCACAGCCACCGGCAACCAGGAGGATTGACCGCCATGCCTATGCCAAGGCCTACAACATTACCAACCCCCTATCAGGCACATAGATGAAAAAAAATTTCTTCCTTGACCATCCTATATTCTCGATTGTAGTATCAATCGTAATCCTGCTGGTAGGGGCAATCGGCCTGATGCTCCTGCCAATCGACCAGTACCCCCAGATTGTGCCGCCGGTGGTAAAAATCACCGCGTCATATCCCGGTGCCGACGCGCAGACCGTAACACAGGCCGTTGCCACCCCGATAGAACAGGAACTCAACGGAACGCCCGGAATGCTCTACATGGAATCGACCAGCTCGAATTCCGGGGCGTTCAACGCCACGGTGACATTCGATATATCCACCGACCCCGACCTTGCTGCCGTCGACATCCAGAACCGAATCAAAAAAGCCGAATCGCGCCTGCCGTCGGAAGTAGTGAAAAACGGTCTGTCGGTCGAGAAACAGGCCGCCAGCAAACTGATGACCATAACGCTCCTTTCGTCCGACCCCAAATTCGACGAAATATACCTCTCGAACTACGCCACACTCAACGTTCTCGACATGTTAAGGCGTGTGCCGGGCGTGGGTAGCGTATCGAATGTCGGCAGCCGTTACTATGCCATGCGCATATGGGTGCAACCCGACAAACTGGCCGACCTGGGGCTTACGGTAAAAGACCTCCAGTCGGTGCTGATGGACCAAA
>Ga0137307_102155_pt1 | contig 14440 bp, 17 predicted proteins | sample NAcewD2O_March_2_FD_97180 | JGI IMG/M metagenome (GOLD analysis project Ga0137307, IMG submission 97180) | Mouse cecal microbial communities from Vienna, Austria - N-Acetylglucosamine amended D2O_March | ecosystem: Host-associated > Mammals > Digestive system > Large intestine > Cecum | place...
ATTGAGATAAGCCCTCACAGAGTGGAAAATTCCCCATTACCTAAGGTTTTAATAGGGCCAATTATAGCAGTAAATATGCTGGCACTAGCAGTTACGTCAACGCCTAAAACATCATTATCGGGATTATCTAGTGAACGAGTAATTATTGAACAAGGAAAAAGTATAGTTATATATCCAATTATAAAATTGAAGTATAGTAATGGGCAGGTGATTCAAGATAAGGATGAAGTTGTAAACAGGGTACCATCAGTAGAAAATAGTGTAATAAAAGGTGAAACTACTGCCGATATCACATTCCAACAGATTATTGGAGATTTAAGGAAGGAGAATGCGGTATTGAAGAACAGATTAAGAAATAGTTTGCCTATTCATACATTAACCTATATGGTTGGGAGCGGTATCGTGACAGGAATTGTATCAACTTTATTATTGATGCGAGTTGCTTTAAATGTATATACGATAGATCCATATTATCTTATTTGTACATTGATTATCACTTTGGGATTGTTTTTAACAGCTTTTGTTTCCTTAAAAGATTGGAAGGATAATTTGTTAGATGAAAGAACTAGGTAAATACCTGAGTGAGTTATTAAAATTAATTAAGCTTGAAACAATGACAATGGCTGGGCGGGTTAACTTGGCATCAATATTAGTATTAGCGCTTTTCATAGTAGCATATACGACTAATGATATGTTATGTTATTTTATTTCGGCGGCAAGGGACTCTATACAGACATTAATACTAAAACAAAACATATCCAATCCCTATGAAACGATAAATATATTTAAAGTGATGATTCCGCTTATTGTGCTGATTATTTTGTGTTTATTTTTTTTACATATCAATGAGAAAGCAAAGAGTAAATTCGATAACCTATCTAATGATGAAAGTCATTCTTGATAGATAAGTTATGGATTAATAAAAGATGAGAGATGACTTCAGTTGTCTCTTTTCTTTTCCCAAAAACAAATACAGACCGATTGAGAGGTGGCCTCGCCACCTCTTTTAATTTTCCCAAAACCGACGAACAGGAGGTGACCCCACATGGCCAGAGCGCCAGATCCAAGAATAGAACAAGCAAAGGCCATGTACCTGAAAGGCATGAAATTAGTGGAAATCGCAAGCCGACTAAATCTCCCGGAAGGCACGATCCGCCGCTGGAAGTGTACCCATGGATGGGGCAAGGAAGGAGGCGAACGTTCGGATAAAGAAAGCGAACGTTCGGAAAAGAAGAGAAAGAGGAAGCAAGGCGCACAGCCGGGGAACAAGAATAGTTCCGGTGGTCCGCCAAAGAATAGAAAGGCAGAAAAATACGGCTTCTTCTCTAAGTATCTCCCGGATGAAACCCGGGAGATTTTTTCTGCCGTTGATCAGGCCAATCCTCTGGACCTGTTGTGGCATCAGATACAGATCGCCTATGCTGCTATCATCCGGGCGCAGAGAATCGCCTATGTAAAAGACCAGGACGATAAGACCATAGAGAAGGTTGGCCATAAAGATGGAGAGCAGGTGACAGAAGAGCGTTGGGAAGTACAGCAGGCCTGGGACAAACAAAACGAGTTTATGAAAGCACAAGCCCGCGCCCAGGCAGAGTTGCGGGCTATGATCAAACAGTACGATGAAATGCTCCACAAGGATTGGGAGTCTGTCAGCCAGGAGCAGAGGGCGAGGCTTTCAAAGCTTAAGGCTGAAACCGAAAGGATCAAAAAAGAAAACGACAATGACAACGGAGACGGAGTGGTGTACGACTGGATAGCAAGCGTTACCGGGGAGGTATCAGAGGCATCAAAAGAGAAAGGGGACAGCGATGAATGAGCACGAACAATGCCATGTTGCGCCGCCGCTTTTTTGCGGAGCGGATACCCTTATACCGCAAGGATCCGGTCCTATTCGCAAATGAAGTCCTGCGGTTTAAGCCTGACAACTGGCAACAGAAAGCCCTTATGGATTTGGCAGGGAATCCCAAGGTTGCTATCAAATCCGGCCAGGGCGTGGGAAAGACCGGAATGGAGGCAGTGGCGCTTTTATGGTTCCTGTCCTGTTTCCCGTATCCCCGTGTTGTGGCCACCGCCCCTACAAAGCAGCAGCTCCATGACGTGCTTTGGTCAGAGATCAGCAAATGGATGAGTCGTTCGCCGCTGCTCTCATCAATCCTTAAATGGACAAAGACCTATATTTATATGATAGGCAATGAAAAGCGTTGGTTCGCAGTAGCCAGGACCGCCACCAAGCCGGAAAACATGCAGGGATTCCACGAGGACAACATGCTCTTTATCGTGGATGAAGCCTCTGGCGTTGCGGATCCAATCATGGAAGCGATACTCGGCACTCTGACCGGAGAAAATAACAAATTGCTCATGTGCGGGAATCCCACAAGGACTTCCGGCACATTTTTTGACGCTTTCAACGGAGACAGAGCCCTTTATCAATGCCATACCGTGTCCTCCGCAGACAGCCCCAGAACAAATAAGCAGAACATCCGGTCGCTTATACGCAAATACGGCAAGGACAGCAATGTGGTGCTTGTCAGGGTTTACGGGGAGTTTCCTAAGCAGGAAGATGATGTGTTTATCATACTCTCTGTTATTGAACAATGTGGAAGCCGAATATATGAACTTCCAGAAGATAAAGGCATGCCGTACATTATATTTGGAGTGGATGTTGCGAGATTTGGAGACGATGAGACAGTCATATACAGGAATGTCAAGGGGAAACTGAAAATGGTTGCGCGCAGGCGGGGACAGGATCTAATGGCTACCGTTGGGGATATTGTTGCCCAATACAGGAAAGTGATCCGGGAGTTTCCGGAATATGGCGGAAGAATTTATGTCAATATTGATGATACAGGGGTGGGAGGCGGAGTAACAGACCGTCTAAGAGAGGTAAAGCGCGAGGAGAAATTGAATCGCCTTTTTGTCATACCAATCAATGCGGCGGAAAAGATCGAGACGGATACAAAGGAGGGCAAGGAGGCGGCAGAGCGCTATAATAATCTTACTACGCATATGTGGGCCGTTCTGCGGGACTTGTTGGAGAACAGACAGATCGAGATTGAAGACGACGCGGAAACTTTTGCCCAGATATCTGTCAGGAAATATTTTATGGCGTCAAATGGGAAGCTGGAACTTGAAAGCAAAAAAGAGATGAAAAAGCGGGGGGCAAGATCACCGGACAGAGGAGATGCGGCGGCCCTTTCCGTTTATCTTGGAAAAGTTAAGAAATACACGGGAAGCGCGCCTGGTAAAGAAGTGATCAGCAGACTTAACAAATCCAGCTATTGGCAAAATGGAAGGTGAGGTGAGGCAGCAGGATGTCAGGTAAGGAAATTGGCCGGATAGGTCAGAGACGATATGGCGGAACTATTTATGAGGAGTTTTTACATGAATTAAGAGGGAAAAGAGGGATAGAAGTCTACAGAGAAATGTCTGAAAACGACGATGTAGTAGGCGCTATCCTCTTTGCGATTGAAATGCTGGTGAGACAGTGTAAGTGGAATGTTGAACCTGGAGGAAACACCGCAAAGGATAAAGAAGCCGCTGAATTTGTGAAAAGCTGTATGAACGATATGCAGGACACATGGATAGATACGATATCCGAGATACTGTCTTTCCTTACCTATGGATGGAGCTTTCATGAGATTGTATATAAGCGCCGCATGGGGAATACAAACGATTCCCGGACCAGAAGCAAATATGATGATGGCCTGATCGGGTGGAAGAAACTGCCGATCAGGGCGCAGGAGACGCTTTATCAGTGGGAATATGATAATGAGGACAACCTTTTGGGAATGACGCAGATGCCTCCTCCGGATTTCGGAATCTTCACGATCCCATTAGAAAAGGCGCTGCTCTTTCGGACAAAAAGCCGTAAAAACAATCCGGAAGGAAGGAGTATTTTAAGGAACTCTTACCGCTCCTGGTATTTTAAACGAAGGATTCAGGAGATTGAAGGAATTGGTATTGAGAGGGACTTGGCCGGACTTCCGGTGATCTATGCCCCGGGGGATTTGGATATATGGGACAGCACTGTGGAAGAAAACGTCAGAGTCAGGCTGTGGTTGGAGGATATGGTGAGACATATCCGGAGAGACGAAATGGAGGGGATTGTTCTCCCCCATGGCTATGAGTTAAAGCTGTTGAGTTCTGCAGGCACCAGGCAATTTGATACTAATACGATCATCAACCGTTACGATACCAGAATCGCTATGACAGTATTGGCGGATTTCATTTTCCTGGGACATGATAAAACAGGGAGCTGGGCGTTAAGCTCCGATAAAACGCAGTTATTCGCTGTTGCCATAGGAGCGTTCCTGGATATCATCTGTGAGACATTTAACAGTCAAGGGATACCGGCTCTCATAGACCTTAACAGAGAGCATTTTGCGGGCATTATGGAATATCCTAAGATGACGCATGGGGATATTGAGGATGTGGATATTACAAAGGTTTCAGCGTTCATAAAAGATATGGTGGGGATTGGCGTTTTGATTCCGGATGACGGTCTGGAGGACTACATCCGTCAGGCGGGTCATCTTCCGGGAAAGACCTATGAGATGATGAGGGAGGAACGAAAACAGCAGCAGGAGTCGAACCAGCCCCCAGAGTCCAGACCATTTGGCGATGTTGGTTCAGACGTTGAAGGAGACGGGGGACCAGATGAAAAGACTGACGCGGCCAAAAGACGCCTGGGAAGGGAGACCGGCATATGAGATTCCGGATGCTTGCTCCATCACGGGTAAAAAAGGCAAAAACAGAAGGAAGCCAGGAAGTGCTACGCCGCCTTGAAGAGTTTTTGGAAAATAATTGTGATGAGCCAGTTAAAATCTTATGCGGCTTTTGGAAGGATCAGCAAAACGCGGTCACCTACCAAGAATTAAGACAAGCGGTCATTGATGGAATGATAGATCAGGAAACATTGCGTTTGTGGTCCCAGGATTATTCCATTTTGACGGCGAACAGACTTAGGAGTCTGTGGACAGAAGCGATTGCAGCGGGGGCAGCAGGACAACCGATTCTTGACCGAGAGACATTTGCGTTTCAAACCCAGACTCCAGGTGTATTGAGCTGGATCGATAAACATGGCGCGGAGTTTGTTACAGCCAGTACACAGGAGCAGAAAGACGCCATTGCGGCGCTTTTGACAAAGAAGATCAAAGACAGTCATACGGTTGATGAACTTGCGCAGCTCATAAGGCCCTGTATTGGGTTGACAGAACGTGATGCCAAAGCGGCAGTCAATCTTTATGATACCATTGTGGCGACCCTGACAAAGGATCATCCGAGAATGAAACCGGAAAATATTCGGAAGAAGGCTCTGGATGCCACCATGAAGTATGCAGAGAAAAAACACCGGCAGCGGGCCATGGCGATCGCCCAGACAGAAAGCGCTTTTGCGTATAACCGGGGAGCCGATGAGGGGGTTCGGCAGGCCCAGTCAGAGAAGCTGATCGGAAGGGTGATGAAACGCTGGAGTACGTCTGGAGACGATCAGGTGTGCGGCGTATGCCAGAGTTTTGAAGGGATGGAGGTTGAAATGGATAAAGGATTCCCATTTAAAGGCAGGAGTCTGTTTCCCGGGCATAATCTTTTACCTCCGGCACATCCAAGATGCGCATGCGCGGTGGAGTATATTGAGGTAGAACCGCCGCAGATGCCATATGACATGCAAGGTCCTCAAAAAGCTGATGAAGAAAAGGAGGGTGAGCGCAGCGAACCGCAGTATCTGGGATCGCTTGACGATACCTCGGATGCTATGGTAAAATCAACTTTAGAAAGGCTTGAATCTGAAATCGTGAAAAGCGATATTGAGAACGCTATTGTGGTAACTAAGTCGGGACTTATTTTTCAGTGTTACGGAAATAAAAACGGGGTGTATCCAAATGTAGATTTGGAGGCCGAACTGATGAATGCCAGTGTTACGCACAACCACCCGTCAGGCTCTTTGAATGAGTATTCATTCAGTCAGGACGATATTGATCTTTTCATTAAATATAACCTTAGGCTGCTTCGGGGGATAGATGAAAAATATATCTATGAACTTTCAAGAGACGGGACTGATCTTGACAGTCATGCTACTTTGGAAGAATTGATAAATTCAGATGGCGATTTGGCAAGGCATGAAGAAGTGATCGAAATTGCCAGAGGGTTAGGTATCGGATACCGGAGGTGGAAACGGTGACAAAGGAAGAAATTCGTACGATCTTTAATGGATTGGAGGATACACAAAAAAAAGAAGTCGAAAAAACATTTCAAAGAAAGAGAAACCAGCTTTTTGAATGGAATAACGCGGAGCGGGAAAAAATCTGTGAGAAGCTGAAAAAAGAAGGAAGGTACAGAACAGGGCTGGATGCGACTAATACCCAGCCAGAAGTGAGGAAACTCTCGGAGGAGTACAACCGCCGGTTTGACGCGCTTTTGGAAGAATGTGTTTGTGAGATAATTGAACAAAGTAAATTGAAGTGAAAATACCACCTGCCTGCGCAAGTGGTATTTTTATGCGGAAAGAAGGTGATAAGATGAAAAGCTTTTCAGATATGATCAGTAAATCGGCCAAGCCAAGACAGAGGCAGACGGAAGATGTTTTAAAAGGGCACTTTAAGATCATGAAATCGGATGATGAAAAGATGCTTGCTTTCGGCTGGGCAAGCGTCTCCATGCGGGTAAATGGAGAGGTGATCGAGGACTGGCAGAAGGATATTGTGGAGCCGGAAGAATTGGAGAGGGCAGCGTATGAATTTGTTTTGTTATATCGGGAGGGCGGTGAAATGCATGAGAAAGGCGGCACCGCTGTTCTCATAGAGAGCGTTGTGTTTACAGATGAGAAGATACGGGCTATGGGGATTCCCGCAGGCACGCTCCCGATTGGTTGGTGGATTGGGTTTAAGGTTCTGGATAAAGATGTATGGGAAAAGGTCAAGGATGGTACTTATCCTATGTTCTCTATTGAAGGGGAAGCGGAGAGGGTGGAGGCAGAGAACTAAAATGGCATAACCAAGATAATCAGAACACCTTTCATACAAAGGGTGTTCTTTTTATACCCCAAAAACAGGAAAGGAGGCGGCAAAGTGGCAACAAAACTTAAAAATCTTAAGATCAAGAAGGTAGATTTTGTGGATGAGGGAGCTAATCCGGACGCCCACATCAAGATGATAAAACGAAAGGAGGGGGAGGGGCAGAATACAGGAGAGGGCGGCAAAAAGGAGTCCGGAAGCATACTGAACAGGCTGCTTAGCTTTATAGGAAAGGCCGCGGGTATGGATCAAAGCGAGATTGACAGCGCAATGGACGAGATCAAAAAGAGTGATTCCGTGAGTTTTCATGAAAAAATTAATGAAGTCAACAACCAGAAGATAGTGGACGAAATATGGGATGTTTGTTATGCGCTGCAGTCTTCTCTCTGTTCGATTTTAAACGATGGAGAGATGGACAGTGCTGATGCGGCGGCAGCCATGCAGGAGAGTCTTGATGAGTTTTATGCGGTGGTGCAGGAGTCGATCAGGGAATGGTCCGGCGGTAAAGAGACAGGCATTGTCAGGAAAAAGGGAGAAGTGTCCAAGGCAGATTTGGAGATCATGAAAGCGGCAGCAGAAAGGCTGAACATGTCAATCCAGAAGGCAGGTATGGGTGACAGACCAAATGAAAAGATAAAGCAACAGGAACTCAATGAGAGGAATCATTCGAAAGGAGACGAGGCAGAAATGAAGATTGATAAGAGCAAGCTTACGGATGCGGAGAAAGCTTTTCTGGAAAGCATCGAAAAACGCTGTGGAACAGAGGATGGCGCTGACGGGAATGGAGGCGGCACAGAAGCTCCGCCCTTGGAAGCGTCAGTGAATAAGTCTGTTACACAGACAGAAAGTGAAACTGTTTCCACGCAGCGGGACCGTGGAGGGGATGATATCTATAAGGGCCTTCATCCTGCGGTAAAAGCGCAGCTGGAGGAACTGCAGAAATTTCGGGACGGCGCGGAAACCAGGGAGCTTACGGAGATCGCAAAGAGATACGCAATCATTGGAAAGAAAGAGGAGGAGCTGGTTCCTCTGCTGAAGAGTTTGAAGGCAGCAGGCGGCACCGCTTATCATGACATGATCGCCTTGCTTGACCAGGCAGTGGATACTGTTGAGAAATCCAGCTTGTTTTCCGAGATCGGAAGATCCGGCCATGGAGGCGCCGGGGGTAATTGCGCGGAAGTGAAGATCAATGGGATCGCCAAAGGATATATGGAAAAAAATCCGGCCTTAAGTTACAGTCAGGCTATAGCTAAGGCTTGGGAGGATAATCCGGATGTTCTGGCGGAGTACGAGGAAGAGGCCGGGTTTTAAGAAAGGAGAAGGACATGGCAAACAGAAATTTCAACGGAATACAGATTAACCAGAGCGTAACCATAGTGGAGACAGCGGGCAAAGATATGGAGGACTGCCGGAACAGGATCCTGGTTTACGATGATAAGGGTGACGTGGTCCTGGCAGAAGACGGAACAAAGCCTTTTGTCGGCGTTGCGCTCATAGAGGCTGGCGTGAATGATATTTCCAGTGAGGATTCTGGAAAAGTGGCTGCCGGTGAGGATGTTGATGTACAGATCAAGGACATCGGGTATGTTCTTTCTGGAACCGATATTGCCAAGGGTGTCGAAGTAACAGCGGGAGCGGAGGGTTTGGCTGTACCGGCGGCGGCAGGCGATTATATTGTGGGTATTGCTCTTGGTGCGGCAGAAAAAGATGAGTATTGCAGGCTCCAGATCATCAAGTATCAGAAAGTCGGCAGTTCTGGAGATAACAAAGAAAATAGCAATGGTGGTAATGAGAATCAGGGAGAACAGGAGGACCAGATAAATGGCTAAGAAGACAGCAGCAAGCATCCAGGCAGATATTGCCAAGGGCGCTTTCAGACCACACACGGCGTTATCCAACATGGCGCTGGCGTATTTTCAGAGTGACGCAAAGGCCTTCGCAAAGACGATCTTTCCAATTTGTCCGGTAACATTATCCTCTGACAATTACTATGTATTTGACAAGGAGGATCTGCTTCGGGACAATTGGCAGAGGAAACCCGCCTATGGAAAGGTTGATCCGGCGGTATTGTCTGAACACACAGAGAGTTATGCCTGCGTGGTAGACCAGATGATCATGGGCATTGACAGGATCCGTCAGACGGATTTAACGCGCAGACAGGGGCCTGGGGCGGCAGACCCAAGGATGCAGCGGGCAAGGACAATGGCAGGTCAGGCGAATATCCATCAAGACGTGCTGTTTTCCAAGGCTTTTTTCAGACCCGGGGTGTGGGGACATGAGGAAACAGGCGTTGACTCAACGATTCCCACAAGCGGTCAGTTTATCAAATTCTCCAATGGGAATTCGGATCCGGTGGCTCTTGTTGATGACAGGAAAACGGTTATGGAGCAGAGTACGGGACGTACGCCTAACAGAATGGCTATAGGAGTAAATGTGTTTAACACGCTTAAAAAACATCCGGCGATCCTGGAAAGGGTGAAATATGGCGGAACTACGGCAAATCCAGCGACCATTACCGAGAATGTCCTGTCCCAGCTGTTTGGGATAGAAAGGCTTACGGTTCAGCGTTCCGTTATGAACCGGGCAAAGCTCGGGCAGAAGGCAGACATGAGATACATCGGCGATCCCAACGGGTTTCTGCTGGCTTACGCTACGGATACGCCGTCCATTGACGAACCCTCTGCCGGTTACATATTTACATGGGATATGCTAGGAAATGGAAATATCATGCCGGTTCTGAATTATGACGGAGAGTCTGGAACTCATTCGGAGTTTATCGAGGGTCTTATGGCTACTGACATGAAAAAGACGGCGGATGATCTGGGGATGTTCTTTGCGGACGCCGTGTAAGGAGGGCACACTATGAGATTGATCGCGAAAAAGCCCTGCAGTTTTGGTGGGCGGCAGTTCTATATCGGTGATGAAATACCGGAAAATCTTGTGGCAGACGGAAAACGGCAGGAAGAGTATGGTGTAATCACTATCGTAAAAGACAGCGAGGGGCTATCGGGCGGTCAGCCCGACTCTCTTTTTACGCAGGAACAGGTTGAGAAGATGCTCGCGGAGGCGATTGAGGAAGCAGTGGACAATACTGTCAGGGATATGAAGAAAGAGCAAGAGGAGCTCTTGACGTATGTTGCGGAACTGAAAGAGACAGAGCCTGGGGCATACGAGGGTGCGATTCCGATTTCCGTCAAGGGAGAATCTGATGAACAGCAGACCACAGTTTTTGCGACTCCTGAGGAAATTCAGCAGGTATTTTCCATCATGCAGATGACCGCCACGGAAGGAGCTGAGGTAATCGCCGGGGTAAAATCCGAGAATATCCTGATACTCCTTCATGGGGCAGACAGCCGTAAAACGGTCAAAAATGCGGCTAAAGAGCAGGCAGATAAGTTATTCTCCACCGAGAGAGTTTCCAACGAATCCGCAGGCGGTAACGCAACCACAGTCACCAATACGGAGGGAGCTGATACCTAATGGCGAAAGGCACCTACACATATGATCCGGCGAATGTCAAGGAGCTTGGAAAAGACCGTATGAGATTTGAGTTGGGAGACACGATGGTAGAAGGTCTTTCTGACACCACAGCGCTGGCTGACGAGGAAATCCAGGCGGCAATCGAGGCCTATCCGAAATCATGGAAAAGAGCAAAGCTTTTACTGCTGGAAAGCTTATGCCGCCGTTTTGCTTACGAGGTGGATACCAAGACCGGTCCTCTATGGCTGTATATGCAGGAGAGGGCAAAATTGTGGCGGGCAGATTATGACAAACTGAAAAAAGAAGTATCCGCGCAGTCCTGCGGCATACTGCGATCCGGAGCCGGAGTACACCAAAAGCCTCCATACTTTTATACGGGTATGCAGCAGAATGAAAGAGCGGGAAACAGATGAAGAACACGAGGATGATGTATGTAAGGCCTGGAAACTTGTTTAAGGACTTTATCATTGAACAGAATCGGCAGGTTGTGACAAGCACGGGAAGAGTGGCAAATTGTCATGGCGGAGACGGAACCAAGACGTTGAAAGGGTGTCTTGCGGAAGCTTCTGACGAGGACAGGACAAACCACAGCCAGAAAGACCACGTTGTTACCCATACCATCGCGCAGGCAGGGAGCCCAAGGGCAAAACGGGCTGATAAGCTGGTCCTGGGAGAGCGTGTGTTTTACATTGTCGATATTGACGATTGTGGTTCCATGGGGATATCCACGATATATTACGCGGAGGAAAGGCAGGATGTAAAGTGAAGTTATGGGTGGATGGAAAGGCAACAAGCCCGGGAAGCGCTATCCGGGCCACCATAAAGGATCAGGTGGCGGATATTAACTGGCAGGTTAAGTCCAGGGGAGTTCGGGCGGTCAACGCGATCAGGAACGCGGAGCTGGAGGTGCTGAAGGGCCAGCGGAGCGGCAGGGTTTACAGAAAACCTTTTACGAAAAGGGCAAGGTATACCGCGTCCGCTCCCGGGGAACCGCCGGCAAGGCGAACGGGAAATCTCCGCATGCACTGGAACGGCCAGGTAAAAAGTGAGAATACCTCCAATGGCGGTGTTGCCATTGCGGCGGAGCTGGAAAGCCAGGAACGGTACGCGCCGTTTCTGGAGAACGGTACGACAAAGATGAAACCACGGCCATTTGTGGAGCGGATCAAGGAAAAGGCGGCTCCTGAGATCAAGAAGATCTATAGCGAGCCCTATAGATAGGAGATAGGATGGCATGGCGTTGGTGACGGAAAGGCCGAGAGCGGCTTATGACTTAACGCAGATCAGGCGGGGATACCTGCTTTGGGGCAGGCACCGCACATGGAATGAGGGTAAAGCCGGATTTGTGACAACGGCGACGGAGGATCAGCTGATTATTCAGTATTACCCCGGCGTTGGCAATGTGACGAATCATTTCATCATTCCTGTGTCCGAGGCGGCAGAGGGTCAGTGGGAGATCCGCTGGTCCGCTGATATGGCAGAGATACAGGAACATGGCATGAAAGCGGATAACGGGCAGCAGGAGGGAGATGGTAAGGAGGATGATGTTGGAGGAATTGATTCATAAAAGGTTTTCCGGTTCAGAGAGCCTTGCAAAGCATTTGGCTCTATTCTGCGGAACGCCTGCCGTATTCAGTCCGGAACCGCCAGATGAAAGTCAGGAAGGGTGGGGCGGAAACATACAGTACCCACAGATCATCTATAATTTTGACCTGCAGGCTAATGAGGAAAGGCACAGCGCTGGTACATTGTCGGTATCTCTGCTCTGTCAGAATACAACAGAGATTACGCCGGAGGCCATTGAGCCGCTGGTGAGGGACTGCCTGCGGGACGTGATCTTGAAGCCGGCAGAGGGTACGCCTTACTGTTTCGCGTGGGCAAGGACAGATGCTTTTACCATAGATGAAAAGAAGGGGAGCGTGACAATCGGAAGTGAAGTGCGGTTTGACATTCTGGAATATCCTTCCCAGGAAACGTCTGATCCGGATCCGGTAATGGCGGTTAATAAGTACGTAAAGGAACTGTATCCGGAGTGTCTGATTATGGGATACGACCAGATGGAAGAGGTAACAGAGGCAACGGCACAGCGGCCGGTGATCTACTGCCGGCTGATGTCCGCAGATAAGGCCTGGGAAACCAATACGGTTGCGTGGATGGATGGCAGAATAGCCGTCCATATCTTGTGTCCGGAGAGTGGGACCAGGATGAAGATGGCGGCTGCCATTGCGAACAGGATGTCATTGGACGGAGAGATCATTATGCTGGACCACTCTCCTATGTACATCAAACGGCTGCAGGCAAACTACAGATCCGATTATCTGAAAGACGGTCAGATCTTTGTAACAGGTCGCTACGGGCTTTTGAGGTATCGCCCAAAGGGGCATACCTTAAGGTCTGTAAGATACGAAAAAATATAAAAGGAGATGGACATGGCTGCTAAAAATACAGAACAAACAAAAGCGGAGCTCCGGGAGAACGCAGTCAGGATTCCCCCAAAACAGAAGGAATCCATGTACACACTTGAAGAGTTTGTTGCAAACGCGGACGAGTTATTCGGTGTCAGACCAGAGTGCGTATTTGCCGCGCTGAAACAGATTGGGATCCAGGAATGTACGAAAGCGAAGGCGGCGGAGATCGTAAAGGCATTCCGGGGAAGGGAGGTTAAATAGTGGCAGGGATATTCAGGTTAGGAGAGGAAAAGGTCAGGCCGGGGACATATTTCCGCATCACCACAAATGATAAGCTGGAGGCGGAGATCATCAACGGCATTACAGCGGTTATCTTCCGCTCGGATTTCGGTCCTCTTGGACAGGTGACAGAACTGAGTAAGGATGAGGATTATGCGGATGTGTTCGGCGCCGGAGGGACCACGGACGCGGTCAGGGAGGCGTTCAATGGCGGCGCTTTAACAGTCTTGGCTTTCCGCCTTGGCTCCGGAGGAAATTGTTCAGAGATTACGCTCCAGGATAAGGACGGGGAGACATGCGTGACGCTTGGCACAAAATATCCGGGGGCCAGGCCGTTTTCTGTTACGATTCGTGAAAAGATTACAGACGATACATTAAAGGAATGTGTGATCTATTCCGGGACCAAAGAGATTGAGAAAGTCACATTTGTGGCAGGAGAAGGGGAGGCGGCGTCACTTGCGGCGGCGATCGCCGGAACGGAAAGCTTTGTGGCTAAAACGGCAGAGGGAAAAGAACAGGCTGAGATTGCCAACGTTTTGCAGAAAAGTCTTACATCAGGTGAGGATCCGGCAGTGACAATGGATTCTTACTCGGATGCTTTCGCTGCGCTTGAACCGTACATATACAATACCATCTGTGTAGATACGGAAGATTACGCGGTACATCTTATGGTCCAGTCCTATATTAACAAGCTTTTCGAAAACGGGTCGTTTGTCCAGGCGGTGGTTGCGGAGACCAACAAAACGGACATTAAGACCAGGCAGAAGCACGCAATGGAATATGATGATGAAAAAATGAACTATGTCCTGAACCCTAAGCTGGGTATTCACGGGACAGTCATTGACGGTTATCAGACTGCGGCCAGGATTGCGGGAATGATCGGGGCCGTGCCGTGCAACCAGTCCCTGACCCACACGGTCATTGAGAACGCCACGGAACTGCTGGAAGAGTTAACGCCTGTGCAGATGACCAAAACGGAAACTATGGGATGTCTTGTTCTGTCAAGGAATACCAGGAAGCAAATCTGGATTGACAATGCCATCAACACTATGACTAATCCTACGGAAGACAAGGATAAAGGATGGAAGAAGATCCGAAGGGTTAAGACACGTTTTGAATTCCTTAGACGGGTCAACACCATTGTGGACGACCTTGTGGGAAGGGTTGATAACGACATGAACGGAAGGGCGACCGTTATGAGCCAAATGCAGGGCGTCGGGGATTCCATGATAGGGGAAGGCAAACTGATGGCGTGTACCGTAT
>Ga0137307_102156_pt1 | contig 14435 bp, 15 predicted proteins | sample NAcewD2O_March_2_FD_97180 | JGI IMG/M metagenome (GOLD analysis project Ga0137307, IMG submission 97180) | Mouse cecal microbial communities from Vienna, Austria - N-Acetylglucosamine amended D2O_March | ecosystem: Host-associated > Mammals > Digestive system > Large intestine > Cecum | place...
AAGGATGATGAAAACAAAGTTCGGAAAGACGATGCAGATTTTAAGTGTGTTATGTCTGACAGCATCTACTTTATTCTTAGCAGCCGGATGGAATCAGATACCGGAAAAGGTGCCGGGGCATTATAATTTTGCGGGAGAGGCGGACTCTATGACAGGAAAGGGGACTTTGATCCTTATACCTGTCATGAATTGGCTGATGTATCTGGGAATATCCGCACTGGAGCACTTCCCGCAGGTGTGGAATACCGGCGTAGAGATCACTGCGCAGAATCGAGAAAGAGTGTATCGGGTTCTGTATCACATGATCGTCAGCATGAAATTGTCTGTAGTGCTGATCTTTTCTTTTATGACCGTCTGGCATGAAAACTATATGCCATCCTGGTTTTTTACAGCGGCGATGCTGCTAACATTTGGGCCGATGTTATTTTTCTTGATTCAGTTGTGGAGAGCCAGATAGGGGATGTCGCAATGAAGCGGAAACAATGATCACACTTAAATTATAGGACGATATGATGTGATATTCATATCCCTTAATGAATTGCCGAGGAAGTGCAGAAGTTACGGGCAGTATATCGAACGGATCGAGAACGGGCTGATCAAGGATTTGAAGGACGCATATCCGAAGGCCGGTATTCAGGAAGACGATGCCGTATGGGACGCATTTTCTGCCGTATATCATTCTTATGATTCGAAGCGGTTTATATTTATTTTAGATGAGTGGGATTTTATTTTCCACAGAGATTTTGTGACACAAAAGGACAGGGAAGAGTATATCGATTTTTTGAGTAATCTCTTAAAGGGGAAGGCTTATGTCTCGTTAGCGTATATGACGGGTATCCTGCCGATCGCCAAGTATTCCAGCGGTTCTGAATTGAATATGTTTCTTGAATATACGATGGTATCGGAAGAACTGTACGGGGAATATTTTGGGTTTACGGAAGCCGAAGTCGATGAACTGTATGAAAGATTTCTTCTGAATCAGAAGAATCCGCGAGTCACCAGAGAGGGGTTAAGGCTCTGGTATGACGGGTATCATATCAGGCAAGGAGAGCGGGTATATAATCCACGCTCCGTAGTTGCGGCACTTACCAATAATAATCTGGGAAATTACTGGACCAGTTCAGGACCTTATGATGAGATATTCTATTATATCGAGCAAAATACCGCGCAGGTACGTGAGGACTTGGTTAAAATGATATCAGATATTCCGGTCGAGGCAAATGTGTGTGAATATGCGGCATCCTCTATGGATCTGACGACAAGGGATGAGATTCTCTCAGTTATGGTAGTTTATGGATTCCTGAGCTTTGAGAAGGGATGTGTGCGGATTCCGAATAAGGAATTGATGGATCGTTTCAGGGATATGCTGATGAAATACTGGAATTTGCACATAATACAGAAGTTCCGCTGTTAAATTACAGTAACGAGACCGATCTTACGGCTGTAGTGAATCTTATCTATCTTGCGGCAAGAGATACTTATCGGGTGGAGCGGGAAGATAAGGGCGGGATCGGATACGTAGATTTTATATTCTATCCGGAGGTCGATCATACGGCTGATGGGATCATTCTGGAATTGAAGGTGAATGATACGCCAAAGAAGGCGCTGCAGCAGATTAAGGACAGGAAATATGTGCTTAGATTTGAAGGTAAGCTGGGAGAACGTCCCAAGTATACGGGGCGTGTGCTTGGTGTAGGAATTAGTTATGATAAAGGAACAAAGATACATGCCTGTAAAATAGAAGTTTTACGGGATAGAATTTCATAAAAAATATAGGGGGTAATATTATGCTTGAAAACAAACCGTCTCAGTCAATTATGACAGAATTGCTGGGACAATCCTTGTATGGAGTCTGGCAAGCGTTGTGTTCGGCCATTGATGAAAAATACGATATGGAACGGTTATGGAATACTGGCGGTAAGAATTGGACTTACGAGTACAAGTATCGCAGAGGCGGGAAAACCCTTTGCAGTCTATATGCGAAAAGCAGCTGTGTTGGTTTCATGATTATTTTTGGGAAGAATGAGAGAGCAAAATTTGAAGCCATAAGGGATACACTTTCTGATGCCGTCTGCAGGCAATATGATGAAGCCCAAACCTATCATGATGGGAAATGGGTCATGTTTGAGCCGACTGACACAACGGAATTTGATGACTATATGAAATTACTGGCGATTAAAAGAAAACCGAATCGGAAGTAAAAGACAGAACCCCCGGTTGAAGAATGTTATCATTCCTTCAGCTGGGGGTTTTTGTTACATTTTACACCAGAAATGTGCTTTTTATGTCAGAGTCATTGTCTTTTATTTGCTGTGACTTATAATAATGACAATCATTCGCTGCTGCGAGCAGTAATATAGAAAGAGGGAAAAATATGAGATTAGAAAAGAGAATACTAAGCATTTTCAGTTCATTGTGCATGGCACTTATCATGATGACAGGAACGGCCTTAGCGGCAGGTACAGTGCCGCAGACAGAAGTAACAGAAAATGGCATCACAGGACCGGAAGCGTCAGTGGTGAATGACGCCGCCGAACCGGAACCGGTAATGGGGAATGATACCACAGAATTTCAGATAAATGTGGTTCATACGAATGATATCCATGCAAGAATTCTGGAAGATGACTGGAATCAGGTGATCGGACTTCCGAAAGTGAAGACCTATGTTGATCAGGCATCGCAGGGAAAAGATTTATCACTGGTACTGGACGGGGGAGATACCTTCCACGGGCAGTCCATTGCCACTCTCGTGCGGGGTGAGTCCGTAGCGAAGGTACTGGGCGCCTGCGGATATGATGCGATGGCGGCGGGAAACCATGACTGGAATTATGGGAAAGACCGTCTGAAAGAGCTGGAAGAGATCGTCAGACAAAATGGAAGTCCACAATTTCTCATTCTCGCCGGAAATGTAGTCAAGGAAGACGGAAGCAATTTTTTTGATCAGCATTATCTTACGAAGGAAGTTGTAAAAGACGGAAAAACATTAAAAATAGGGGTATTCGGAGTGATCGATCCGGCGATTTATCATGCAACTGCCCCGGGAAATGTAGAAGGACTAAAGTTTACAGATATGACAGTCTACGCCCGGAAAGCTGCTTTGGAACTGAAAGCACAGGGATGCCAGATCGTAGTTGGTATGGTACACGGTATTGACCCGAAAGGCCTGGCTTCTTCTGTGGGGAGTGTGAATCTGTGGATCGCAGGACACGAACATACAACGGTGAATAAGACGGTTACAAGACCGGACGGCGGAACGGCTCTGGTGGTTGAGACGGGATATAATCTGTGGAATTTTGGAAATGTAGATATGACCTGTACATTAGATCAAGATGGAAATCTTGTAGAAGACATCCAAATGACAGAAAATCTGGTGGACTATGACACAGGCAAGGCAGTGAATGTGGACCCGAATGTGCAGGCTCTCTTAGACGGCATTACGGAAGAGCAGAAAGCGATACTTTCTCAGCCGGTAGGTTATACCCCGGAAGATCTGGATGGAATATGGGAGCATATCCGGATTGGCGAGACAACCATGGGCCGGGCTGTTACAGATGCATATCTTCTGGCGACCGGAGCAGACATCGCATTTGAAAATGCGGGCGGTATCCGTGCTTCCATAGAAAAGGGGACGGTTACATATCAGAATGTGCTAGATGTATCACCTTATGGGAATTATATTGTGACAAAAGAATTGAGCGGCAAAGAGATCTTAGAGATACTCGAAACATCGCTGGATATCATGAAAGCGAATATAGAAGCGAATGAAAGAGGAGACTATGACGGCTGGCCGGATAACAGTGGAAATATGCTGCAGGCAGGCGGGATAGAGGTCAGGTATAACTTGTCTCTTAAAAAGGGAAGCAGAATCTTACATGCGCTCGTTCAGGGAAAAGCAATACAGGAAGATAAAATGTATACGGTTGCGATGAACAATTACCTTCCCAATGACATCAGTGACTATCCCCAGTTCGAAGGGAAGGTCAATCTGCATGAATATCAGGCATGTGAGGATGCGTTGGCAGCATACTTAGGACAGCCTGAGAATGTGGTGCTTGAGGGAATCAGCCGTGCGCGTCTGATAGCAACTGACGAGAAACCGGGCAATGAAGAGAAACCAGATGATGGCAGTCAGCCGGACGATGACGGGAAACCGGATCATAACGGCCAGCCGGACAACAACGGGAAACCGGGACAAGGCGAAAATGATAAGCAGGAGGACAGTAAGCCGAAACCGGCGGAGTCTGCATCAACGGATGCTAAAAATCCGGGTGCAAAAACCAGTGTAAAGACCGGTGATAACGTAAATATAGAATGGTACCTGTTGCTTGCGCTTGCCGGGGCCGGTGGGGTATTTGTCATATTGAGGAAAAAATGTAGTCAGCAATTGTGATAGAGAAGCAAGTATGGTAGAATGATACAGGAGAAACAAAGGAGTCTATGCAGTCTGCCCGGATACATTTTGAAGCGGAGGATGGCCGGGTAGCCGTTGCCCGCCTTGTGTTATTGGTAGACTGGAGCATACTTGTATGATTGAAGAGTACAGCATCAGCCAGTGAGGAAGCGTATTTTGTCAATATCGAGATGCCGGTGAAATAAAATGGTTTGCAGAATTAAGACTTTACACTCCGGTCACTTATTGTTATAATAAAGGCATCACAGAAACAGAATTCTTGTGAAAGTGGGTGAATATATGTCAGATCAGGAGATGTTAAAGGTATCTGTCGAAGAATTTTCCAGATTGCAGGATTACATGGTAGAGTGCGAGAAGGATTCTATTGTCTACAAGAAGATGAAAAGGCGGTATATAGAATTGAAAGTCATTCTGGCGGCATCGGGGATCAATCTGACAGAGCTTGACATGATCAACGAATGATCGGTTTGTTATTCTGATAAAAGGAAGGAGTGGAAAGTATGGATATTGCTGCATTATCAACTGCTATGTCGATGCAACAATTGCATTTGAATGTAAGCTATGCCATGATGTCGAAGGTTATGGATACGATGGAGATGTCGACAGAGGCGATGGCTGAGATGATGGACGCGGCGGCGCAGATCTCAGGGGGAGCTGCGATACCGGGACTTGGAGAGAATATTGATATATTAGTATAAGCATATATGTACGTTAGGCAAAAGGAGTATATCTGAGCAGGGAATATTGTTCAGTTATGCTCCTTTTTTGATGTGTATGCTGTGAGCACTGTAGGTATGAGCAGTAATCAGGGCGCGAAAAATGTAAAAACTTGCGAACTCTTTTACTATATTCCGACTGTGAAATCTTGTACAATAGGTATGTAGGAAGAAAAGGGGAGGTATGGATGATGCGGGAAAAAGAATTATCTATCTGTATAGGGATTCATCATATAGCAACATTTTTGGGGATATGGGAAGGAATCTATTATCTGGCGAAGGGCAGGCAGAATCTTTTCAGAAGTTGCGTCATATTCTTGCTTACAACATTCCAGTCATGGGCAGGGCTTAAGATATTGGCAGATCTGCAAACCGGAAGATCAAGACTGGAAGAAAGCTACAGAAGCCTGGATAAATTGAAGGGTAACAGAGAAAAGAAACGAGGCTTCCTGTGGGGGCTGGTCTTGTCTTCGGCGGTATTCAAGGTGGTGCCGGTGCGCCTGTTAGGGCAGTAATGAAAAATCAAGCATAACCAGCCGGCGTGCCGCATAGATTACTATAAAATCCATGAATGGCGTTTCTATGAGAGCGAAAAGACAGAATCAGAGACAGGATGAAGAAAGTCATTCTTTCCGAAATAAAATTGCAGAGTTATCAGAGCTTCCCAAGGACGTGGCGCTTGGCATGCCTGTACTTACCGTCACCGGCCAGATGGAGCTGTGTCTGGAGAACTACAGAGGGATCTTAGAGTACACGGATTCTCTGGTGCGTATCCAGACGAAGACGGGGCAGATCCGCATCATCGGCCAACGGCTGCAGGTCGTGTACTATACCAATGACGAGATGAAGGTGAACGGACATATAAAATCTATCGAATACCAGAATTGAAGGGGGTACCATAGTGCTGTTAAAGATTATCCGATATGCCAAAGGATATATCCGTATCCGGATCACAGGATATTCTACGGAGAGATTCTTAAATGCGTGCAGTCACAGGGGGATCATATTGTGGGGACTTGAACCAAAAGGACGGGCTTATGAGATGAATATCTCAATCCCGGGCTTCCGTAAATTAAAACCGATCATCAGGAAGACAGGAACAAAAGTGAGCATTGTAGAGCGGTTCGGTCTTCCTTTTTTTTTACACAAATACCGCAAACGGAAGATGTTCTTCGCAGGAGCGCTGTTATTTGCCGCATTGATATTCCTTATGTCCAGATACATATGGAATATTGATATCAAGGGCAATCTGACTTATACGGATGAGACCCTTCTTAAGTTCCTTAAGACCCGTGAGGTGGAAAATGGGATGAGGGTCTCAGAGGTGGATTGCGCAAGGATCGTTAAGGATATCCGCAAGGAGTATGACGATATTATCTGGGTTTCGGCATCGATTCAGGGAACCCGCCTGATCATTCAGGTGAAGGAGAATGAGGACACCATACCGGCCATGGACGAGGCGGCAGAGAATCCGGATCAGGAGAAACCGACAGACATTGTAGCCGACAGGGATTGCGTGATCACCAGGATCGTTCCGCGCAACGGGATTCCCATGGTCAGCGAGGGCGCCGAGGTCAAGACGGGAGACGTGCTGGTATCCGGCCAGGTTCCGGTGATGGATGACGCAGGTACCGTGATCGCCTACCAGTACCACGAGTCGGACGCCGATATCCAGGGGAGGACCGTGATAGAATACCAGGATGAGATGGATCTTGGTTATGAAGAAAAGGAATATTACTATGATAAGAAGACACATCTGCCTTTGGAGAAGAATGAATACTTTTTGAAGCTCGGGCGTTATACACTGGAATTCGGCAATATCCGGAATCAATACAGGGCATGGGAAATGTACGGATATGAGAAGCAGTTATGCATCGCCGAGAACTTCTACCTGCCCATATCTTATGGGAAAAAGACGGCCAGACCTTATGAATCCGGGGAGATAAAATATTCGAAAAAGGAGCTTCAACAGCGGCTGAGCAGAAAATTTCAGCAATATTGTAAAGATTTGGAGAAAAAAGGGGTAGAAATTATTGAGAATGATGTTAAAATATACACAGGGTCTCAAAAGGCCGAGGCAAAGGGGCGGCTCACAGTACAGATGCCGATCGGCAGGCAGGCTGAGTCCCGGTTACGGGAGATTCCGGTAACCGAAGAACAAGACGAGACAGGAGAATAGCGGATGGGATTAATGGAAGCAGTCATGAATATACCGGCAGAGCATGAGAGTAATGTGTTCGGCCAGTTTGATGCTTATGCTAAGAAGATAGAACGCACGCTTCATGTGACACTGATCGCTAGAGGCGAGAATATGAAGATCATGGGAGAGGCCGCGAACGTAGAGAAGGCGAAGAAGGTCTTAGAACAGCTCGTGGAGCTTTCCAGGAGAGGCAATACAATCCAGGAACAGAATGTGGATTACACGCTTGCCCTTGTGATGGAGGACAGCGAGGGAAGCGTACTGGAGATCGATTCGGATATTATCTGTAATACCCTGCAGGGTAAGCCGATCAAGCCTAAGACTCTGGGACAGAAGAAGTATGTGGATGCGATGCGTAAGAAAATGATCGTATTCGGCCTTGGCCCTGCCGGGACCGGGAAGACCTATCTTGCGATGGCTATGGCGATTACGGCATTCCGCAATAATGAGGTGGGGCGTATCATACTGACGCGTCCTGCCATCGAGGCAGGCGAGAAACTTGGATTTCTGCCGGGGGATCTGCAGAGCAAGATCGACCCGTATCTGAGGCCGCTTTATGATGCCCTGTACCAGATCATGGGTGCGGAGAGCTTTCTTAAGAATTCGGAGAAGGGGCTGATCGAGGTGGCGCCGCTGGCATATATGAGAGGACGGACGCTTGACAATGCATTTATCATACTGGATGAAGCGCAGAATACGACGCCGGCTCAGATGAAGATGTTCTTGACAAGAATCGGTTTTGGTTCTAAAGTAGCTGTTACGGGTGATATTACCCAGAAGGATCTTGCGCCGGGGCAGGTATCCGGTCTGGATATTGCCATTTCCGTCCTTAAGAATATTGATGATATCGGTATCTGCCATCTGACCAGCAAGGACGTGGTGCGTCATCCGCTGGTTCAGAAGATCGTGAAAGCATATGAAGATTACGAGAACCGTGAGAAAACGAAGAGCCATGACAGGAATGACAGATATAAGAAACGGCGGAATCGGCAGATATAGAGGGAGAAGGATATGACACTTTACTATGAGGAGGAAGGGGCTCTTTTGCTTCCGCTTGAAGGTCAGAAGACGGCGGAAGCGGTCATTGAGAGGGCGCTTGATGTGATAGGCTGTCCCTATGAGGCAGAGGTGAGCCTTCTGCTTACCATGGACGAACAGATACAGAAGATGAATACGGAATTCAGGGGGATAGAACGCTCTACGGATGTGCTGTCATTTCCGATGATCGACTATCCCGGACCCGGAGAGTTCGGATTCCTTGATGAGAGGGAGGACTGCTTTGACCCGGAATCGGGAGAACTCTCACTGGGAGATATTGTGATATCCAAAGAGAAGGTAATCTCGCAGGCGCAGGAATACGGACATTCTGTGCTGAGAGAGTATGCGTTTCTGATCGTGCATTCCGTGCTGCACCTGACTGGATATGACCATATGGAAGAGGAAGAACGGCAGGAGATGGAGGCAATGCAGAGGAAGATCATGGAGAGCCTTTGTATCTTGCGCTGATATTTCCGGATAATATATTTTACGATAAGATGGAGTAATATATGGCGAAACGACGAAAAAAGAGAGATAAGAATTTCCTGTTACAGGGTTCTATTCTTGCGATCGCAGGAGTGATTACGAAGATTATCGGGGTTGTCTACAGGATCCCGCTTACGAATATTGTAGGTAACGAAGGGATGGGCTATTACAGTGTGGCTTTTTCGATCTATACGATCGCGTTGATGCTCACTTCTTACAGCCTTCCTCTCGCTGTGTCCAAATTAGTCTCCGCAAGGGTTGCGGTAGGGCAGTACAAGAATGCTTATAAGGTGTTCCGCTGTGCGATGATGTTTGCTTTCGCGGCAGGAGGACTGGTTGCTTTGGCGATCTTCCTGGGTGCAGACTTCATAGCGACGTCTGTAATGAAGATGGATATGAGCGTATATGCCTTGCGGGTACTGGCGCCCTGTATCCTGGTCGTTGCGATCCTTGGTGTTCTGAGAGGGTTCTTTCAGGGAAATGGTTCCATGATGCCGACGGCATTGTCCCAGGTCTTAGAACAGGTGGTCAATGCGGCGGCATCTATTATCGGGGCTTATCTGCTCTTGAAGACAGGAAGAGACCTTGCCGAGACAAGGGGAGACGCGTCCTACGGTCCGGCGTATGCCGCGGCGGGAGGAACGGTGGGAACGGTTGCCGGGGCAGCATTCGCACTGATAACGGTAGTGTTCGTTTTTATCGTCTATCAGCGGGTGTTTAAGCGGAAGATGTGGAAGGACAGGAGCCGCAAGAAGGAGAGCTATAGCAGGATCTATCAGATTCTGTTCCTGACCATCGCGCCGGTCATATTGAGTGCGACGGTATATAATATCAGTGATTTTCTGGATACGGCGATATTTAACAATATTATGGCGGCCCAGGGCTATCAGAAGACCGAGTATGCCAGCTTCATGGGGATCTTTAACAGCCAGTATAATACGCTGGTTAACGTGCCGTTATCCGTATCAAGCGCGCTGGCGGCGTCTTTGATCCCAAGCCTTGTGACGACTGTGCAGACCGGAAGCAGGAAGCAGGTACATAACAAGATCAGCATGGTGACAAGATTCAATATGATGATTGCGATTCCTTGTGCCATGGGCTTTCTGATCCTTGCCAAACCAATTATGGATCTTCTGTTCTATGAAGGAGACAATCGGATGGCGGCGCTGATGCTGCAGTTAGGAGCGGTATCCGTGATATTCTTCTGTCTCTCTACCGTGACGAATTCTGTTCTCCAGGGGTTGGATGATATGATGACGCCGGTCAAGAATGCCGGGATCTCGCTTCTGATCCATACGCTGTCATTGTTCTTGATGCTGGTGGTCTTCAAATGGAACATCTATGCGGTGGTAATCAGCAAGATCGTTTTCTCCGGTGCGATCTGTATTCTGAACGCCCATGCACTCCGCGAGAGGATCGGATATGTGCAGGAGCGCAGGCAGACATTTATCATTCCCCTCCTTGCGTCGGGAATCATGGGAGCCGTGACGGTGGTCGTTCATCTGATCTTTGAATTATTTGCAGGGGAGAAGATTGCGACGGTGGTTGCGTTATTTGCCGCGGTATTCGTATATGGAGCGGCGCTGGTGCTCTTAGGCGGAGTTACGGAAGATGAGGTACGCAGTATGCCAAAGGGAAGGATGATTTTGTCTGTATGCCATCGGCTGCACTTGTTCAGGAATTGAATTTTGAATGCATAAAATATAAAATATTTACCGATACTGTACTAAAAAAGGAGTTGCTCTTATGAGAACGAAGTATGGTATCGGTTTTTTTGCAGTAATGATCGTGGCGATGACGCTGATGGCGGGAGCTTATCAATTAAGCTTCAAGAAAGCACAGGAGCGTGCGGCTAAAGTAGAGATCGCCAGGGACACGGAGCCTAAGGAGCTGACGGTGACGGAACAGGAGCCTGTGACGATCGCGGCGGACGGCCAGGCATTGAAGGAGGATTGCTATTATCTGATGGAGGTCAACGGATATGTGGTCGTATATCTGAGTGATAAGAAGACCCCTTATGAGTACACGGATATCAAGTGTGACGGACTGCCTTCCGAGATGCAAAATGAGATCAGGAATGGGAAGTATATGGAGGATGCGAAGGCACTGTATGGATTCCTTGAGAATTACTCCAGTTAATGCGTTGAAACAAAAGTCCAGATGAGACCTCTCTGCTTGTGGTGCCGGCAATGTATAGTCCGGTCTCTTGCCGTATGGCAGCTTGCAGAGAGGTATTTGTTTTTTGGCGGTGGACTTCTCGGCAAAGATAGTGTAAGATAAGATTTATGTGAACAGGCATAAGCATTTCAGGAAGGAAGAGGGCAATGAACGAACAGAAGATTGTAAGGATCAATGAATTGTATCATAAATCAAAGGCAGAAGGGCTGACAGAGGCAGAGCAAAAGGAGCAGCAGATCTTAAGGAGGGAATATATTGATTCTTTCCGGCAGAATCTACGGAGTCAGTTGGATCAGATCTCCATTCAGGAGGCAGACGGAAGCATTACGAATCTGGGTGAGAAATTTGGAAACAAAAAGGGAAATTAGAAGACGGATCCGTCTAAAACGGCAGGAGCTTGAAGAGGATGTGTGGCGCAAGGCCAGCGGGGATATTGCGGCCGCGGCTGTTTCCCACCCCTGGTTTTCTGAGGCAAGAGAGATCTATACATATGTGGATTACAACCGGGAGGCAGGGACGCGTAGGATCATTGAGACGGCTTTTGAAACGGGCAAGAATGTGTGGGTTCCCAAGGTGACGGGGAAGACCATGCATTTTTACCGCATTGAGAGTCTTACCGAGCTTAGGCCGGGTACGTGTGGAATATTGGAACCGGCGGGCGACGGGCCGATGGACGGCAGCGGCGCGGGCTTGATGCTGATGCCGGGGGTAGCATTTGATGAAAAGTGCCATAGAGTCGGTTACGGCGGCGGCTATTATGACCGGTATCTGGAGTCGCATCCGGGAATGCGTAAGATGGCACTGGCGTTTGAATTCCAGATCCTGCGTTCGGTACTGTACGAGGAATACGATATACGGCCGGAGATCGTGATTACAGAGAAGAGAATGATAAGGAATTGTTGTGAAGAAGGGGGAACAGGATATGCCGACAGGACTGCCAAAGGATCCGATGCTTTTGCTGAGTGTTGTCAATACGAAGCTTCGGGATTATTATCCGGCATTGGATGCGTTGTGTGAAGATATGGGCGCGGACAGGGATGAGATCATAGATACGCTTCGGGAAATTGGATATGAGTATGACGAGGGGAGAAAGCAATTTGTATAATGAATTTGATTTAGATAAAATAGACATTCATGCAGAGCCGCCTGCCGGGGAACCGGCCAGGCAATACTATTTTATGGCAAAATGCCGGGAGTGGACAAAAAGCTTTGAACAGAAAAACGGACGTGTTCCCACAGCCTGTGTAACCACATTTGGCTGCCAGATGAACGCCAGGGATTCTGAGAAGCTTCGAGGTATCTTAAAGGAAATGGGATATGAGGAAGCTTCGGAGGAGAAGGCGGACTTCGTGATCTATAATACCTGTACAGTTCGGGAGAATGCGAACACGAGGGTATATGGACGGCTTGGGCAGCTAAAGCCCCGGAAGAAGAAGCATCCCCATATGATGATCGGCCTTTGCGGCTGTATGATGCAGGAGCCTGAGGTTGTGGAGAAGCTAAAGAAGAGCTACCGGTTTGTGGATATTATCTTTGGGACCCATAATATCTACAAATTCGCCGAGTTGGTCGCAACGCGCCTTATGTCAGAGCGGATGGTGATCGACATCTGGAAGGACACGGACAGAATCGTGGAGGATCTTCCGAATCAGCGGAAATACGCCTTCAAATCCGGGATCAATATTATGTTTGGATGCAATAATTTCTGCAGCTATTGTATCGTACCTTATGTGAGGGGCCGGGAGAGAAGCCGGGATCCAAAGGCGATCATCCGGGAGATTGAGCGGTTGGCTGCAGACGGTGTCAGTGAGGTGATGCTGCTTGGGCAAAATGTGAATTCTTATGGGAAGACCTTAGATACGCCGATGACGTTCGCCGGGCTGCTTAAGGAGATCGAACAGATCGAAGGGCTTAGGCGGATCCGGTTTATGACTTCCCATCCGAAGGATCTGTCCGACGAGCTGATCGAGGTGATGAAGAATTCGAAGAAGATCTGCAAGCATCTGCATCTTCCGGTGCAGTCGGGAAGCACGGATATCCTCGCGAAGATGAACCGCCGTTACACGAAGGAACAGTATCTTGAATTGGCGGAAAAGATCCGTAAAGCAGTGCCGGATATCTCCCTTACGACGGATATTATCGTGGGATTCCCGGGGGAGACGGAAGAGGATTTTGAAGAGACCCTTGACGTAGTAAGGAAGGTGCGCTATGACAGTGCATTTACCTTCATCTACTCGAAGCGGACGGGAACGCCTGCCGCCGTGATGGAGAATCAGGTGCCGCAAGACGTGATCAAGGACCGGTTCGACCGTCTGCTTAAGGAAGTGCAGGCGATCGCGGCAGAAACCTGCGCAGTGCATGAGGGAACCGTGCAGGAGGCGCTTGTGGAGGATATCTGCGACCATGACCCTGCTATGGTGACGGGGAGACTGAGCAACAATCTGCTGGTACATTTCCATGGAGGAAGGGAACTGATCGGGCAGTATGTGGATGTGGAGCTTAAGGAGTGCCGGGGATTCTACTATATCGGACAGGCAATCGGCAAATAAAAAATTCATTTGATACGGATGACAATGATAAGGGAGAAAGATATATGACAGTGAGATTCTATGAAGAGGTTGAGGACAGCCTGCTGAAATTTGCGGTGATCATAGCGAGAACGGAAGGAAAATATGTTTTCTGTAAGCATAAGTCAAGGGAAACTCTGGAGGTGCCTGGAGGGCATAGAGAAGAAGGGGAGACGATCCTTGCGGCGGCAAAAAGAGAACTGTATGAAGAGACCGGGGCGTTAGATTATCGCATAGAACCGGTCTGTGTATATTCGGCTGCATCGGATCCTGACGGAGAAGAGACCTTTGGGATGTTGTATTATGCCGAGGTTGAAGCGTTCGAGAAGGAATTACATAGTGAGATCGAGAAGATCGTGATCATGGAGGAATGTCCAGAGCGCTGGACATATCCCGAGATACAGCCGAAGCTTCTTGCCGAGGCGAAAAGGAGAGGGTTGTATGCTGGATCTTAGGATCAAGGAATATCTTTCCAGAGTTGGTATCCGCAAGATATCCGAACTGGATACGGCGCTGATCGAAACCTACGGACAAGAAGAAGGAGAGAATCATATTGATCAATTGACCAAATTATTTGATCTTTCAGAAGAGCGGCTGATGTATGGGAGCAAGGATATGCCTTATCTCCACCGGCAGGAGGAGCTTGTAGATTACGTGAATCAAAGCATGAAGATGAGCATTCTGGCGGCTTCTTTTTATGATTATGTGTTCTTTCGAAGGGTCATGGATTATCTGCTGAAGTATGAGCGTTATTGGACAGGGGATATTCTTGACATTGGCTGCGGCAATGGGATTCTGGCTTGTTTTCTGGCCATGCTGCATCCCGAGTCTTCTGTCGC
>Ga0137307_102157_pt1 | contig 14429 bp, 13 predicted proteins | sample NAcewD2O_March_2_FD_97180 | JGI IMG/M metagenome (GOLD analysis project Ga0137307, IMG submission 97180) | Mouse cecal microbial communities from Vienna, Austria - N-Acetylglucosamine amended D2O_March | ecosystem: Host-associated > Mammals > Digestive system > Large intestine > Cecum | place...
TTCTGTCAAGTCATTTGGCCGGATTTTACAGCACATTTCCGCAACAAGTCTACAGAAGCATCCTACCGTACAGACGTCATTGAATTTATGTCCATTTATCAAATGGATTTTCTCCAGATCACGGACAGGACTGTAGAAGATTATTATGCAAAAATGCAGGAGAAAGTGGAAGCAGGGCTTGTTCAGCCAAGCACAATGGCAAAAAAATTCCGGGAGCTTCATTCACTGGCCGCATTTATATGCGAAGAACGGGATCGTTATCAAATCCCAGACGCATTCCAGGACTATTTTTTCCCATATTTAAACCATGTTGCCAAAATAGAGAGGCATGCAAAATCAATCCCGATCGATCACATTGACCAAATACTTGCAGTTGCCCAGGATGATGAAATGGCATACTGTATTTTTGTCCTTATGCAGCGTGCAGGACTCTCCTCAACGGAGATCGCCGAGTTAAAGGTAGAAGATTTTTCTGCGTATGATAATGGTGTTTATGTATTTGTTGCGGGCAGAAATGACTCCTGTTTTGTACCGGAGGATGCGTTTATCATTTTGCAAAAATATCTGGCCTCCAGGACGGCGCATGAATATCTTTTTTATAACAGCAGAGGAAATAAGCTGAATACAATGTACATCAGCCGTCTGATGAAAAAATATACAAAAGCGGCAGGCGTGCCTGGATACAGCGCGGAGGCTTTAAGAAATTCCTGCGCGGTTACCATGTTTGCTTATAATGCGAGTCCGGAACAGGTAGCAAAGCAGATAGGAGTTACAGAAATCCAGATCAAACGCTATAAGAACATGGCATACCGCGACAGCCTGATGCGTGCGGCTAACGGGCTTGTGAAGATACGTGTAGAGCTTCCGGGAAAATAGCAGGGACTCATATTTTGACTTTTTTCGAGAGCTGCAATATAATCATCATATAGTACATTTTTTCATCTTTTTGTTCTTTATGAACAGAAGAATATGCAAAATCCCTGGAAACAGGTTTTTATCTTTTAACGAAGGGATTGCATGAAAAAATGCGGCATCTGGTTTCCAGGTGCTTTTTTATTCTATAGGAAAATTCGGAGAAGTTTCCTATAGAATAAAAACCCTCCGGGGGATACGCACTGCGGCGTACAATGTAGATGTCGCGATGCGACCGCCGCAGGCGCGAGTTTCGCTTGCGAAACTCTTTGTTATTCTATAAAATTGATAAAAGGAGGTCGTTGTTTATGCAGACAACAAATGCAGCAGCCAAAATAATGAAACGGAGCAGGAAACCTGCATCTCAGCAATTTTATCTCTATGGCGAGGAGGTACGGGATGGCTGATCTGAGAGAACAGGAAATGGATCAGGAGATCATAGGTTTCATGGCCTGTCATGGAATGGCAGGCCGGAGTGATTATTATAACTATCATGCGGCGCTTGGCTTCTACTGCGCCTATTCCGCAGATGCGTTCCGACTTGCGGAAATAGTGGAGGATGGAGAGATATTTGATGAATATGAGGTGAGCGCAGTCATAAAAAAACTGTACCTGTCTCATAAAACACTGCGTTACTTTCAGCAGCAGTTAAATCTCGGGCTCTATCGGTTTGACACAGCAGAAACAGTTGTCATGACAGAAAGTACATTGGAAAAAGGCAGGATAATAGGAAGTAGGGAGAACGCGATAGAAACGGCACAGAAATGGCTCAACAGATTTTTAAGATCCGGAGAGCCTAAATATAAGAAGAGTTCTGATGAAAAAGGAGATGCCTTGATTTCTCAGAACTTTTTTTTATATGAAGCGGCTGTTTTTATCCTGTACCTGACGGGAGAGGAGGTTGATTACCATTTTATATGAACAAAGGGAATCACAGAAAGACAAGGGGGAACGCAAATGTTTATTATGGATCAGGACTTGAAACTAAATGAATGGCAGTTTGCGCAAAGAAAAAATCTCCCTTATGAGGCAAAAATCTATTTATCCAAGATGAGGATCCGGGACTGGTATGAATTCCATTACGGGGATGTCTATGTTTCCTTTTCCGGCGGGCTGGATTCTACGGTCCTTGTGGATCTGGTGCGCAAGACCGTGGGAAAAATACCGCTTATTTTTGTGAACACAGGATTAGAATATCCGGAGATTATATCTTTTGTCTCCCGGTATGATGATGTAACTGTATTGAAACCGAGAATGTCCTTCCGGGATGTGCTGCGTGTCTGTGGTTATCCGCTGATCAGCAAAGAAACTGCATCTAAGATCCGAAAACTGCGGCACGGGAACTTAAGCGAGCGTTATCGGAACTACCTTCTACACGGAGATGAAAGGGGGAATTTTGGGAAGCTGGCTGAAAAATGGAAATTTTTAATTCATGCACCATTTGATATCAGCGAAGAATGCTGCACTATCATGAAAAAACAGCCATTTGCTCAGTATAACAGGGAAACCGGGCGAGTGCCGTATATCGGGATTACTCAGGATGAAGGTTTTCGAAGACAGAGGGATTACAACAAATATGGATGTAATGTATATAGTACGGACCATCCGCGGTCACGTCCCCTCGGGTTCTGGACCCGCCAGGACATATTACGGTATATATCAGAAAACCGACTGCATTTTTGCAGTATATACGGAAAAATTATTTTTAAAAACGATATTTATCAGAATACCGGTGTCAGGAGGAGCGGCTGTGTCTATTGCTGTATGGGATGCCATCTGGAAACACGCCCCAATCGTTTTGAACGGATGAAGGCGGAGAACCATTCACTTTATGATTACTGTATGCGTCCGCTGTACAGCGGAGGCCTGGGGTTCGATTATGTACTGAATTATTGTGGTTTTGTACATTAGAAGAAGACGTCAGGATTGCAGGAAATCTGCAGTCAGAAACGGACAGCCATGTGAAAAAAGAGGAGGAAATGCATGAAATTTGATGCAGGATATTTAGCGGCGGCGATTCTTGAAATGGAAGAGAAGGGGCCGGAGCCAAATGACGAATACAGACAGGTTTTGCGGATCGTATCCGGAAATAAAAAATATTTTGCAAAAGCAACATTAGAGGACATTGCAGAGCTGTTGGAAAATCTGAACGAAATCCTTTCCAGGGAATTTCAGGAGGATTTCCCGATGATTGATCTAAAGAATATGCCTAAAAGCAGCGTTTCCATAAGAAGGGCAATATAAAGCTGCAGGGCATTCGGCAAGTAAAATAGCGGCTGCAGTCATCTGGCCTCCCGCCATCAGGCGGCTCTTTAATGGGCAGATGCGTTACAATTCGCGGCCGTCCAGGAAAAAAGGAGGACAATATGCAGATAAAAGCTACCTGGGACAACAAACGCTTCGGAGGAGATTATTACCGGGCCGTACGCGTGGAACTGATTGATGATAGCGGAATCCACACTGCAAAATATGTGGATGCGGAACATTTTCTGAATGCGCTGAACGGCGCCAAAGTAAAGGAGGATAATTTCTGCAGGATCGGTAAGCTCCCGCAGCATTATTATGACGGTGCAATAAAAAGAGATTCAGAAATGGCAATCAGCGGTAAGATCCAGATGATCGTTCCGCCGGCAAAAACAGTCGTGCAGTTTGAGAATACGCGGTATGAAATCCCGTTTCCTGCACTGCTGTTTTTTTATTCCATACAAAAGGGAAAAGTTATGAACACAAAAATCTATGCGCTGAAAGGAGGACAGTGGAACGAAAAATCGGTTTTGTATAATTATCCCTATGGAAATGTGAATACTTCTTCCCACATCGTATGCTGGGGAACCAATGTGCTGCCGGAGGTTACAGACCTGCAGAAGCTGGATGTGATCTGCTCCATGTTTTACACCAGCCCATGCAATAATGATTTATATACGGCAGGAAAGTCCACTGTATGGAAGATAGAAAACCTGAGGAATGTATTTGAACAACTGAAAAAAAGGCAGGATTTTCCGGATGAGATTCTGGTGAACAGCGGCAAGGGAACCGTCGGAAGCTTGTGGAAGGATTTTTAGGATGAAGAGGAGGACGAAAATGAACGATTTATTTTCCGCATTTGGAATTGAGGAAGAGGAACTGCAGGGCTTGGAAAAGAAGCCTGCGGCAAAGAAAGAAAAAAAGAAAAAGGAGAATAAGACAACAGCAAAGTATAAGCTGCCGATCCAATTCTGCGGAGGACATCTGCGCAGGGTCTTTACGGACGTGAATGAGACCGCATGGAGTGAAGAGAAGCTGAAGAGCGAAATACGCCGTACCTTCCGGGAATTGGCAGGCATTTATTTTAAGATTCATGTTTTAGATGTAAAAGAAGGATCTGAAAATATCGGCACCTATGTCAAACCGGAGATTCTCTACAGCGCATTTACACAGGATGAAAAACTAGAATTTCCGCCGGAAGTCGTTGCCGGCGAGAAAACATTGTGGGCAGATACGAAGATCTCTCTGGATGAGATCCGCAGGCTGTGGATACAGGAGCATCCGGAATATGAAGGCTGCAAGTTCCAATACGATGAAAAGCAGAAACTGCTGATTCCGTTTATGGATCAGAGCGCACCGCGCGGCAAGGCGTACACGCTTCCTGTGACGGTTGGATATCTGGATATTCAGGAAACCTATCAGGCGGAGGATTTTGAGACCGCGGAAGTAACCATGGAAGCACTTCGGGAAAAATATTCCGAAAAGTATCCGGAATTTTCCAAATGCGGGTTTGCCTATCAGGAGAGACTGAATCTTTTATTTCCGGTTCCGGAAAAAGAAGATGCGAAAGGAAATTCAAACATATCCCTACCGGTAGAGCTCAAAGCGGGCGGATTTTCTATCCTGGTACAGCCGGAAGACTTTCATGGCCAGAACTCGGCAACGCTGGACGAGATCCGGGAAGTCCTGGAAGCCACCTATCCGGAATATTCCAAAGAGCGTACGGAGATGCTTTATGATAAACAGCATTTTGTGGTTCCGATCTTAAAGAGCTCCAGGAAGGGGCTTCAGATTTTTTCGAATGACCCGGAATGGCGGCATGAGATCAAAAAGGACAAAAATCGGGAGAAATGGCGTGTAGAAACGACCCCGTTCGGAATTTTCCGGCGCAATATCTCGGCGGGAGGAGCCGTCAGATTTGAAATGACCGCACCGAAGATACCCTGGGAGCTGATTGCGGAGACAGAACGCGTTTTTAAGAGGAACCCGGTCAATGAATACGCTGTACAGATCTTCTTTGACAGAAAAACAAGAGGCTATGAGCTCTATGAACCGGAACAGCAAACGACTCCCGGTACCGTCGTATTCCGCAGAAATATGAAAATGGAACGGGAAAAGGTTCTGGTCATGGATATACACAGCCATGGACGGTTCAATGCCTTTTTCTCCGGGGTTGATAACAGTGATGAAAAAGGAATCCGGCTGTATATGGTCATCGGAAACCTGGACCAAAGGGAACATACATATGCACTGCGCGCGGGGATGGCGGGGTTCTTCGGGACACTGTCCCTGCCGCAGATATTCGCACAGGAAGGAACTGCTTAAAAGGAGGATATAGAATGTCAAAATTTAATATAATTATTGTAGGATGCGGCGGCACAGGAGGAAATTTTATCAAGGAACTGGGGCGATTTCTTTATCGGAACAGTATGCGGCAATATTGCCGCATACTGCTGGCCGACGGCGACCTGGTAGAAGAGAGCAATATTTCAAGGCAGCCGTTTCTTCCCCAGGATGTGGGGCGGAAAAAAGCGGAAGTCATGTCCGAGATCCTGCAGGAAGCCTTCCAGGTTTCCTGTGAATATTATCCGGAATATATAAACAGCGTCTCAGACCTGAGTAAATTTGAAGACAAAAATATGATTATGCTGCTGGTTGGATGCGTGGATAACCACGCCTGCAGGAAGGTGATGCATGACTATTTCCAGTCGGCTGAGTCCTGTTTTTATCTGGATGCAGCCAATGAGTATTCCGCAGGCGAAGTGGTGGCGGCAGTGCGTATTGATGGGACCGAACTGAGTCCGGACAGAGTGCATTATTTTCCAGAGATTCTCGAGGATGTGTCTGTTCCAAGGAGCTGGGAAAGCTGCCAGCAAACAAATATATCGTCGCCTCAGCATCTGCTGACCAATCTTTTTGCTGCCAATATACTGCTGAAATGTACGGTAGAGTTTTTATCCGGCGACGAATGGGAGGGCGGAATCTATTATTTTGATACCTTTAAAGGATTTCTGCGTTTTCAGGAGGTGTGATGGATGGACAGGCAGAAACTGGCACGCATAACCACTGCGCCTTTTCCAAGGGAGTGGGACGAATGGGAAGCCTGGCTGACAGATGACGGACGGCATACGTTTTATGTGCTGATGCTGGGATTCGCTTATTTCAAAAAGCTGACCGCCGGGGAAATCAAGATCCCTTTCCACAATGTCCGTTTTCCGCAAATGCGAAACAGGCTGAATGATGTGTATCAGATCTTGCAGATGACAGGAGAAGCACTGTTGTTCTCGATGCCGGAGTGGTCGTCTTTCAACCTGGAAATAATCGACTTGGCCGGAATAGAAGAACTTACGGGAACAGAATGGGAGTTTTGGCTCCAAATGGATGACAGTTCCAGAAAAGAAAGCCTGATAGATCATCAAAGCCGGCTGTTCTTCGGTAAACAGTTGGAGCTGTTCCGCCAGATGCCGGAACCGGTTCTGGACAGCATGGATTTTCAATTTGGAAGGGAGACCGTCTATTTGACCAGCAAAAGACTGGCGGACTATCTATGGTTTACGGACGAAAACCCGCAGATTATTGGCAACCAGTTCTCACAGGAGAACCGGCAGATTCAGAATGCGCTGTCAACTCTGAGATTTCCTGTATGGAAGGACTGGAGAAAAGCATGGACCTTAAAAAAAGAAGAGTATATCATCGGATTTTGTTTTGGCGCAGACCTGGATGACGAAATTTCCTATAAGGATTTAAACTGGAATTTTTTTACTGCTCTGTATGTACTGGAAAAGCTGCTGGATCTGGCAGATGAGATATTCGATTTTACTGCAGAGGCATTACAAAGAAGAGGTGAAGAGGATGAATTTTAAAGAAATTATGGAAATTGACAGGCATCCGTTTTCTGAACAGTGGGAAAAAAGTTTTTATGAGAATCTTTTATGCTTTATAAATACGGATATATTTTTTGTGCTGTCAATCCTGCTGATTCAACGTTTTCTGGAAAAATTCAACCAAAAATATGGTACGGAAATGTATATTGTTGACAATGACAGTAAATGGTTTTTACTCGATTACATAAAAGAACTGTCAGAATACGATGATGGGATAGAGTTTATGGCCGAATATAAGGAAAACTGTTGGAATCTGTTTGCGGATATGGCATTTCAGGCACATTTCGAAATCATGCATATCCAAATCGAATACAATGAATGGGATATCCCTCAGTATGGAAGGAAAACATACCTTAAAAGAAAACTGCGGCAGGTCGAGCCGTCCTGGAGGCCTTTCATCCAGAAGAATCTGAATTTGATCCAGGATGCACGCTGTATGGAGGACGGTGAAGTCTATATCCTCCGGAACCGGGAAATATATATCTACCATACCTTCTGTGAAAAATTTGGCGGGTTCGTGGACACGTACCTGAGAAAAGAGCGGGAGGCGCTGGATACGGTGGTCAGTGACCTGGAATATCCCTTATTTTTTCAGTCGGAACACAGCCATGGTTTTCTAGGAGAATATTATTATATTTGTTTCGATACAGGCTACAACGGTTATGGTTTTCTGGATATAGCCTGCTTAAATTTCACATGGACCCTGTCCTGTTTCGTGTTCCGGCTTTTGTTCGAAGATTTTAAAAACAAGGTAAGAGAAACAATCAGGAGAGACACGGAATTGAGGATAGAGCAATGAGGGCGGAGGAACTCACCGTATTGCTCCAATGCCCGAAAAAGTATGAATTGAAGCAGGTGATTCTGGACGAAGAGTTCCAGAAATATAACGTAAAAAAGCATGCCCTTGGGATGCTGGCAGAGTATCTGGCAGACCGGAAAGAATGGGATGCAATATCCGGGAAAATGGAAGCCTTCCTTCAAGAGAATCTAAAAGCTTGCTGGTTTGAGCTCCACTGGCAGAAAAAGGCGGCGGTCCGGAACAGCCTGTTCCGGATGAAACGCCTGTACTGCTGGTTCAGAGCAAATATCAGAGGCACTATCTATGCGGGAGCTGATCTGGAAATGGAATTTCAGGAAGAATACGAAGGCTGTCGAATTCGGCGTCTGCAGATAACCGCAGACCTGATTGCGGAGGAAAAGGACGGCGCTGTACTGGGTATCCTGCTGTATCCGAAATTCCCTGATTCTTGCCGCCGTTATGCGCAAGCTGCCGGAAAAAAGACCTTTTATACGGCAGAAATGCTCTGCCTCATGGGCGGTATGAAAAGGAAATATCCGGACAGGGCGGTTGATATCATGATTGCCGGTCTGGAACCTGAAAAAGCAGAAGAGAAGACGGGTCCGGTACTTGAGGACAGCCGGACAGATCATATGGTACGGTTTACCGAGCTGGATTTTCCGGATATGGAGAAAGGTGGCATTACCGAAGCACTTCGGGGGCTTCTGATGAGAAGGCGGAAAGCCAACTGCAGAAATTGTGTATTTGAAGATATCTGCCGGTATCAGGTGCAGACACCCCTAGAAGATCCAAAAAGGCATACCCAAAGGGCATCCCATAATGCATGTCCCTGCGGGACGGACGGACTTCGTCCGATAAGGGTTACCGGCGATACACCCGGGGAACAGCCGGCGGTCAGGCAGCCGGAGGATTCGATGGACTATACCGGAGATCAAAAGCGGTCGATCCGGCACCGGGGCGGGCCATTACGCGTATGCGCCGGCCCTGGCGCCGGGAAAACAGCCGTCCTGACCGCACGTATCCGGGACCTGATCGAAGGCGGACATTCCCCGGAGAGGATACTGGCAGTCACTTTTACAAAGAACGCGGCAAAAGAAATCCTGGCGAGGGTCCCGTCAAGTAAAAAACCAGTAGTCTCGACACTTCATGCACTTGCTTTTGGGATTGTACGGCAGCATGAATATATGGTTGGAAGGCGGAGGCTGGCAACCAGGGTGGACTGTATGCAGATGCTGCTGCAGGTTTTGAACGAGGCGCCGGCCATTCACGGGATATGCTATGAGAAGCCCGGCCGGAAACACGGGTTTTTGGACAGCCTGCTCAGGGATTTTGATTTTATTAATAAGCAGGGAATCCATCGGTTTGAGGAGGTATATCCGGATAAGGATACTGCCGGAATCTTTTGTATAAAGGAAATGTACGGCCAGAAATTCCATTCCTCGGGATATATTTTATACGATGACCAGGTCCGTCTCGGCGCAGAAATATTAGAATCATCCCAGGTGGTCCGTCAGAAAGTACAGGAGTCCTATGATTACATCATGGTAGATGAAGCCCAGGATCTGGACGAGATGCAGTCCCGTTTTATCCGGCTTCTGGTAAAAGCGCCTCAAAACAATATTGCGATTTACGGAGATGCGGATCAGTCGATTTATGGGTTCCGCGGGGGCAGCAACCGGTTTATGCTTGATTTTCCGGTTCTTTATCCAGAGGCGGCAGATATCCGGCTGGCCGATAATTTTCGGTCTTCCGCAGGCATATTGGACGCTGCCAATACTTTGATCGGACATAATCATGACCGGGTGCCGTTCCGGATGCAGGCGCATCTTCAGGGAAAAGCACGCCCTGTCCTGATTCGAGATTTCCGATCCAACCGCATCGGCGCGTTTATCCACGACTTACTGGATAGGGGATGCCGGCCGGAGCAGATTGCCGTGATCGCCAGGACAAACCGGGAGCTGGAAAGTATGTGCGGTATGCTGGAAACATATAATTCCGAGCATCCTGAAAAGGATATACTGCAGTATGACCGGCCAAAATATTATCTGTATCAGTCTCCTGCATTCCAGGATATCCTGGATCTGCTGGCTTTATATCTCGGCATCTATTCAGAGGATAAGATCTGGTATCACCTGCTTTTGGCATCCGGAATCCATCCGGATAAAAAGGACTGCAGGAATACTTTATATGAGGATTATCTGGATCAGGGCGAAATCCTGCCCTTTGATGCGGAGGAGGCAAGCGTGTATTTGTCCGCTGATGGGACATACAGCGCCGTCTTTCAGGCATTTGCAGGCATTTATCGCGCCAGCAGCCTTTTTTCCATGCCGCCGGACCGGGCAGTTCCCAACGTGACCAAGGCTTTTTGCGGCAACAGGCCGGACAGCCGGGAGACTGCGGAAGTTCTGGGTGAAATGATCCGGGAACGGAATATACGGACACCAAAGGAATTATGGCAGTATCTGACTGCGGTGAAAAAATTCCATGATGAGACCCGCCTGTACGGTTCCGAAGAAGAGAAGGGGCGGATTCATTTATTGACGGCACATGATTCCAAGGGAAAAGAATTTGAAACGGTGCTGGTGTATGGGGTAGACGCGTTCGAACGCGGAGACCCGCAGGAGGACCGGCGTCTGCTGTATGTAGCCCTTACAAGAGCAAAGGAAAAGCTGTATGTTACGGAAATATGCAAAGGAAAGAGTATGTTTCTGCGTGAGTTCAGGGAAAAATTGGATGAAATGGGAGGTTTAGATTATGCTTAAGAGCTTTGCCCTGATAAGTTCTGGATTTTTTTGATACAGATTTGTAAAAAGTATGTTTCTGAAGTTTATTTCAGAAAATAAAAATGAAACGCCTTTAAAGCAGGAATTCTCCTTATATAAAAGGGATTCCTGCTTTTTGTCATATTATTAGCAAGGAGAATACGATATGCCGAAATATCTGATCTATGGAGAGGAACCGTATCTGATCGACAAATTCCGGGAGGAGCTTACTAAAAAAGTTGAAACTCCGGAATTTAATTTACTGGATACGAATGAATTTGGAGAAACAGAGAAAGCATTTTTATGCCAATACCCTTTATTAGGAGATAAAAAGATCATGATCTTCCGGGCCGGAAAGCTGACCGAATGTACGGAGCTGATCGAATTTATCGCTGTACAGGGGAAAAGGGCAGAAGTCTATATTTTCTGTGATGAAGCAGACCGAAGGACCAAGATTTTTAAATCTTTTAAAAAAGAGGAAATGAAGGTTTATAACAAACTGCCACAGGAGACGCTTGAAAAGACGATCACGCAGTACATAAAAAAAGCCGGATGCGAAATTACATCAGAAGCATACCGGCTTTTTCTGCAATTGGTGAATTACGATTCGGAGGATACAAACCTGTATGACGTACTCCATTCTTTGAAACGTGTCTGTGCGGTAAAAAAGATTACAAAAGATGTGGTGGAAAGCATGGTCATGGATCGTGAAAAGGAAGATATATTTTCTCTGATCCGCCTGATCATGAACAGACAATACGGAGATGTATTCCGCCAGGCTGACCTGCTGCTGAGAAGCCAGCCGAACAATGTGGTCGGAATTTTATCGCTGCTTCTCCGCAGCTACCGTATCGCCTATAAAATGCAGCGTTGTAATTGCTCTCTGCAGGAATTAGGAATCAATTACAGAACCTTTGTCCCAAGACTGTCTGCAGAACAATGCAGCCAGGCCATGGATATTTTAGACGGAGCTGTCAATAAGGTTAAACGCGGCTTTTATAAGCCGGAAATTGCACTAAAGACTGTACTGGCAAAGCTGTGTGAACTATAAAAGGGTAAGGAGCTGATTCAATCTATGAAATATGCAGTATGCTTTAGCGGCGGCCACAGTTCTGCCTTGGCCGCTGTAGAAACAGTCCGGCGTTTTGGCAGGGAACATGTGATCTTGCTGAATCATAACATCAGCTCGAAAGTGGAATCTCCAAAAATCAAAATATTTAAGCAGGAGGTTGCAGCATCTCTATATCTGCCTGTAACTTATGCAAACTGCGAAGATTTTGAGCAGATGTCTCCGCTTGCTTTGAGCCTGAAATACAAAATGTTCAAATTCCGTACCGGACGTGAGATCTGCACTTATTTTTTAAAAACCCGGCCGTTTTACCAATGGCTGGAAGAAAATTATCCAATCTGCAGAGAAGGCATATCAAAGGAGATTACGTTGATCTACGGCTTCGATTCCTCGGAATGCAGCCGAATCAAAAGGCGCCGAAGGCTTTTACAGAAGATCGGATATCAGAGCATGTTCCCATTGGCAGAATGGAGCCGTACAATACATGATATTGAGGAAATCGGCATCCAAAGGCCGGCTATTTACGCAGAATCCAAGCATGCCAATTGTATTGGATGCCTGAAGGCAGGGCGGCAGCACTGGTATAAAGTATATTGCTGCCATCGTGAAATCTTCGAGGAAGCGAAAATGGCGGAAAATAAGATTGGGTTCAGTATTATCAAAGGAGCTTATCTGCAAGAATTGGAACCATCATTCGAACAGATGCAAAAAGCAGGGATACCGGCCACTGAAAATATGGAAATGTACTGGTTTTGGAAATATGCGCGGGGATGTGCGGATTAAAAGAGATGGAAAAGGTTATTGTTGGAAATCACGGGTTAATCTGCTATAATTCATTTAGGCAGAGTGATTGTATCGCAAGGAGTGTGATTATGGACAATTATTTGAAACGGCAGGCATACGACCGCCTTCTTACATGGAAAAATCATTCGGATCATTCCACACTGGAGGTGTCCGGCGCCCGTCAGGTAGGAAAGACATATATTGTTAATAAATTCGCAGATGAGCAGTATAAGCAGAAAATATATGTCAATCTTCTTGAATTTTCAGGAGAAATTTTTATTGAGCATTACAATGATCTGCGAGAAGAGATGAAAAAAGGATTGTCATGTGAAAACCCTGTTTATGAGCTTATCAAAAGATACCGGCCTGATTTTGTAGATTCTGAGGATACAGTTATCATAATTGATGAAATCCAGGAATCAGCGGCTGTTTATAACCGTATTCGCGAATTTACCCGTTTGCTGAAGAGTGATTTTATCATTACTGGAAGTTATCTTGGAAGAATCCTGAATAAAGAATTCAAATATTCTGCCGGCGATCTGGACTCCATTGAAATCCAGACACTGAATTTCGAGGAGTTCCTTATAGCAATGGGGAAGCATTCTCTATATAAAGGTGTTGATCTTTATGGGAACAGTGAAGGGGCCATCTATGAAGAACTAAACGGCCTGTATAAGATATATACGTCCATCGGCGGATATCCGGCAGTCGTATTGCAGTATTTAAAGAGTAAATCTATAGATGATTGCCGGGAAGTATTACTGAAAATCCTGAAACTTTTTGTTAATGAAAGCAAACGTTACTTTCAGGATATTCTTGATGAAGAAGTGTATGACAATATGTTTTCCTGTATCGCCCGGATTCTTGTAAAAGAGAAAAAGGGATTTGAAAAGGACAGTTTCAGTGAGGAGCTTCAAAATATTGTGGTAAAAGATTATTCCAGCAATATTACAAAAGCGTCTGTCAATCGTGCAATAGACTGGTTAAGCGGCGCTGGGATCATTGATTTTGCAGGGAAGCTTCCGGAGTGTAATATTTTGGATTTTAAGGCAAAATCCCGTTGTTACTTTTTGGATGTCGGACTTACATCCTATTTCCTGATGCATATCGGCTGCTCTGAAGCTGATATAGCAGGAATCGTAAATGAGAATTTCGTATATCTGGATTTGAGACGCAGGATTGGCCATCCAAGTGAGATTGCATTGGAAACACCTGCATTTGCAACACTGGGCAATGGTGAGATAGATTTTTATGTCAAGACCATTAAGGAACATAAGAGTTATGCGATTGAAGTTAAAGCGGGAAAAAAGAGCAGCAAAACGATACAGACAGTATTAGGACGCAGCAAAGCTGATTTTATTTTATTTGCCAAAGGCAATACCCATGGGGGAATTGCAGATAATGTATATACCATTCCAATTTATGGAATCGGAAGATTTAAGTTTTAGTGTAATAGGGCAATGAACAGAGGATCTCTTAAGGGGATTCTCTGTTTTACTCAGGAACAATATTTTTCAATGAAATACGGTAGAGACGGCTGCTCAATGAAGCAGCTATTTTTGTTTAAAATTTTGATTGGAGATACATACGTGAGCAGGAATTTCTCCAAAAAATATTTTTTTACAGGAGGAGGCATTTATATGAGAGTGAAAACAGAAAATATGATTCAAAAAAGCGATGGAACCAAGATTTATGAACCGCGAACGATCCAGGAAGTGTTTAATGACATAAAGAAAATATTGATAGAGGAAGGGTTATGTCCGGATGAATATTTTTCCCTGAGTTATCCAATGCGTTATGTCGATGAAGCATTTCCTGAAATTTCCGGTTTGCTCTGTAATGCACAATGGGGTGGAAGTGAAGGGATTTATTTGGATATTGCTATGGATGTCTTTATTTCAGAGGAAAAGATATATAAGCAAATATCATTCATTACAGGAAAAACTTTATGTGAGTCCGAAGAGGCTTTTGACCGC
>Ga0137307_102159_pt1 | contig 14422 bp, 16 predicted proteins | sample NAcewD2O_March_2_FD_97180 | JGI IMG/M metagenome (GOLD analysis project Ga0137307, IMG submission 97180) | Mouse cecal microbial communities from Vienna, Austria - N-Acetylglucosamine amended D2O_March | ecosystem: Host-associated > Mammals > Digestive system > Large intestine > Cecum | place...
CGTGATCACCAGATCAGCGGGAGCCTGCTGCAAGGTGTAGTTGCCGTCCAGTTGAGCGTCAATGCCGGCAAAAGCGATGGCATTCTGGTACGTCCCGGCATTGATGCAGCTGCTGGTGATGCTGGCTTCTACTTCAAGGCTCTTAATGAACTCCGCAGCCTTCGCCGCGGCAGTTTCGCCAATGACCTCAGCGTCCTGCGCGGTAATGGTATACCACTCAGCCTGCAGGTCATCCGCATCAAATGCCTCGCCATCATAGACCTTAGTCTGCTCCTTGGCGGCAGCCGTCAGAGCAACGGGGTTGATGGTGACCAGGGCGCTGCCGGAAGCATACCGGCCATCCTCTGCGGTAACCACAAAGTAGATCGTACCACTGTCCGCCACGTTCACAGGCTCATTGCTGATTTCCTGCGTGTGTCCGGCGTCTTTGTAGTACTTGACAGTATACTTCTCAGCACCGGTTACGTTGACGGTGATCCCGTGGGACTGGCCGTCATAGTAAGCCGTCACATCATCGGCAGTCACTGTCAGCTCACGCTGCAGCCTGGCGGTGAAGGTGTACTCGCTGCCGCCGGTCGCGTCGAACTCGTGGTTCAACGCAGATTCGCCAGCGGCGGGACTGGTGGCCGAGATGCCTTTGCCGGTCCAGCCTGCGAACTTGTAGCCACTGTTCGGGGTGACCTCGTTCTCAGCGGTGACCATGCCGTTGTCCAGAGTTTCCACCTGGGTCACAACGGACAGCGTGCCGCCCTCAGCGGGATCGACTACGTAGCGAATCAGGACCTGATCCACATCGGGTTTGCCATCAGGTTCCTTATCGCTGTCGGGACCGTCGCCGTTATCCTTCCAGGTATCCAGGTAGTAGTAGAGGTCGATCCGGGTGTCGTCCCTGGTAAGGGTCGGGTTCCCACTGAGTGGAGGCGTTGTCTCACCCTTCACATAGGCATACTGCTGACCATTGTAGGACTGCGCAGTTTCCAACCCTGCGATCAGCTCCGCGATTTTATAGTAGAATCACTTGAAAAAATTAAATCAGAATGATAAAATAGAAGAATGAGCTATCCAGTGAAATACAGAGAACGAACAATAGAATACAGACGGGAAGGACACACGCTACAGGAAACAAGCAAGGTGTTCAAGGTATCGATAACGACCATTCGGGCTTGGGAAAAACAATGGGAAGAGGAGGGAAATTTAAAACCCAAAAAAGCAAAACGGTCGTTCAAGAAAATAGATCCCGACAGGTTAAGAGCCTATGTAGCCGCACATCCGGACGCGTACCAGAAAGAAATCGCGCAGAAATTTGGCTGTGCGCAGTCAGCAGTACACAAGGCGCTCAAACGACTGCATATTACGCGAAAAAAAAGACCGTCACATACGAAGAGAAAGATTACGACAAAATCGCGGAGTATAAGTACGAAATAGCCGATATCCCACCAGAAACCATAGCATATGTGGACGAAACAGGAATCGACAGCTACTATTACCGGGAATACGGCTATAGTCCTGAAGGACAGCCGGTCCATGGCCGGATCAGAGGACGTAAGTATGCGCGTACAGGAATCGTAGCCGCTCAGATGGGAGATGCGATCATTGCTCCCTGCCAGTACAGCGGAACAATGAATCACGAATTATTTGAGGATTGGTTTGAGAACACTTTGCTTCCAGCGCTTCCCGAAGGAACTGTGATTGTGATGGATAACGCTTCGTTCCATCGCAAGAAGCAGTTATATTGTCTTGCCCAAGAACATGGCTGCTATGTCATTTTCCTGCCGCCATATTCTCCGGATTTAAATCCCATTGAGCATTTCTGGTCCTGGCTGAAGCGTACTCTCCGTAAAATTCTTCCCAAACTTGACTCCCTTGATTTGTCCATCTTTGCTGCTTTTTATTTTCGTGATAAACTTTTACTTGTTTGAGGGGTTATAAGTGATTTTACTATACCACTACCACATTGTCTCGGCTCATGGCAAATTGGCGAACCTCTGGAAACTCTAACCCAGTATCCGAGAACACAGCCGGCACATCAGGATAGATACGCCGCACAATATCAAGGAGTACGGTCGAGTCCTTGCCGCCAGAAAAGGCCACATAGACCTTGCCATTGTAATGCTGATACCATTCGATGATCCGAGCTGTGGTAATCTGGATTTTGCGGGGAAGAGGCAGACGCTGCATTTCTTCCAGTTGTTCCTTGCTATGCAAAACGTCCACCTCCTTGCCCGCCACCGCCTCCTCCATCAAACAGATAGAGGAGAAGCAGTAGCAAAGCACAACCTATGAAGATATAAACCTCATTTGACATAATTAACTCCCATGGTCTTCGGTAGCCTTCGGCAGAGCAGGCTGATGAGTAGTAGCCAACCAGTAATTGATGACTTTGTTGTAGCTGTTGTCATTGCCCATGAAACGCTTGAGCATAGCGGCCATCAAACCAGTCTCTGCGCTGAAGGTGTCTCCCTGCTGACACTTCACCACAGTCTTCGTACCGTCACTCCAATAGACAATGGTAGCGGGATCGTTAAAGATCAAACGCTCAATCTCAGGAAGAAGTGTGTCGGAATGCTGCCGCATATGCCGCAGTGCAGCGTTCCAGCCATTGTGAAATCCCTCGTGATCCATTGCCGTCTCAACCCCTTTGGATTCAGCAGGCAAAGACAGAAGCCGACGCAAATCACCATTTACTGGTACAGCCACAAAATTTGCGAGGGGGGGTGAACCTGAACAGCCCTCAGCGGATACAAACTCATTTCATTGTTACGCATTGCATTTTCCTCCTATAATTTGGTTAATGTGCATGACGGTCACAGTCATTCAAGACCATAACCTGATTCCAGATATCCTCACCGAGCAAGCCTTTGAACTTTCTCTCCGTCTTGTTCGGGTTATCTGACTTTTCTACTGCGAAAGGTGCCATATGCCAGCGAATCAAAAGTGCTACTTTCAACCTTTCGTGCAGAGTCAAATCGGTAGTGTGGGCAAAGCTCTCATAAGCACCGACACGCTCATGTTGATAAAAATGAGCAATATCTGTAGGTTCACCTTTGGCATTACAGAAAACTTTCGTATACTCCTTGCCAATATCGTGAATCGCTACCGCCCGGCCCAAAGAGATATCATTCACCCACTGGGGATACTGTTTGTCGAAATACTCATAGGCCGTTAGCATATGTTGCCCTACAGTAAACTCATGATGGGGATTATCGTGCTCCAGAGCTGCAAGGCGGGAGAGCAGAAGGCTGATACCGCCGATAAACGGTTCCACACCCTCAACCCAGATTTCGTCCCAGCCTTCAGCTTCCATAGGGATATCAAAACCCCGGTACATTCGGTCGATCACATTCTCTGGAACACTACGTTCACGGTTGGCGTTGCGCTCTACACAGAGGATATACGGCGTCGCCATGAAAACGCACACTTTCTTGATCTGGGGATTAACAGCGGTGACACGATGCAGAAATCCCATTCGGCGCTTGTAACTGACATTCGTGGCGTCGTAGACCACATCTTTACCAGCACGCAAATCGGAGAGCACACGGTCATGGAGCGTCTGGAATACCAGCTCCTGGTGGTTTTGGTCGGAGATGTCACTCAGTAGCTCTTCACGAATGGTATCACTGGAATGGATCACGGCGTCAGGCAACTTGTTCTCGGCATACCAAGACTTTCCACTTCCAGGAAGACCAACCATCATATAGAAGCACTGCATTTTACTTACCCTCCTGTAATTCCATCAGAAACCGCCGCTTCAAAATCTCCACCGTCGCTGTCTGTAGCACCTGATCGGCGTGCTGATTGATTGCGAGAGGCACTGTATCCATATATTGCTTTTTATCGGCGATCATGGAATCAACTGCCTCCTGCATAAGCTGCCGCGCCTCCTCTAAGGTGTGACACCCTCTTTTTACCTCTACAAGGTAATCCGACTGTTTGCTAACCAGACAATCAAAATAATTTTCGCCGGCCATATAGCGGGTCATAAATTCCCGCATCCGCAAGGCATGATGAAGCTGCTTAGGGTCGTACCCAAATTGCTCAATCTTGGCAAGAGCGGCGGGATAAGGATGCTCCATAGCGTGTTGCTTTTCCAACGCCATACCCAGCAGACAACTCATACCAGCATAGTTGTTATAGCGGGCAATATCTTCTCTGGCGTCCAACACCGATTGAAACAGATCGGTGTAGAGCGGGTTGATAATGCAGTAGGGCGTGAACAGAATCTCAATGAAATTGACGTTTTGTTTGCGAATACACTCAAACATGAGCCGAATATCCTTAAAGTCCACGTGCTCATCGTTTTCCATAACATGGGTGGTGCTGACGGGCTTGTGGGTAAGAACGAAATCTGAGAAGCTGGGGAGTACGATTGCCTTGGTATCAATATCGCTACTCTCATAATCCAGTTTGTAATTTTGTGAACCTTGCAGGAACAGGCCAACCCACGCATCTCCGAAGTGTTCTTGAACGGTAGCCAAATGCTCTTGCATCCGAGCCATAATGCGCTCCTTATTCATCGCTACACTCCTTCTTTCTCACACAGTCTCGTAAAATCCGCTGATAGAGGGAGGGGTCATACCCCTCCATATCAGCCCAGAACATCAAATACTCTGTGGTGTACTGATCGGTCACATCACCGGAGACATCGTAAAGCCGGCCACCGATTTCCTGAACGAAGTGGTTAATCACTGGCTCATACATCATGTTTCCGCCAAATCTCTCTTGAAGAATAAAGGCAAACCAGTAACAGCAGCCATTTAGAAAAACCTCCTCAGAGCCTTTGAAGTTCTGGATAAAGTTGAGGATTGTAGACTTATTCATCCCTCTTCTTCCATAACCTCCACCTCCTGGGCTTCCTCCATATCCGGCGCAGCGGCGGTATCTTTAATAAGCCCCTCCAGTGCCTTGAAGTAGAAGTTCTTATGCTTGTAGGCCGCAAACTTGGGACGATTGACAATCCGACACACAACGCCCTCTCGAATATGGGTTTTGCCAACAGGGTCGGGGCCGTCATAATACCTCTCTGCGATAGCTTTGATGTATTCGCCAGCGTCCACAGCTTGGGGAGAACCCACAGCGTCGGGAAGCTGAACCATATCCGGGATAAAGCAACGCCAGAACAGCGGCACACACTTGACACCCATCTGTTCACAGCGATAACGCATGAAGTCGGGCGGGTACTCCACCACATCACCATCCTCGTTGGTCATGGTCATCCGGTAGACATAGATGTCGGATTTGGGAACAGGCTCGGCAGATACTCCAGAACCGTCTGCTGTCGTTTTCTTGCCGGTAGGATCGCAGCCATAGCTAAAGAAAGTGGTTTTGCCGTACTGTTTGGAAAACTCCTTGTCACCAATCTTGGCGTTATTGCTAGGAGACATGATGGGCGTGCCATCATCCGTGAAACCCACCACCTCATAGTAGACCTCCTCGCCTTTGTGGAGCTTCCCTTCAAAAATCTTGGCGTGCTGTTCACGGAAAGCATTGCTACCATAGAAACCTCCGTCAAAGCTATCCAACACTACACGGCGGGTTCCGGTAACATAACCCCAATCATAGATGGGCGTCCGCTCAATCATAGAGCGTAGCCAGTTCGGAGTTTTATCGCTCTCAAACAGCCGCTTTTGCAAACCGTTCTTATACTTGTAGCCTTGAAGCACAGGAAGATAGCCAGTACGCTGACTGGTGCCGTGCATTTTCAGCGTGATCTCTACCAGGTCGCCGGCACGGAAAGCAGACAGATTGTAGGCAAGCTGCTCTGTATCGGCGTGTTCCATGAAGAGCGGAGAAATCGGATCGGACTTCTTGCGGACACGACTTCCGCCGCCAGGACTTCCACCACTACGGTTGCGCTTAGGAATGTACTTCTCACAGATGGTGATACCGTTCACGACAGAAATTGTGTCTCCATCTTTCAGCAAAGAGGTATCAATAAATCCCTCCATGCAGGAGATGGGCAGAAACAAGCCATCACTTTTTTCTCCTCGGAGCTTCAGCGCCTTAATGTTGCGCTTCTCTGGATCGAGGTAGCCGCCGGCGGGGTTGCCGTTCTCATCTTTTCGCCGCAGAAGGTCGTTCTTCTGAGCGAACTCTACACCGAGCTTGCCGTCTACGGGGAAGTAGACCCCCAGCTGGTCAGGTTCGGTTCCAAGATCCACAATTACCGTGTTCCCAAAGCACTCGCCACAGAGCAGACGATCAGCGTTGGTGTGCTTACGCAGATTGCGGATTTTGGTGACATACGCACAATACATTTGCATCTCTCCTTTGATTTTATTCGTTGTTAATAGAAAAAACAAAAAAGAATAAATATAGGGGGTTAGGAATACATAGCTTTCAGCCTATGCGCCACACTCGCAACACCCTGAGCAGCTTGACGCATTTCATCTTCCGTAGTATCAAACCCCATTGAAATACGGACGGTACAGGCAGCGCTTTCCTCAGATAATCCAATTCCACGCAGAACGTGTGAAGTTGTGGCGTCGGATGCGCTGCAAGCGGAACCAGCAGAAAGGTAGATGTCTTGCTGATCCAGCAACAGAAGTAAAGATTCGCTGTTGACTCCCGGCAGTGTCAAGCTGATGATAGCGGAGGAACGCCGGTCGGTATCGCCGTTGATATGAAACTCTCCATCCATTTCGACATTAAGCTCATTCAAAAACACATCCCGCAAATGTGCCCACTGTGCCATCTGCCTTGGCAGGCGCTTGGTCGCTATCTCTGCCGCTTTGCCAATCCCCACGATTCCTGGTACATTCTCGGTGCCGCCTCGCAATCCACGCTCCTGACCTCCACCATAAACCCACGGTTCCTTTCTGATTCGATTGGAGATATACAGCACTCCAATTCCCTGGGGTGCTCCGAACTTATGACCGGAGAGAGATAGGAAGTCCACATTATAGGCGTGAACGTCGATTGGAACGTGACCCGCCGCCGCTACTGCGTCTGTATGGAAAGGAACGTCATACTTTTTACAAAGTGTTCCGATTTCTTTGATAGGATTCACCGTTCCAAGTTCGTTGTTGACCCACATGACAGAAACGGCACCCAGCTCTTTCTTGTTTTCAATGATAAGCCGCTCCAAATCATCCAGGTCTACCGAGCCGTCCGACCAAACCCTTGCGTATTTCATAACAACGGGGAGCGGGCATACACACGCATTTTTCAACGGTTCAGAAATCGAATGATGCTCAATCTCGTCCGTAAGGACAACGTGTTTGGTCAGACATCGGAACCAGGCGTTGTTCGCCTCAGTTCCGCCGGAGGTAAAAAATATCTCCGAAGGGTCTGCACCGATCATTAGCGCTACCTGTTCTCGTGCCTTTTCGATAGCGTGGCGGGCGTTGATACCCTGGGAATGGATACTGCTGGGGTTTCCAACATGACACGTCTGAAACCATGGAAGCATGGTATCCAAGACTTCGGGAAAAGGTGCGGTCGATGCCGCATGGTCGAGATAGACCAATGATATCACTCCTTCGTATAAGAAGAGGCTCAGACCGTAGACAGCCGGCGTGCTACTCTATCGTTCTGAGCCTCCTTTGATTTTATTCGTTATTAGTCGTTGACAACAGGACGCAGTGCGTCCTCGATAGGCTGGTAGCGCTCAGTGTTCAGCGTTTCCAACAGACACTCATAGGGATCGAGCTTGCCACTCATCACCATCTGAGCGATGTTGACGGAGAAACCGCTGACCAGCGCCACGCCCATGTCGTTCTCCCTAACGGGAATCGTCCCAGAGCGGCTGGCAACATTCCAGAACACCAATCTGGGCATTTTGTAACCTGCCTGCTGATACCGCCTATTGATCTCGTCAAAAAGGCGGGCGTTTGGCCTCTGCGTGTTGTAGCTCCACCGATCTCTCGAAGGAGCACCGCAGCTGGCACAAGCATCAAACTCCATATCGGAAATGATGAGAATGTTGGCAGGCAAGTCATTCTGATTCATATGCTTAGAAACCGCTGTTTCCAGGATGAGATCAAAGACTGCCTCCACGTTGGTATTGGCTCCAGCATGGCAAGCATGGACAATTTGAAGCCGCTCATAGAGGTTCTTGCCACTGGAGATGTCGAGGAGCTGCGGTCTGTCGGAGAAGGACATATACTGATCCTTGAATTGACCAGAAGATCGCTCGGCAAAATAGATCGCCAAGGCGTTTGCCACCTCCAACGGACGAGCGGAACTCCCAGGGAGCATCACCCACTCCATACTTCCGCTATCGTCCATAACCACCATCGTGTTTCCACAACCCTGTACCGTGTCAGGCAAATTCTGCCACAATGCCTCCAGTGTGGCGTCCACGCCGTGGCTCTGACGATACTTGTTGACAATATCGTGCGGGAACAGCGTACCAGCGTTGATCTTGGCCTCGCCGTTCTCCACCCGACTAAGGAACTCACGGCGGCGCTCCTCATCGTGGCGGAGGAAAGCCTTGTTGTAAATCAGGTTGGCACGGGAGGGGACTCGCTGGTAATCAATCCCGTCCCAATCGTTCTTGGACATCTGCTGCTCCACAACAACCAGGTAACGGGACAGGCCAGAAAGAGTATGCCGATAGGTACGCTCGGTCATATTCAACCCTTCGCACAGAATACGGGCGTAATGACGAGACTCCTTAGAAGAGGACTTGCGGCGCGGCATCCACTTTGCCAGCAGAGAGATCGGCTTCTGCTCGACGTTGTTATGCAGATCGTCATGCAGCTGCCTTGCCACCAGCTCAATCACCTTATCGCCCACCGGCGTATCCAGCAGACACCAGAGATCGTCCCAACGCCCATACTCAGGCACCAACGACAGCACCGGTGTAACGTACTCCGGAAACTTCTTTGCCATCGGCACCATAGCCGCACGAAACAGTCGGCGCTCACCCAGCCCGCCACGCACATCGCGGGCAAAGAACAGCCACTTCATCGCTGTCACCTTATCCTCGAAAAACGCCTGGGTGAAGCGATCCGCGATCTCCTTAACGCTGGCGTTACGGAGAGACGCCACGGCAAAGTTGAGATCCAGCAAAGATCGACCAGTGGTGCGATAGCCGACCGCCCCATTCTCGGTAACAGAGATATTGTTTGCGCCGTCCAGCATCGTGTCCTTGACACTTTCCATAAAGTTGCTCATATTCTCTTACCTCCTATAATTTTGAGATACCTCGGAACACAGTTGTCATCTTGCTATTGCTGTATGTGTTCAGAGAATTGGAGCGGCAGGTAGGAATCGAACCTACGAATGGCAGCTTGGCTTCCTTTTTACCTTGCTGTTAGTGAAACTTCCGCTTCACATTTTTTATAGGGCTGCTGTGTTACCACTTCACCACTGCCGCATAGTTGCTTGTCTTTCCAAGCTGCCACAGCCCAGTTCAAGATATTTGGGCTGATTATCTGGCGCTTATTTTCAGAGCAGACGTAAGCGATCCCAAAGCCCTGCCCTTATCCATTCATTAGCGAGAATGGATTTCGCTTGCGTTTTATCATCCGCAACTACGCCGGTTTTTTTCTTGACGACTCGAAAGAACACCGGAAAACAAAGGAGTCTTGTGCCAGGGGTGGGAATCGAACCCACGACCACGGGATTAAAATTCCTTCAATCATTGCTGTGAGCGTTTCATACGATACGCATTGATACGCGCTCTATCCACTGAGCTACCCTGGCTTGAGGTGATAGGGTATGGGCCACTCTCCCATACAAACAGTGTTCTCCACGGTTGCGCACCCGTTTCAATAAACATGACGTTTACAATCTTTTCGTCTATGCTACACCGTTTTACATAAGGGTTCATCCGTCGTTTTTGTACATCGGGCAGCTACTCCCAATGCGCATGGTCAGCTATTCCATGACGCCCTTCTTTTTAGTCACAGCGAATGGGACTCGAACCCAATCCTTCCGGCCCCACATGGGCCAGCGTGCTATCCAGCTACACCACATCTGCTAAGGCACGAGGATTTGCCTTATGAGCTTTCTCTTTGCTCACCTATCTCTTGCTGTCCTGGCTCTCACAGGTGGGAGTGGTACAACTCCCAGACGTTCCGATTTGCACGGTCACTACACTTGTTTTACGTCCGTTGCTGATCACCTTTAGACGGCGTTCTCTGTACCAGAGCAATCGCATTCTGCATCCGAACCGCAAAGAAAGGATTTGCGTACAAAAGTACGCTTGTGCAGAGGGTAGGACTCGAACCTACGACACATAGTTCCCCATTATACATTGCTGTTAGTGAGGCTGTGCGCTCCACATTTTCTATACTATTGCTCTACCGACTGAGCTACCTCTGCATATTGGGAGGTTTTCATTGCTGCCTGTGTTTTTTCATTACACATATGAATGCGGGAACCTCCCAGGAACCGCCGTATTCATGATATTAGCGGACGCATTTTTTCCAAAATTTTAGAATGAATTGCTGTTAGCGTCCCAGTTGATAACTTTTTCAATGTTGTGCCGGAAGCGGTAAGTATGATGTTATTGACATCACTTAGGGCTTGTCTCGTGCTTTGTTCATGCAGAGCCTCCTTAACTGCATCCCAATCTTCCGCACTTTTGTGGGCGGTTCACATTTTGAAACCTGTTGGGGCACCGCCCCATACGTTTCAGCAGCCGATTACATTACATTTTCCAAAGATAACTCAGATGGTCTGGTCACGTGCTCTACTCATGGCACGAATCTCCTTTCTAAGAATTATCATAGCGGCTTTTAGGGGAGCCTACGGACTCGAACCGTAGAGGAAAAGATTTGCAGTCTTCTTGTATAGTAAATTGCTGTGCGTGTCCGCCGCCCGTTACACGGTATGGCCTGCCACCCGACGCTCCCATATTGCTCGTCTTTCCGAGCTGTCAGCGGTCTTTCCCGCCGTCAAGAAAGGGGGCTTACAATGTACGCTATGCCGCTCACCACACGGCTGGCGGAGAGGGTGGGACTTGAACCCACACGCCCTTGCGGGTTACTGGCACCTTAGCAGGATGCTTCCTTACCAATTAGGATTACCCCTCCATATGTGGCGATTTCCGCCACCACGGGACGCATTTTCAACTGGATGAATTAAATGTTCATTGTTTTGAAATTGCTGTTAGCGTCCCAAAACAAAATGCTCGTTTTATTCAGTAGTTTCGCCGTCGCCGGCACCAGTAGTCTCCTCAGCATAATGCGGATTGAGGAGCTTAGAGAAATTGCTGATGATAGCCGCGTTGTTCTGACGCTGTGTGGACATGGTTTCCCGTGTCTTTACAAGGTCGGCCATATAGGTGTCGATCTCGGTCATGCCGTCGTCGATCTGCTGGTTGATGAGTTCCAGTCGAGAGATAGTGCGGGTTACGATTTCAACCGCATCGTCCGCCTGCCGTTCCAGTCGGTTAATTTCCTGCTGCTTTTCCCTCAGAATGTCATGTGAACTGGAAGAGGTAGTCTTCTTTCCAAAAGCCATATTGCTCTCCTCCTTAATTCATGCCGGGGATGGATACGATAGCGTTAGAACCAGACACCGTAGGCATCTTACCATCCCACTGTTCGTATTTGATCTTCTCAATCAGCTCAGGAGTGAGAGAGGAAGCAATTTCACGGTTAGCCTGAGCCTCTGCCTCTGCCGCAATCCGAACAACTTCCGCCTCGGCATTCGCTTTAACGATAGCAGTCTCTGCTTGAATCTCAGCGGCCTCCTTATCCTTCTGTGCCTGAATCATAGCGACTTCCTTGTCTTTGTTAGCCTGGATTTTGGCGGTCTGAGCCTCAATATTTGCCAGTTCCAGTTCCTGCTGGGCAGTTACTTTCTTCTGAATAGCCGCTGCCGTTTCAGAATCCACGGAGATGTCAGTAAAGTTCACCGTATCAATGATAATGCCGTACTTGTCAAACTTCTCCTTGAGGTACAGATCCAATTCCGCATTGATGGCTGTGCGTTTATCGCCAAAGATGTCTGTAACGGGATAGTTGGCACTGACTTCCTGTGTCCATGCGATAATCTTGGGCTTAATAAAGGTATCCTTGATTTCCTCGCCAGACTTGCCCTTAAAGGTAACAAATGTGCTTGCTACACGCGCCTCATCGAAGCGGTAGGAGAACTCCAGATTAACTCGGACTGTCTTACCATCCGATGTGGGAATACTGAAACTCTCGTCGTTCTTGCTGTCTCCCTTATCGTCGGATGTCAGGTAGCTTTGCTCAATGCCGATGGAATAGGTAGTGACCTTTTTGGTGGGCGCTACCAAATTCCAGCCCTGGGATAGAACCTCACCGTCTACACCACCGTTCATGTTGTAAACCACTCCGACGTAACCTGCGGGCACACGGCTGGTACACAGCAGAGCCAGGATAATACCGCCAAAAATTAGGACAGCCAGAACGATCGCTCCAATGAAACCTTTCTTTCTCATAGTGTTCTTTTACCTCCGTCAGTTTTTATTTGCTGTGTCGTCTTCGCTGGGATCTTCCTCGTCCATTGCGTCTTTTGCATCCTTCCAAACTCGTCCGACAAAACGACCGAGCGGCCTAAATACGAATGATAGCAGCACCCACAGCACAGCCGCTAACACAAAGACCAGGAAAATGAATACCGGCATCTCTACCCCCCCCATAAGCATACATTGATTTTGTTCGTTATTATGCTAATCCTAAAACGGCTTTCGCCGCTTTAGGAGAATAGCTGTTTGTACAGCGTATAGTCCCGTATCCGTTCACGAAGACGCTTGCCAGGATCTGCCTTGTTTTGCTTCTGAGTAAAATCCTCACAGAATACATTGGCTGCAAACTCAGGATCGCTCAAATCAAAATTGTTGTTTTCACATTCCAGCATATACGCTCGATAGAATATACCAGACTGACGAGCAGTATCGAACCGCAAAGAGTAGGTGTGATCCATCACCTTATCCATTCGACTGAGACTGGCCCGCATTTGAAAGACGCTTACTTGGTGGCTATCCTCAGTCCGAATCAGATAATCCGAATACATATACTTTCGGAAAATAATCCCTCTACCTTTTGTGTTGAACCCCTCAGCGTCCCGCAGACGAACCAACAAGTCTGTCAAGAAATAGGGCATCTCAATTTTCTGACCATTCAGTATAATTCCGTCTTCCAGAACAGCTGTTTTGGGAAGCGTCAGAACCTGTTCCTCAGTCAATCCATACCAGGCCAAATAGAGAACGGCACTGGGTACATCGTACATCGTCTCGTCCACTCGATCCGCAGCTTTGACCGTATCCTCGATCGCTTCGCGCAGATGATTGAGATTTTTGAAGTAACGGATACGGTCTGTCCCGCCCTTGATGCTCAAATCATCCGCTGTAATACCAGCTAAAATAGTTTCGTGTTCAGCTGGTAACGCTCCGCGTGCAATCAGATATCGGATATAGAATACAACAACCTTTTTGTCATTGTAAAAAGTGCTGGAACAGCGGGCTAACGCAAAGTTAAACAGTGCGATATATTCCTCTCTGGTGTATCCATCGTCAAGAGTTTTACCGATGCTCTCCTCAAACGCTCTAACTTTGTTCCAAGTCTTGGTGAAGTGCTTCGGGTGAGAGAAAGAGGTATAACCTCCATCGGCATCCTCAAAAAATTGTGTTCGGTTCATGGTGCCCTCCATTTCCCTCTAACGATCTCTCATGCCATTATACTACCACAAGTTTCTGCCGTTGTCAATAGCAAATAACAAAATCATTGAAAATTTTTTGGGGGAGGAGCGCCAGCCTGCTTATTCCAGCAATCGACGGGAAAGATATGCCCTTTCCTGAATAGGCAACGCCATCAGCGGTTTCAGCAGTCGGCGATAATCGGCGGCGACTTGCCTCCATCCCATATAGTTGGCCTGCTCGAAGCCCAGCCAATAGGTATCAAGCCCTGTATCCTGTTGGTTGAAAAACTGATCCAGTAGGGTCATAATTTCTTGATTGGTTGCCTCCATAGGCCGGCGGAACTGCTTGCCATTTCTCTCAACTACCAGAGCCAACATAGCGCCCTGGATAGGCTGAACATTTACCTGGAGGAAAGCGCTGGATACCGAGGACATTTGCTCCGGAAGAGTGCCACTGTACGGGAGCATGATATCCTGTGAATTTGCACTATGCAGTTTGATTGCACCGGTATCCAGCTCAAAACCACCGAAATCTTCCACCAGGCTATTGACGATTCTCATATTGCACTCCTCCAATTTTTATAGTTTTGGGTTGACATACCCGAAAATATGTGATATACTATCCTCGATATCACGAATAGTTTCGTGTCTGGTGATTACTATACCAGCATTTTCTCGTGATGTCAAGTGGTTTTCACGATTTTTTTCGTGACTTTGCAGATTTTTCTGTTTGGGGGTTGTGTTATGGACTCTATCATTTTTACGAGAATTAAAGATTTGTGCGCTGAAAACGATATCACAGTCAACAAACTGGAAACCGAACTTGGTATGAGCCAGTATTCTATTGGCAGGTGGAAAAACGCTA
>Ga0137307_102162_pt1 | contig 14413 bp, 15 predicted proteins | sample NAcewD2O_March_2_FD_97180 | JGI IMG/M metagenome (GOLD analysis project Ga0137307, IMG submission 97180) | Mouse cecal microbial communities from Vienna, Austria - N-Acetylglucosamine amended D2O_March | ecosystem: Host-associated > Mammals > Digestive system > Large intestine > Cecum | place...
CGCGCGTCTCGGCGTACACGTGGGACGCGGACGGTAATCTGATCGCCCAAAAGGACGGCGACGCCGCATACGAATATCTTTACGACACCGAGAGCCGTCTGCTGGCGGTGCGCGAGGGCGGCAGCCTGCTGATGAGCGTGCTCTACGACGGGCTGGACAACCGCGCCTACGGCCTCGAATACAAGCTGATCGACCGCCATCTGAACCAGTTCCCGCATCTGCCGGGCTACTGGAACAACGGGCAGTGGAACTGCATCCCCGACGCGCCCGACGCACCGAAGAACGGCAGACAGGCCGCGCAGGAGGATGCCACCGCGCAGGCGGAGAGCGCACCCGAGGAAACGACCGGGGAGCAGGGTCTGTGGGCTGCGGTCGCGGAATGGGTTTCTGAAATCTTCGGCGGCGAAAATGCCGGCGATGAAGCGGGAGCCGACGCGCAGCAGTCTAAGGAAAAATCCGCCAAGGGCAGCGGCAAGGATGACGGCTACACCAACAACGGCGGCGCGGACAACGACCACGGCGGCAACGGCAATACCAACAACGGAAACGGCAAGCCGGGCAACAACGGCAACGGAAACGGAAACAATGGCGGCGGCAACGGAAACGGCGGCGGTGCGGAAACAGCCGGGCCGATCTCCGATTGGGCGCGCAAAAAGCTGACGAAGCTTGGCTTCACCGAGATGGATCTCGAGATGCTCGAGCGGCTCGGCGTCACGGACGCGGACGCGCGGCGCATCGTCGAGACGGCCAGCGTGCCGAACACGGGCAACGGCCCGACACACTTCATCCCGGCGTATGACCTGATGTTCTACGTCAACGATATCAACCGCGAAAACGTGGAGGTGCTGACACAGGGCAGCCGGTACATGAGCGATACGGCGTATGAGTACGGTGTGCAGCGCCTTTCTGCCGACCACGAGGGCGAGCGCGAAACCTACCTTTACGACGGGCGCGGCAGTGTGGTACAATTGCTCAAGGGAGGTACGGTATCGCAGAGCTATTCCTACAATGCGTATGGCTACATCAATGCCGATGCATACGGCATCCATGCCCCGTTCTTCGGCTACAACGGCGAGGAGCAGAACCCGTTCACGGGCCTGCAATATCTGCGCGCGCGGTACTATGCCCCGCAGAACGGCGGATTTATCACACAGGATTCCTTCGGCGGCATTTTAACGAATGTCCTTTCGCAGAATCGGTATACCTATGCGGAGAACGATCCGGTCAACGGCATCGATCCCTTCGGGCACGTAAAGAGGGGACGCGAGGATACCAGCGACAAATTCAAGACCGGCGGCGGGAACAAGGGCGGCGGAGGGAGAACTGGGCCATCCGCCCCCAGAAGCGCGCCGACGAAGCCCACACAGCCTACAAAACCAAGAAAGCCGTCTGGGCAGGGAGCGGATCCGTGGATGTACGGCACAAACGGCAAGCCCCTGCAATACAATCCGTATACGACCATGCCGGATATGGCGACGGTGCCTTCGGTTACAAGAGGCAGCTCCAGCGGCTCTGGCGGCTCCAGAGGCGGCGGATACAGAAACCCGAGCGATACGCTTCGGCAGGCTGAGGGACAGACGAGTGTAACAACGCAGTCGATTCAGGAGAACTCGGACTGGATCAGGGAATTGATCCGAAATATCTGTGACGCTGACGCCAAGCGGCTTGAGGCGCAGCGGCTGGTGGATGTAGAGACAACAAAACTCTATATGATCTTAATCGGCCTTGCGGGACAAGGTGTCGCTGGTCAGCTTGCGGCATTTGTACAGGGTGTGGCAACTGCGATGGGCGATGATTTCTCTGCCTCGTGGGAAAGCATCGTAACAATTTTCGGCGGCTCCTCGTCGGGGCTTGCCGGGCTGAATGGAGATTTGGCTTTCACGCAGCCCGCTCCGGTATATGACCCTCTCTTCGGCCATCAGTTTGAAATGTCTGTGGGCAGGACAGTGGGCCATATTCTGACAGCCATCCTCGGCGCAGCAGACGGCGCCTTGTCGCTGGTCGCCGGCAGTTCTATCGTTGGCGGAGGCGTAGGGCTTGCGCCCGCTACCGGAGGGGCGGTTACGGTTCCCGCAGTGATTGCCGGAAGCAGTGTGGTTGCTGTTGGCGGCCTCTCAGGTTTGACGCTGATTAAAGAAGCGGTTAACGGCCTTATTGATGATCCGAATATTAAATTTAGTAGCAGTATTCTTGATGAGCAAGTAAAAATAGGACAATCTCGCGGTGGTCGACATGAGCCACATGATCTAAAAGAACAGCTGGCTATGGAGGAGGTTATAAGAAATCCCACTGCCGGACGCGAACTTGTCGGCAAAAATACGGATCCCCGATGGCCGAGTAGTGAGGGATGGAAAAAGTATTCCCAGAACATCAATGGTGTGGAAGTTCATTATAATTACAATCCGCTTACAGGAGCGATTGATGATGTGAAAATCAAAATTAGCTAAAGGAAATGAATATATGGAGAAATTATAAATGAAAGTGAAATGTATTGCCAACACAGGTGCTGGAGTTTCTGAGACAAAACGTCAAAAAATTGGTTATTTTTTGACAAGTATCACTCCTATGAAAGTAGGCGATGTTTACACAGTATATGGTCAGGTGATTTGGAGGGGGATATTGCATTATTTGCTCATTGGGAGTGAGGAGAGTCTCCCTTCCTTATATCCGGCGGAACTTTTTTCTGTTGAGGATTCATTATTGCCGCTTGAATACTATTTTCATTACTGGAAAGATGAAGAAGTAAGTGCCGTTTGGGGGTTTCAGGAATTAGCAGAGAATCCACAATTTCTGTTTGATTTAATCGATCGAAAAGATTATGCCATTCGGACTTTTTTGTCTCGAAAAAGTGAAATAGAATCAAATTTAGGGTGCTGAAAGAACGAAGGGCAAAAGATTCGGAAGATTAATTTTAATGGCTATGAAATTTGGCCAAATTGATCTATGAACAAGAACAAAAACCGTGAGGTAATGGTTTATGGAACAAATTAGCTCTTACAACGCTTTTCCTTATAAGGATGCCTCTGAACGCATCTTGCACAAGGAAAATCTGTTGAACAGAGCAACGCTCCAAGATCGTAAGGAGTAAAAAACAGGACAACAAAATGTTGAACGATAAGCCAGAGGCTCCTCACAATTAAGGAACGGGTACGCTTGATGATCGTTAAATAAGCAGACAGGATAAGCAAAACCTTATTATGCAGCAATCTACCGCTGCCGTGCAAGGAAGATAGATAACCAGCACGGCAGCGGTAAGGATGCTGAACATCAAAAAACGAACTGTGATTTGTATGGCTGCATCAACTCCAACGAATACGGTCTCTACGCCCCGTTCTTTTGCTGCAACGACGAGGAGCAGAACCCGTTCACCGGTCTGCAATCTCTCCATCTCTGTTACCATAATCTACGGCAGCAGGTTTATCATATAAGGTTTGTTTGATGATTTTGGGGTAAGAGGGCCATTTTTTGATGGGCGAAACCGGAGGACAAAAGGTGTTATTATGAATAAGAAATTTATTGCATTTATCTGCCCTTTAAGCAAAGAAGGAAGTCCGACAAGGGAACGTTCTGATGACATTATGAATAATGTTCTTCAGCCTATTGCCCGTAAGTATGGATATGCTATTCAGCGGGCAGATAAATTGACTGGGCGTTCTATCATGCAGGACATTATTATTATGCTGCGTGACGCAGATATTGTCATTGCGGATCTGACGGACTTGAACCCAAATGTATTTTATGAACTCGGGTTGCGCCAGGCTACAAAAGGAAAATGCATCAATATCATTTGCGATGAAGTGGAGAAGGTTCCGTTTGACCTTTCACATTACCGTGTGCATGAATATCGGCGCGAAGGAACCAACAGAGATTTTTACGCCTTTTCTCAATTTATAGAGCAGAACATACAACGGATGCAAAGAATCCCGCCTGATCCAATCATGCAGCTTCAGCCCAAAGATATTTCTCAGGCATATAATCTTTCTTTGGTAACAGATTTTCTCAAAGGCCCCAAAAATCATTATTCGCTTGCAAAGAAAATGTTTGCTCATCGATGCCGCCGTATTTTTTTGATGCAGCGAAGCAGTTCGCTTGTATTGAATGCGGAGCAGGGATGGGGCGAAGAAGCAGAATTTATCGCAAAAATGAGAAAAGCGATCAATACCTGCGATTTCTGCTATCATATCATTTCTCTGGACGGGATAGAAGGCCATTTCAGGAGAAAGAACAGCATTTTTCCTTCGTTTAAGGATTATACCGACAATCTCATAAACGAAGGGGGAAAGGTTGCGCTTCAGAAAAAAGAATCAAAAAACAAAAATATCTTTTACATTCGAAAATTACCAAAAGATAACGAGAACACACTTTTCAAACTGGACCGTCAGTCAAGAGTTTTGGCAACGGAAGATATTTATGGGAATGTGCGTGCCGTATTGGTGCAGAATCTCGGAATAGACCAGACAAGCTTTATGATAGAAGGTCCAAAGGCAAGAGACTATCTTGATGTTTGTGTTGACTTTTACAACACATGCGAATTGGTTGATTGGAATGAATTGGTCGCGTTGTACGAAACATATGAAAGCATTGAACGGGAACGGGAATAAGTTTTTAAGGCTATTTATAAGATGAAAATGTCAGGGGTTAAAATCGAATATGTTGAGAGATGAGTACAATTCACTCCGAAACGAAATAGTAAGCCGCATTGAAATCATTAATAGTCAGATTTCTACTGTTACAACCATGATCTTTACTGCATGGGGCGCTTGTATTGCCTTAATAACAATTTCATATGGTAGTAATTGCCAAAAGATAGCTTCTCTAACAATATTAAGTCTTTTACAGGAGTTTTTTGTGTTGACTCCGATTTTTTTGCTGATCCCTATGTCCATAAAGAGTGGAGAGAATTTGCGTCAGATTACAATATTGTCCTGTTACATTTGTGTTTTCCATGAAGGTCGGATAAAAGAAAGCAAGGGATTGTGGTGGGAAACTGCAAACACATCGTTCAGCAATATATCTCTTGATAGAGGAATCAAAAGCGGGATGATGAAATTTTACAATTGTGAGTATACGGCATTAGCACTCGTTTCCCTGATTCTATATGTTTTGGTTACAATGTTGTCTCTTGTTCGCGTTTGGAGCAGTTTACATGAAGCAATGAAATTTTTAATTTTCTCAACAGATGTATGTTTGTTTTTTCTGGCGCTTTGGGCGGTATTTTTTATACATTTTTCGTCATCAATAAAACATAATATAATGGATTTGCGTAAGGAATATTATGAAAATTTTATTTCCTTTGGTGAAAGAAAGGGGCTTTTTGATAAAAAAGAGGCTGACGAAAAACGAATGCAAGTGGAAAGATTATGTGCAGGAGGATTTTAATATCCTATTCCCTGAAAAAGCGGCCACTTTTTCAGGGAATAGTCAGACAAGAATACGCTGTTAGCAGTTCAGAATTTGTTTCTGTTTCTTGAAACAAAAAGCTGCCATGTTTCCGCAGTGAGAAACATGGCGGCTTTTTTGTATGGATCAATCTCTCCCGTTCTTGCCGACGGACAGTTGTTTTCCACATGGAAATTCATTTCAGTACGCCATTGTTCACACAAATTTTACATCATTCTCTGCTGCAAAATTACCCTTTTACAGATACCGACAAAGCATGCGGCTCAATTTCAGAGAACGCGTCAATATCGGATATGCGACCGGCTTGGTATAATTAGAATGAACATAATTATTCTAATAAACTCTCCTTTGCCATTGCCGCAAAAGACCACACAGCATATCCGCCCGCATGGAAACCCAAAAACAAAATCGCAATCACCTTCCAAAACAGAATTTCATAACACGCAAAGCCGCACTTCCCGAACGTAAAGGGAAGTGTGGCTTTTTTTATCCATCCTGTTTAGCTGCAGCCGGGATCTTCCGCTGCCGCAGCCCGCCGTCGATCCGGAATCTCAAAATTTCAGATCGACAGGAGGGGCTGACTTTGCCCAAAAACAATAAAAGTATGGCATATTACCGAAAAGCCGTGCGCAATTCAACCATCAACGAATATCGCTCCAACGACAATCAGGCGAAGCATATCACAGTGGACAGCGGTTTGCTCATCCGAAGCGGACAAACCTATATGATTAACGATATGGTAACCAGCAGAATGGAGCAGGAGGGATTTGAAAGCTGGCTGCAGTCGATTGAAAATCCAAAGCTGCTACAGGCACTCCGACAGTTGACGCCCAAAGAAGCCGAGTTTACCTATACGATCACGGTCAATGGGTTTACCACTTATGAAATGGCAGCGCATCTTGGCCGCTCCCAGAGCAGCACAGCGGAACGGTATAAGCGCATCAAAGAAAAAATCAAAAAATTGATGCAAAAACCCGATTAAAGCCCCCCGGTACTGTGTCATAGAAAGTAGAGGGAAATATCCCTTTTGCTCCTTGACAATTGAATAACCAGCACAGCAGGTACATTCCCGCGACCGGGAGCGAACCGGCAAAGGCGCCATGACGTGCGGACGGCAGAGGCTGCCTGCGCCGAGCAATCACTTTCAGCCGGAAGGAGGGCTATGGCAGTCCTCTCGCCAAGATCGGCCAGCGGGGTCAGAATGATACGCCTGTTGCCCGGCACTCAAGACCGGGTGGCGATCACTTAGGTTGTAAGCAGTAAGACCTTTGCAGAGCCAGTGAGCGGCCGCAGCCAGCGGCCCGCCTGCTGTGTTCCCTTGAATGGGCCGAGGCCGACCGGATCGGTTCATTCACACACCGGGGGTGCGCGCGGCAAATACGGTGGGAAAATCATCAATCTATCTGCCGGATCGACGGCAAATCCGTGCGGCGCAGGTGAATCTCGCCATTTGTCTGCGCCGCATCAGTTTGCAGTCGATCTGGTCTTCGATAGGAAAATTGGAGAATCAGGATGAAACAAATGACATCATGGGAAAAAGCCCATGCAGAGGCAGAACACATCTTCCGCGGCCTGTTTCCCGCGCACGGCTTTACGGTGCGTCCGGCGCAGATCGAACTCTGCCATAAAATGCTGGACGCCATGTTTTCGGATAAAGTTGCCCTGTGCGACGCTGGGGTTGGAATCGGAAAAACACACGCCTACCTCGTGGCGGGTCTGCTCTGGCAAAAATACCGTCCGGGCGGCGCGCCGGTCACACTGACGATTTCCACCTCCAGTATCGCCCTGCAAAACGCGATTATGAAAGAATACATTCCGTTTCTTTCACAGCTTTTGGTGGATGGGAGAATTCTGGATAAACCCATCTGCTCGATCATCCGCAAAGGCCGGGAACGGTACGCCTGCGATCTTCGTCTTGCCGAGCGTCAGGCGGCGGTGATGGGCAGCGAGCGGATCAGCGATGAACGGCGGGCGGCCCTGTCCGCGCTGGATAAGAATATTGATTTAGATGAGGCATCCGGTTTGTCCGCTTTCGACCGTGCGCAGGTGTGTGTTTCCTCGCTGTGTTCCACGCATTGTCCAAGCTATCACGGCTGTCGTTACCAAAAGCATCTTGCCGCGGCCAAAAGCGATGAATTTCATATTCAAATCTGCAACCACAATTATCTTCTTGCCGACGCCATGCGCCGCCAGCAGGAGGGCCGGCCTCTGCTCAAGGATCATCATATTCTCATTGTGGACGAGGCGCATAAGCTGGCGGAGGCGGCCCGACAGATGTACGGCGATACGCTTGCCCTCAGCGAGATTCTTGCCCTTTGCACCTCGCTGGAAAAGGAACATTGTGCGATGCCCGGGCGGCGGCTGCGCATCAGTGCGTTCGCTCTGGCCGAGGCATTCAAAGAAGGACAGCCTGAGCCGGGACAGGAGAGTGACCAGAAATCATACCGCTGGACGCAGGACCGCGAAAAAGCTATCACGACAACCGCCTCCCTGCTCCGGAAAGCCGCACGCACGGTGCGGGCACATTCGCAGGGAACGGCTTACGAGCTGGAAAGAGCAGCGGAAAAGCTCTCCCTTTTCAGCGGGGAATGCTCCGACCGGATCCGGTACATCCAGACCGGGCGGGATGGGGAACTCACCTTCTGCGCCGTACACAGGGATACGCCCGCACTCCTTGCGCGGGATCTGTGGCGGGCGGGCGGGCCCGCCATCCTCACATCCGGCCCCCTTGCGGCGGGCGGCAGCTTTGCCCGCGCCCGCCAGCAGCTCGGCCTTGAAAAGAACGGGCGCTGCCGGGAATTTACCGCGTCGTCGCCGTTCGACTATGAGCGGAATTGCCTGCTCTATTTGCCCAGCGATCTGTCTCGCGCGAATGTGGATGCGGTGTCCAAACGGATCCGGCAGCTGATAGACGCGGCGCACGGCCATGTGCTGGTGCTGTTTACTTCTTACATTTTAATGAGCGAGGTCTGCCAGAAGCTGAAAGGCGCCCTGCCGTTCCCTCTGCTTGAAGCATGGCGCGGGAATCAGCAGGCGGTCGCGCAGTTCAAGGCGCTTCCAAACGCCGTGCTTTGTGCAGCGGGGCCGTGCTGGGAGGGGATCGATTTCCCCGGCGATATGGTGTCTCTGCTCGTGATCGTGCGGCTGCCGTTTCCAATGCCGGATCCCGTTCGGGATGCGGAAAAGCAACAGTATCAGAATTTGAGAGAGTACATCAACGCCGCTATTGTGCCGGAGATGCAGACGAAGCTGCGGCAGGGCGCGGGGCGGGCGATCCGCACCGAGACGGACACCTGCGTCATTGCAATATTGGACAGGCGCGCCGCGCCCGGTGCGCATTACCATAACGAAGTGCGCTTGGCCTTGCCGCCCTGCCCGCTGACAAGCGACATCGCTGAGGTGGCGCGGTTCATTCGCGCCCGGAAAACACCGGACTATTACGGATTGGAGGGGAAAGCCGGATGAAGGAGGAACAGAACCGCAGGGCATGGGCCTATGCGCGGGATTTTTCCGTGCCGACTTCTGTTCTGATCTGCCAGATGGCGGAATTGTTAGGCGACGTCGAGCGGCGCGGTATCCAGGCCGTTGGAGCGTCGCAGGACATGAGCAGTGGCAAAACGCTCGACCGGCAGGGCCTGAAAGACGCCCTGCGCGCGATCCGCACAGGATATGCGACAGCTGTGCTTGTCCGGGAGGTTTCCCGGCTGAGCGAGGATTCTTACACGCTGTTCAGGATCATTGAGGTACTGCAGGACCACGGCGCGGTGCTGCTCTGCACAGCGGAGGACGCCTACGCCGGTCTGCGGCTCAAAAATGTTTCGCAGCGGCTTTACCAGAGGGCGGTCTGTTTTGGTTTGAGTCTGCCGTGGATCGAAAAGGAGAGTGAAACGTCATGAATACAGCGGCAAGAGAAACACCTGTGCTGGAGCGGGAGTACGGTGGCTATCACGCGCGGATCTGTTTCGCGCCGCAGGACGTGCCGGACGCGGAAAAGAATCTGCTGGATCTGATTATGGCAGCCTATCGGCAGCGCGTAGAGCGGGACATGGAGTGAACGGACTGTTCAGCAAGTGATATACTATTATATATATAAAGGAGAGAGCCGTTATGGTGATGCTTTTATTTGTACTGTTCGGCGCGTTCCTCGCTTACGCCTGCTGCGCCGCAGCGGGCCGGGAGGATGATCGGGCGCAGGCGTATTGGAACTGTCAGAAAAAGTGAAGCTCCTGTAAAATTCCGGCAGCACAGAGAACGGTTTTGTGGTATACTGATTAAAAGAGGACGAAGATACGGAGAGATGAGGTTTCGACGATGGAGCAATACAAAAAAGCGGTTATGCTGTGGCAGGAAAAGAACATCACCACGGATGCACAGCTTGCCGAGGCGCTGAACGGACACAGTATCGCCTTTGCCTATCATTCGGGAAAAATCGAAAACGAGCATATCACCTACCATGATACGCGGGAGATTTTCGAGCATGACGGAGTGACATCCTACACCGGCGATCTGCGCACACTGTTTGAGATCCGCAATGCAAAGGACGCGAATGAACTGTTTCTGACAGCGTTCGGGGAACGGCGGCCGCTGGACGAGACGCTGATCAAAGAGTTTCAGTACCGCCTGGCACAAAACACTTACGATACCCGGAGGTACCAGCTTGGTGAGCGTCCCGGCGAATACAAGCACCACGACTTTGTGACGGGCCGGGAGGAAGTGGGCGCGGCTCCGGAGGACGTGGCCGAGGAAATGGCCGAGCTGCTGGCAGAGCTGACAGACGTTTCTGCGGAAAAAGCGCTGATGGCTGCGGCATACTTCCATGCGAAATTTGAGAATATCCATCCCTTCGCAGATGGGAACGGCAGAACAGGCCGCCTCGCGATGAATTACCTTCTTGTTCTGAACAGCCATCCGCCCATTATTATCCACGAGGAAGATCGGAAAGGCTACTACGATGCACTGGAGGCGTGGGATGCTCGGCAGGAGTTGGAGCCTTTGTGTGCATTCCTGCGCGGGCAGACTGTCAGGACATGGGAGAAGCAGATTGAGAGAGCGGAGAAAAGACACGCGGGCAGGATTTCCCGGTAGCTTTTTTCAGAGAGATATGGTAGAATAGGGACGAGGGGAGAGATCGCCCGATGGACAGGGAAACGAGTTTGGGTCAGAGCATCCGGGTGCTGGACGACCGGGCCAAATTGGACGCCGCCTGCAAGCGGCTGCTGAGCGAGAAGGTTCTTCTGGCATGGATCATGAAGGACTGTCTGGAAGAATACAAGAACTGCAGCGTGGAGGAGATTGCGGAGAAATACATCGAGGGAACGCCTGCTGTTGACGAGTGGGCGCTCCAGCCGGATGAAACGTCTCCGACCCGCATCCAGAGCATTGGGCAGGAGGATACGTCGCTGCAGGAGCATACCATTCTGTATGACATCCGCTTTCATGCGACCGCGCCGTCCACGGGCGAGCCGATCCGGTTGATTATAAACGTGGAAAGCCAGAACAAATTCCGGAACGGCTATCCGCTGCTCAAACGGGCGATCTACTATTGCAGCCGGCTGATCTCGTCCCAATACGGCACGGAATTTACCAACTCGCAGTATGGGAAGATCAAAAAGGTTTACAGTATCTGGCTGTGCGCCGATCCGCCGAAAGGCTACCGCAACACGATCACACGCTATCGGATGACCGAGGAGAACATGGTGGGCGCGGTGAAAGAGCCGACGGCGCATTACGATCTGCTGACGGTCGTAATGCTGTGCCTTGGCGGACCGGGGGATGAACGCTACGATGGCATCCTGAAGCTGCTGAGCGTACTGCTGTCCAGCGAGGTGAAGTATGCGGAAAAGCAGCGCATTTTGCGGCAGGAATTTGATCTTGCCATGACACAGGAGATGGAGATGGAGGTGCAGAATATGTGCAATCTGAGCGAGGGCGTCTGGGAGCGCGGCATGGAAAAAGGCATGGAAAAAGGCTCCATCAAAAGCTGGACAGCTGCGATCCAAAATCTGATGAGCAATATGGGCTGGTCTATTGAACAGGCCATGACAGCGCTGGATGTTCCTGAATCGGATCGCCCGAAGTGCAAAGAGCTTTTGCAAAAACAGTAAATAAACAACTTCAAAATCAGCGGTTTGCCTGTCGGCAGCCGCTGGTTTTTCATTTTACAGGTTATTGGTTATGCCACAATTCGCACAGGTTTTACGCGGGATATTCTCCGTTATGGTGAATAGCTGTTCCCGCGTTTTTAAGATATTGTTGTGTCAGCGGACAGGAAAAGCCCGCCGCACAGTACCTTGACAACTGAAGAAACCGATCTGAATTGTGGGCGTATTTGCATCACAAGGAGGACGGGGCAGTGAAATATACCAATCAATATGGAGAAATGATCTCCATCGCGCAGACCGATGAAGTGTGGCTGAACGATGAATTTTTTGTACGAGAGATGGCAAAGCTGCCGCCCGATGCGCCGCGCGCGGGACTCGCCTACCGCGTATCGACCAAAGGACAGGTAGACCATGATGACATCCCCATGCAAAAAATCGAATGCCGGAAATTCTGCGCCCAGCATGGCTGGCGCGTGGTGCTGGATAAAGCCGAAAAGGGCGTCTCCGGTTCCAAAGTGTCCGCCAGCAAGCGTGACGCCATCCAAGAACTCAAATCCGAGGCCGAAAAAGGTAATTTTGACATCCTGCTGGTGTTCATGTTCGACCGTTTGGGCCGCATCGAAAGTGAGACGCCGTATGTGGTGGAATGGTTCGTAAAGCATGGCGTAGAAGTCTGGAGTACTCGCGAGGGTCAGCAGCGCATCGACAGCCATACGGACAAGCTTATCAACTACATTCGGTTCTGGCAGGTGGCAGGGGAGTCTGAAAAGACCGCCGAGCGGGTAGCGACCCGCATCCGGCAGATCAATGCCAGCGGCCACTATTCGGGCGGTACGGTACACTATGGTTACCGCGCGGTCAATAAGGGCCGCGTCAACAAAAAAGGCCAGCTGAAGTGCTATACTAAAGTTGTAACGGGAGTGGCTAATGAGATATAATAAAAATCACAAGGAAAGAGGTACTCATTATGTCACAAAACTACACTCCCGAATTTAAAAAGAAGATTGTCCGCCTCCATGAGGAAGAGGGACGAACCTACAAAAGTATCACCGCAGAGTATGGCGTATCCAAAGCCAGCATCTCCAAGTGGTGCAGCGAATTCAGCAAAGAATGCCAGACCAACCCTAAAGCCCAGGAAGATTATGACTCTATGAAGGAGAACCTCCGGTTAAAACGGGAGATTGAAGAATTACGGAAGGAGATCGCGTTCTTAAAAAAAGCGGCGGCATTCTTTGCAAAGGAAATCGATTAGAGGCTTATCGATTTATTGACGGTCATCAGGAAGAATTCGGTGTCCGCTGGCTGCTGAGGCGGCTGGCGATTTGCCCGAATGCCTACTATAACTACCGGAAACACCGGAAGGCGGATTATTATGCCCAAAAAGCAGAGGTTCAGGAACAGATCCGCAGCATCTATCACAGCCATAACGGAGTGGACGGCTACCGCAGCATGACGGCTTATCTAAAGCGGGTAGGGCACGGCTACAGCGCTGCGACCATCCATAAATACATGAACACACAGATGGGTCTGCGCTCCATCGTCCGCCCCAAAAAGCCGGGAGCAAAGCCAGGCAAGCCCCATAAGGTATTCGAGAACAAGCTAAGGCAGGACTTCCATGCGGACAAGCCGAACCAGAAATGGTGCACGGATTTCACATATCTGTTTCTGAAAAATGGAGATGTGCGCTATAACTGTACCATCATAGATCTCCATGACAGGAGCGTGGTGGCGAGCATAACGGACCGCCATATCACCAGCGAACTTGCGATCCGCACGCTGCAGAAAGCATTGGAATCCCAGCGTCCGGCAGACGGCAGCTTGATCCTGCACAGCGACCAGGGGAGCCAGTATACATCGAAGGCTTTCACAGAGTTCTGCGGATCCGGCCATGTGTCCCAAAGCATGAGCAAAGCCGGGTATCCATACGACAATGCGCCAATGGAGAGGTACTTCAATACCCTGAAGAACGAGTGCACCAACCTCTATGAATTCCGTACGCAGGAGGAGCTGTACCAGACTGTGGAGGAATTCGCTTATGCCACTTACAACCATGTGCGCCCCCATTCCTACAATGGGTACAGGACGCCATTCGAAGCACGGTGCGCCGCATGATGCCGTTCCAAGATTCAGAGCCAGAGGGGATGAAAGCAGCCACCCCGCAGGGGCATGCCCTTGACAGCCGCCCAAAGGGATGTTACACTCCCAGGGCCGACGGCGGATGTACAAGAAAGTCCGTTCCTGAGTTCATCGCCGTCGGTAGGCATCTGACGACATCCCTTTGGGCGGCTGTTAAGGGTGGCGGAAACTGCGTCCATCCTAACGGTAAGCAACTTGATTTTTTTAGCCACAAATGTTACAAAAAAGCTTGACCACTACAAGCCGGTCAAGGATCTGGAGATCGACCCGGAAGAGGCCGAGGTTGTGCGCGAACTCTTTCTGCGGACGGCCAACGAGGGATACAGCTCGTATGCGCTGGCAGCTATGCTGGAAAACAGGGGACTGCGCACCCACAGCGGTGCGCGGTTCACATCGACCCATATCCTGCGTATCCTGCGTCACGAGGGATACATGGGATATATCGTCACCAAAACCGCGCGTTCGGAACATATCCCGGATTTGCAGATCATTGACAGGGATATGCCATAATGCCTTGTGACGAGTTCAGTTGCCCAAAAAATTCACGAACAGGGACACGATCAGCTGGACTTTTCGTGGAAAGAATAGGACAATGGGACTTGAACACAAGGAGGTTCATTATGGCAGAATTAACCTATACGAGAGTAGGGGATTACTTAACTTAAAGATAACATATACATACAGCCTGCTGATACATTGCTTGCAGATACCCCGCAGAAACCAAACCATACAGAAAAGGAGTTTTTGCATATGAAATCAATATTTCTAAAGCTGTT
>Ga0137307_102165_pt1 | contig 14401 bp, 17 predicted proteins | sample NAcewD2O_March_2_FD_97180 | JGI IMG/M metagenome (GOLD analysis project Ga0137307, IMG submission 97180) | Mouse cecal microbial communities from Vienna, Austria - N-Acetylglucosamine amended D2O_March | ecosystem: Host-associated > Mammals > Digestive system > Large intestine > Cecum | place...
AAATGCAACGCGGGGGTCCCAGACGGAAATCAAGACGGCGCTCTGGGCGCTTTCCACGATTATCTTTGCAGTGGTTGTAGGGATGGTAATTCTTATGAATCTTACTGGAAACAAAAACGAGAAGAGGGCAGGTGCAGGCAATGAGAAAGATAGGTAGCGGGCTGCGCAGGAAAATCGGGCTGGCGGCATCTGCGGTGTGTGTCGTTTCCGTGTCATGGCTGCGAATGCCGGTGCAGACCGTCTGTGCCAGTGAGGAACCAGTCATTCTGCGGGTGTGCAACTGGGAGGAATATATTGACCTTGGTGAGTGGGATGATGAGGAAATGATCACACTTGACGACGGCACGGTGATTTTCGGGGAAAAACCGCTTTACGAGGAGTTTGAGGACTGGTACAGGGAGACATACGGCAGGGAGGTACGTGTGGAGTACTCCTGTTTTGGAACCAATGAGGATCTCTATAACCAGTTAAACCTGGGAGATACGTATGATCTGGTCTGTCCGTCAGAGTACATGATTATGAAGCTGATGGCGGAGGACAGGCTGCTGCCATATTCCGATAGCTTTTATATGGAAAGCGATGCAAACAATTATTATATCAACAATGTTTCGCCATATATCCGAAAGACACTTGAGACGAATGAGATAAACGGTGAGAGCTGGAGCAAGTATGCCGCAGGGTATATGTGGGGAATTACAGGTGTCCTGTATAATCCGGAGCTTGTGACAGAGGACGAGGCGGCGACATGGGGGATTTTTGGCAATCCGAAGTTCCATAGACAGGTTACGCTCAAGGACAATGTGCGCGATTCCTATTTTGCGGCGCTTGGCATTTTAAATGCGGATGTGCTGACAGACGAGGCGTTTGTGCGCTCGGCGGATTACCGGGAACGCCTTGCGGACATGATGAATGATGTAAATCCCGAGACGGTAGCGCAGGCACAGGCGCTCCTGGACGATTTGATGGATAATCTGTATTCGCTGGAGACGGACAGCGGGAAAGCGGACATGATAACCGGAAAAATTGTCGCCAATTACCAGTGGTCGGGCGATGCGGTCTACGCCATGGACCAGGCGGATGCGGACGGCTTTACATTAAAGTTTGCCGTGCCAAGGGAGAGCACGAACCTGTGGTTTGACGGATGGGTCATGCTGAAAAGCGGTATTGACGGCAGTGCCAGGAAACAGCATGCGGCAGAGGCTTTTGTCAATTTCCTGTCGAGAACGGACAATGCAGTCCGGAACATGTACTATATCGGCTACACTTCATCCATAGCCGGAAATGACAGGGATGACACGATATATGAATATCTGAACTGGTGCTATGGCGCCGGCGAGGAGGATGGGGATATCATGGAATATCCCGTAGGTTATTTTTTCAGCGGGGATAACAACGACAGGGATTATATGCTGGAAGCATCGTCCAGCCAGATAGGCAGGCAGCTTTACAGCCAGTACCCGCCGCAGGAGGTAATGGACAGAACGGCAGTCATGCGCTATTTTGATGCGGACGCGAACAAGGCAATCAATCAAATGTGGATAAATGTGAGGTGCTTTGACATCCATGATGTACCGATGGGAATCCGCATTGTACTACTGGCGGCGCTGCTTTGGATAATCTGGATATTTTATCAGAAGAGTGCTTTAAAAATGAAGTAAGACAAAAGTAATTGTAATCATGGTTATGGAGGGAACAATGTCAAATATGGATCAGAGTAAAATCAGAAATTTCTGCATTGTGGCACATATTGACCACGGTAAGTCCACGCTTGCAGACAGGATAATCGAAAAGACAGGGCTTCTGACAAGCAGGGAGATGCAGGATCAGATTCTTGACAACATGGAGCTCGAGCGGGAGCGGGGGATAACGATAAAGGCGCAGACCGTCCGCACTGTCTACAAGGCGAAGGATGGGAACGAATACATTTTTAACCTGATTGACACGCCCGGACATGTTGACTTTAATTATGAGGTAAGCCGTGCACTGGCAGCCTGCGACGGGGCGATTCTGGTAGTGGATGCCGCGCAAGGGATTGAGGCGCAGACACTTGCCAATGTATATCTGGCGCTCGACCATGACCTGGATGTCTTCCCTGTCATCAATAAAATCGACCTTCCGAGTGCGCGTCCGGACTGGGTGAAAAATGAGATTGAGGATGTCATCGGCATTGAGGCGCAGGATGCACCGTTGATATCGGCAAAAAACGGTGTAGGAATTGAGGAGGTACTTGAGGCAATTGTCCATAAAATACCGGCGCCCAAAGGCAGTGTGGACAATCCGTTGCAGGCGCTCATTTTTGATTCTGTTTATGATTCTTACAAGGGTGTCATTGTATTCTGCCGTATCATGGAGGGAAAGGTATCAAAGGGAACAAGGATAAGGATGATGGCGACAGGCGCTGCCGCTGATGTTGTGGAGGTAGGCTATTTTGGCGCAGGGCAGTTTATCCCCTGTGACGAGCTGTCTGCAGGCATGGTTGGCTATCTGACTGCGTCCATCAAAAATGTGAAGGACACGGCAGTCGGCGATACGGTCACGGATGCGGAAAATCCTTGTGCGGAACCACTTCCAGGATATAAAAAGGTGCTTTCCATGGTGTACTGCGGTCTTTATCCGGCGGACGGCGCAAAATATCCGGATTTGCGTGATGCACTGGAAAAGCTACAGCTTAATGACGCCTCGCTGTTCTATGAGCCGGAGACGTCAGTTGCACTGGGATTTGGGTTCCGGTGCGGGTTTTTAGGGCTGCTGCATCTGGAAATCATACAGGAGCGGCTGGAACGCGAATACAACCTTGACCTCGTAACGACGGCGCCGGGGGTAGTCTATAAGGTTTATAAGACAAATGGGGAAATGATAGAGCTGACAAATCCTTCCAACCTTCCTGACCCGTCGGAGATTGACTATATGGAAGAACCGATTGTTTCTGCCGAAATCATGGTGACGACAGAGTTCATTGGCCCGATTATGGAATTGTGCCAGGAGCGGCGCGGACGCTATCTTGGCATGGAGTATGTGGAGGAGACAAGGGCAGTCCTGCGGTATGAGCTGCCGCTGAATGAGATTATTTATGACTTTTTCGATGCGCTCAAGTCCCGCTCAAGGGGGTACGCTTCCTTCGACTATGACATCAAAGGGTACGAGCAGTCCGAGCTTGTCAAGCTTGACATTCTTATCAATAAGGAGGAGGTTGACGCACTGTCTTTTATCGTGCACAAGCAGTCGGCGTATGACAGGGGAAGGAAGATGTGCGAGAAGCTCAAGGATGAAATACCAAGACACCTTTTTGAGATACCGATACAGGCGGCAGTCGGCGGCAAGGTGATTGCAAGGGAGACGGTCAAGGCAATGCGAAAGGATGTCCTTGCCAAGTGCTATGGCGGTGACATCACGCGTAAGAAGAAGCTCCTTGAGAAACAGAAAGAGGGCAAAAAGCGCATGCGGCAGATTGGAAATGTCGAGATACCGCAGAAAGCATTTATGTCCGTATTGAAACTGGATGATTCCAAATAAGTCGTCATGTATAGGGAGAAAGGGGTGTGAAATACAGTGCGTTCGCTTGGTGTGTATATTCATATCCCTTTTTGCGTAAAAAAGTGCGCTTACTGTGATTTCCTGTCAAAACCGGCGACACGGCAAAGACAGCAGGAATATATGGATGCGCTGCGAAGGGAAATACAGTATGAGTCGGTCCGTTACGTGGATTACAGCGTGAAATCCGTGTTTTTCGGCGGCGGTACGCCGTCAATACTGGAAGCTTCGGATATCGCGCGCGTGCTTGACTGCCTGCGGCAGCATTATACATTTGACAAAGACGTGGAAATCACGCTCGAGATGAATCCTGGGACAGCAGATAAGGATAAGTTAGTCTGTCTGAAAAAGGCAGGCATCAACAGGCTGAGCATTGGTCTGCAATCCACAAATAATATAGAGCTAAAGCTGCTTGGGCGGATTCACACATATGAGGATTTTTTGCAGACCTATTATCTGGCAAGGGACGCAGGCTTTGCCAATATTAATATCGACTTAATGTCTGCACTTCCGGGACAGGCCATGGAAAGCTGGCTTCGGACACTCGAAAGGGTAACAGCGCTTTGCCCGGAACACATATCGGCGTACAGCCTTATTATTGAGGAAGGAACCAGACTTTGTGACAGGCTGGAAGAATATCCGCCCGTTCCGGATGAAGATGCGGACAGGATGATGTATCAGATGACAAAACAGGTTCTTGCCCAAAAAGGATACCAGCGCTATGAGATATCCAATTATGCCAAAAAAGGGTACGCCTGCAGGCATAATACCATTTATTGGCAGCGCGGCATTGACCATATTGTAAACTACGTGGGGTTCGGACTTGGAGCATCCTCGCTGTTCGGAAATGTGCGGTGGAAGAATACAGGGAACATGGAGGAATACCTTCGTGTGTTTGCGGAATATGGACAAGAGGGCGCGGAAAAGATGCCGGATGAAAAAAAGTGTCCGCACGAAAGCGTGAAACAGGACATGGAGAAACTGTCAAAAAAAGACTGGATGGAAGAATTTATGTTTTTGGGACTGCGCCTGATGCAGGGAGTCTCAAAGCAGGAATTTGCGAGGAGCTTTGGCATTGGGATGGATGCGGTCTATGGGGAGACACTGCATCGGTGGGCAGAACAGGGGATGCTGGCGGAGGAGGGAGACGTGGTCAGGCTGACGGATGCCGGAATTGATGTGAGCAATGTTGTCCTGGCAGACTTTCTTCTGGATGATGCAATCGTTTGATAAAAGGGAGATAAAGGATGGAGAGAGAGCAGACACATGAGCAGATGCATGAAATGGGACTTGCCCACAAGCATTCTCACACACATGCCCATACGGAGACAAAAGCCGTGTTAAACCGCATGTCCAAAATTATCGGGCATATGGAATCCATAAAGACAATGGTGGAAAACGGCAGGGACTGCAGTGAGGTGCTGATACAGCTGGCGGCGGTCAAGTCCGCAATAGCCGGGGTAAGCCGGGTTATCATAAAGGATCATATTGACCACTGTATCGTTGAAGCGGTGCGGGAAAACGATATGGAGTCAATCGAGGAGTTAAAAATTGCGATAGATAAATTCTTATAATTGTTCCATAATAAAAAGGGAAAGGATGGAAATGACTATGACGGATGCTATGAAAGGGATGATTCTGTATTGCGTGCAGGATGAAAAGAAAAAAATACAGCTGGAAGTGATTGGTATGAGCATGGCGATAGGGACGAAGCAGCTGAAAGCCTCGGATTTAAATGTGCAGGTCGGGAAGCTTGCGGGAATCAAGAACCTTGCTCCGCCTGACTTGTCGCAGACGGAGAAAGCGCCGGCAATTTTCTGTATGCCCGAGATTATTATTTTTTCAGAAATTCCGGACAAAAAACTGGACGAGTTTTTGCGTTCCTATAAAAATGTCGGGCTTACGCCGACAAAGCTCAAGGCGGTTACAACCCCGAGAAACATTAACTGGACGCTGTACCAGCTCATCAGGGAGCTTTCCTCTGAGAGGGAGCAGATAGAGGGCTCGGCGAAAAGGCTGTCGGCAGCAAAAAAAGAAAGGCAGCAGGAGGATTACCATGCAGATTGACCAATTCAAACATGAAGATAGCTGGCAGGACATCAAGGACTCCGCCATGAATACAATAAATAAGACAACAGGCAGATATCCGGATGCACAGTGGAAAAGAAAACTCATCATGTCCGAACATTCCCCGATAAGGCGCATGAAGTTTTACTGGCGCTGGAAAGACTTGAAATCGTGGGTAAGCGTGCATATGGTGCGGCATAAAATAGGCATTGAGCACTGGGTGTCGACACAGAGAAGCGACAGGACAGGCGTCAGCAGGGATGAACTGCCGCAGGGCGCGCTTGTCAACCATGCGTGCGAGGCAGATGCCCAGGCACTGATTAATATCAGCCGCAAGCGTCTGTGCAGCTGCGCAAGCCCCGAGACACGGGAAGCATGGGAGCTTGTCAGGGAGGAAGTGGCAAAGACCGAGCCGGAGCTTGCCTCCTGTATGGTGAAAGAGTGCATTTACAGGGGATTCTGCCCGGAAATGTTTTCCTGCGGATATCATAAGACAGAGGCATTCCAGAAAGAGCTGGAAGAATACAGGAAGGGCATCAACGATTAAATACGGAAATCACTGCATTCACGCAAAACCTATTGCCCGAAATGCGATTATGCGGTAAGGTGTAGGTATCAGTAAAAAAATATTGTCTGATGCCTATAAGGAAAGGAGGAATTGCTGTGAATGATACAATGGTATGGCTGGCAGCCATGATAATCCTTATCATAATCGAGATTGTGACAGTCGGGCTTACAACCATCTGGTTTGCAATCGGGGCGCTTTTTGCAATTATTGTGGCGATGTTTGGCGGCGGACTGGTACTCCAATTGACCATTTTCTTAATTGTATCACTTGGCATGCTGGTGTTTACAAGGCCTTGGGCGATAAGGTACATAAACAACACGCGCACAAGGACAAATTACGAGGGCATTATCGGAAAGATTGTACGGATTACGCAGGATGTGGACAACATTTCGGAAAAAGGATGTGCCGTGGTAAACGGACAGGAATGGACAGTGCGGTCTGCTGACGACAGTGTCAGGATAGTGACAGGCAGCCTTGCAAAAATTGTCGACATCAGGGGTGTCAAATTAATTGTTGAAAAGTATGAGGGGGAGGAAACATTATGAACATGGTAGAAGTTTTTTTGGTTATATTATTTATTTTGATCGTGCTTCTGGCGACGAATGTGCGGATTGTTCCACAGGCATACGCATATGTCATTGAGCGGCTTGGCGGATATGATACGACATGGGGGGTAGGGCTTCATTTCAAGGTTCCGTTTCTTGACAGAGTTGCAAAAAGGGTAAACCTGAAGGAACAGGTTGCAGATTTCCCGCCACAGCCTGTCATCACAAAGGATAATGCTACAATACAGATTGATACGGTCGTGTTTTTCCAGATTACGGACCCGAAGATGTATGCATATGGCGTCGATAACCCGATTATGGCGATTGAGAAGCTGACTGCGACTACACTTCGTAATATCATCGGCGAGATGGAACTTGACCAGACCCTGACATCAAGGGAGATTATTAACACAAATATGCGCTCCGCGCTTGACGTTGCCACAGACCCATGGGGAATCAAGGTAAACCGTGTTGAGTTAAAGAACATTATTACGTCCGAACCCATCCGGAATGCGATGGAAAAGCAGATAAAGGCAGAGCGTGAGCGCCGTGAGGCGATTCTCCGGGCAGAGGGCGAGAAGAAATCGACAATCCTTGTGGCGGAGGGGCATAAGGAATCCGCAATTCTTGAGGCAGAGGCAGAAAAGCAGGTAGCGATTCTCCGCGCGGAAGCTGAGAAGGAAAAGCGAATCCGCGAGGCAGAAGGCCAGGCAGAGGCAATCCGTGTTGTGCAGATGGCAAATGCGGAGGGTATCAGATATTTAAAGGACGCAGGCGCGGACGAGGCGGTGCTGACCATCAAGAAGCTGGAAGCATTTGAAAAGGCGGCAAACGGCAGCGCGACAAAGATTATTATCCCTTCGGAAATCCAGGGGGTGGCAGGGCTTGCAAAGTCCGTCGGGGAAATCCTGAAGTAAAACAGACTTGGAAGGATGGAAACGAAAAACAGGAGGAACAAGACACATGACAAGGATATTGGTACTGGAGGACAGTAAGGACTGCTTAAATGCGATTACTGCGATGCTGGAAAAAGTATCTGACAGGGTGTGCGCCGTTCCTGCAAACAGTCTGAAAGAGGCAAGGGCTGCGCTTGCGGATGAAGCGCAGCCGCCCTTTCAGGCTTTTTTGTTGGACATTAACCTGGATTGTAACGACAGGGATGATACCTCGGGGATAACATTTGCGCTTGAGGTGCGTCAGAAAAGGGAGTATGCATTCACGCCGATTGTGATGATTACCTCGCTGGCGAATATGGAGCTGACCGCGTACAGGGAACTGCACTGTTACCAGTATCTCATAAAGCCATATAATGAGCAGGATATTGAGAAGCTCGCGGGGAAGCTGCTGTTTTTGTCCCAGCAGGGAGAGACGCGGGACGCGTATGTGGTTGTGAAAAAGGATGGCATCAATTACAAGCTTTTTTGTAAGGATATCGTGTGCGTCAAGGCAGTGCCGCGGGGGGTTTTGCTCATGCTCCTAGAAGAAGAAATGAAGATTCCGTATCTTTCCATCAGACAGCTGCTTGAAAGACTGCCAAATGACAAGTTTTTGCAGATACATCGTATGTGTGTTGTAAACCAGGACTATATTGATTATGTGGATATCGTAAACGGACTCATCCGCATGAAAAACGGAGAGCAGTTGGAAATCGGGATTACGTATAAGAGTGATATTAAGAAAAGGCTGTGTGTATAACAGCCCCCTGGCAATATCAGGGAATAGGAGAAAGCAGGAATGATAAAAGGAGTGCGTTGCAATGGCTGAACTTGGCAGAAAATTTTTGTATAGAATCTTTTGCGTGGTTGCGCTGATAATTGCATTATATCTGCTGGTTGACCTGTATCTGAGCCACACGCTCGATATCAAGGTGATGGTGCTGTTTGGCATTGTCTTTTCGGTGATTATATTCGGCTTTTTTGACTGGGCGCAGAACTATGCGGCACTGCGGCGTCAGGAGCAGGAACTGAAAATTTACAAGCTGTACATAAAGCCGATGGAGGAGCTGACAAAGGATATCCGGGCGCGGCAGCATGAGTTTGACAATCATATGAATGCGATTCTGAACATGCATGTGACCATCAGTGACTATGACGAGCTTGTCAGGGCGCAGTCGGCGTACTGTAAGGATATTTATGCGGACAAATCCCGCTGCAACCCGGCGCTGCTGCGCATATCGGACAAGATACTGGCGGGATTTCTCTACAGCAAGATTATCAGTGCGCCTGCCTATATCGACATTGACATCCAGGTGCTGAGCCAGGAAATTGTGACACCAGTGTCAGAACATGCGCTCGTCGAAATTATCGGGACGCTGACAGACAATGCATTTGAGGCGGCAACACCGCAGAGGAACAGGGTGGAGATGGTGCTCGATGCCAAAAACGACAAGCTGATATTCATGATTAAAAATCAGGTGGAAAACCTGACCATGGGTGCGGTTTCCCACTTTTTTGAAAAAGGGTTTACAACCAAAAACAACCGTGAGGACAGGGGGCTTGGGCTGTATCAGGCAAACCAGATTGCAAAGCGCCATAAAGGGGAGCTTACGGTGGAGCTGCTGAACCAGCCAGAGGGGCAGGAGATTTGCTTTGGGGTAAAGATATGAGGAAAGCTTTCCCGCTCGATTGGCTGCTTAAGCTGATTGAAAAGAAAGCGTGCGAATGGTATAATGTCCAGTGACAGGAAATGGATAAATTTTGAATGACAGGGAGGCAGGAAATGCGTAATGAGGAAATAATGTATGGGCTGCTGATGGATATCGCAAAGGCAGACGATAGGATTCTGGCTGTATATATGAATGGCTCGCGGACAAACCCGAATGTCCCTAAGGATATATTTCAGGACTATGACATTGTGTATGTCGTGCGAGAAACAAAATCATTTATTGGGGATAAGGACTGGATTCACAAGTTTGGCAAAATCCTGTATATGCAGTATCCCGACGAAAGCCCGGATTATCCGAGTGACAAGGAAAATCATTATGGCTGGCTGATGCAGTTTGAAGATGGTGTCCGAATTGACCTTACAGTACAGACAATTCAGTTTGCCAGGGAGCATATTCATGATGACAGGCTTTGCCGGATTTTGCTGGATAAGGAAAACATTCTTCCGGAAGTGCCGGAATCAACAGATGCGGATTACCATGTAAAAAAGCCTTCAGAAGCACAGTTTCAGGCATGTGCCAATGAATTCTGGTGGTGCAGCAATAATATAGCGAAGGGACTGTGGCGCGAGGAGATGCCTTATGTGCAGGACATGACCAACTTTGTGGTTCGCAAGCAGCTGGAAAAGATGCTTTCATGGAAAGCCGGCATCAGGACGGATTTTCAGGTCAGCGTCGGAAAATCAGCAAAATACTTATATAGATGGCTGGAACCGGACGAGTATCAGGGATACCTGAATACTTACTTTGGTGGAAGCGTTGCGGAAGCATGGACGGCGGTGCTGCATATGTGTGACCTGTTTGAGCAGACAGCAGCGTATGTGGGGAGCAGGCTGGGATATGCATATAATGCGGCGGAAGGGAAGGCAGCCAGGGGATTTCTGGATCATGTGCGGAAGTTAAAGAAAGAGGTGAGGCAATGATATCTTCAGAAGATGTCATAATAATAGTGAAAAATACAATAGCTGCATCAATTAAGTGTAACACTTACCGTGGATATATCGGATGGAGCAGCTGCGACAATATTTGTGCGGATATGCATGACTGCGTGGATATGTGTGCGGAGCAGTTGAAATCAGGGGACGCCTTGACGGCACTGAAAGCATCTGTATACATCTTGCTCTCCGGCGTGAAACTGGCGTCTTACGCAGACAGCAGTTCCGGAATGCTGACAGATGTAATCCTGTGTACCTATGACTTGATTGGCAAGTGTACAAAAGAAATTGAGAAGCAGGACAAGAAAATGCGCAATGAGGCATTGGATATCATAATTAAGGAAGCCCGGAAGAACGCATTTGATGGCTGGACGGACTGGCGATATGATTTGCTGAAATGTGGAATCTGTCTTTGTGATGAAAAGAATGCACAGAAGCTGGAAAAGGTTTTTGATATTTTGCTTGAAAGAGCGCAGGAGGGTAGTTTTCCTGATTACACTAAAAAGGAGGACATGATTACAAGATATTTACTGCACAGGCATTTATATGGCAAGGAGACTGTAAGGGAAGAGCTTTATCAGAATATTTCGGTGAAGGAGCTGCGCAGGATTGCGATTAGTGACGCCTTGGAAGAGGGGCAGTATGGGGAAGCGGAGCAGCTTTGCTTAGAACAGGCAAATGAAGAAAGCGCATGGCATTACCGCAGCAGCGACCCGGAAGACTGGAACAATATTTTATACGATATTTATGTGGCGGCTAACGATACAGAAAAACAGATTGCACAGGCAAAAAAGCTTCTTTTGATGGGAAATGAAAAGTTCTGGAAAGTCCTGAAACAGATTTATAGCCAGAACAATGCGTGGAATGAGCATTATGAATCGTTGCTGAATCTGTTAAAAAATGCGAAACAAGCCATATGTTACCGCAATGTCCTTATTGCTGAAAAAGAAACGAAACGATTACTTGAGGATGTAACGGAAAATCCGTTTGATTTATTTTATTATGGAAAATATTTGGTGAAAGATTATCCAGAGCAGGTTTATGAACTGTGTTATGAGGAAATCAGCAGGAATTGCGCACAGGCAAAGGATAGACGAGAGTACAAAAAGGTAACGAAGCAGATAGCACAGCTTATAAAATGGAAAGGAACTGATAAGGCAGGGGAGCTTATTGAGGAACTGCGTCGCACCTATCCAAGAAGAACGGCACTGCTGGACGAACTGGGAAAGGTGGAAAAGAAACTTTAATTATGCAGGTAGGTCTGTGCGTTTTATCGGTTGAAGAAGAACATCGGTTTTACAAAGATATTCATGAGATATTAGAGCATGCTAAAAATACAGCTTATGCGGCAGTTAATGATATTATGACTTATGCTTATTGGGATATTGGAGAGAGAGAATTTCCGGTCACAAGATTCATATGAAAATTTCAAAAAACAGTCGCTTTTTTGTAAAATATTGGTTATACTGAAAGAGCGTATATATGAAATTCAGAGGCATCAGGAGAGGAGGCGCGGATTCGTGCTAGAATTAAAGGATATATCCTACCATGTGGATGATGGGAATGGAAAGGATATATTGAATCATATTGACTTAAAAATAGATGACCGTTTCACGGCAATCACCGGACCAAATGGGGGCGGAAAATCGACCCTTGCCAAGATGATTGCGGGAATCATACAGCCGACAGAGGGGCGGATTTTCTTTGAGGGGCAGGACATCACGGAGCTGTCCATCACGGAGCGAGCGAACCTGGGTATCAGCTTTGCCTTTCAGCAGCCGGTTCGTTTTAAGGGAATCACGGTGCTTGACCTTATTCGGCTGGCAGCGAGGGAGCAGCTCAGCGTGGAAGGCGCATGTAAGTATCTTGCAGAGGTAGGGCTGTGCGCGCGGGATTACATCAACCGGGAGGTAAATGCCAGCCTGTCGGGCGGGGAGCTCAAGCGGATTGAGATTGCGACCGTCATTGCCAGGGGCATGAAGCTGTCGGTGTTTGACGAACCGGAGGCAGGAATTGACCTGTGGAGTTTTCAGAATTTAATTAAGGTATTTGAAAAGATGCATGACAAGACGCAGGGGAATATTGTGATTATCTCGCATCAGGAGCGCATTCTTGACATTGCGGACAAAATTGTCGTGATTGCAAACGGCGAGATTCAGGACATAGGGACGAAAGCGGAGATACTGCCAAAGCTGCTAAATGGTAATCTTGAGTGCAGACATAATGCAGGAGGGTGTATACATGGATGAGATTCAGAAAACATTGCTGATGCAGGTGGCAGATTTGCACGAAGTGCCAGCAGGCGCCTACAATATCCGCGCAAACGGCGAGTCGGCAGGAAGGCAGTCTACAGAACATATCGAGATTGTCCCAAAAGAGGATAAGCCGGGAATTGACATTTTTATCAAGCCCGGCACCAGAAAGGAAAGTGTGCACATACCCGTACTGATGACACAGACAGGACTCAAGGAGCTGGTATACAACGATTTTCACATTGGTGAGGACTGTGATGTCACAATTGTGGCAGGATGCGGCATCCATAATGGTGGCAGCAAGACGAGCGAGCACAGCGGAATCCACTCCTTTTTTATCGGAAAAAATGCAAAGGTGCGGTATGTGGAGAAACACTATGGTTCCGGCGAGGGCACTGGGGAGCGTGTGATGAACCCGGAGACAATCGTCAATCTGGATGAAGGCAGCTACATGGAAATGGACACCGTTCAAATCAGGGGCGTGGACTCTACGGACAGGGTTACGAGGGCAAAGCTTGGAAAGGGTGCGCAGCTTGTCATCAAGGAAAAGCTGATGACGCATGGGAAACAGAAAGCAACAACGAACTTTTATGTCGATTTGGACGGTGAGGATTCGAGCACGAACGTGATTTCGCGTTCCGTGGCAAAGGATTCGTCCGAGCAGACCTTTTATTCGCATATCAATGGAAACAACAAGTGTGCAGGGCATTCGGAGTGCGATGCGATTATTATGGACAATGCAGTGGTGCGCGCAATTCCGGAGATTACGGCAAACAGCATTGACGCGAGCCTGATTCATGAAGCGGCAATCGGAAAAATTGCTGGCGAGCAGCTGATAAAACTGATGACGCTGGGGCTGACGGAGGCAGAGGCGGAGGAGCAGATTGTAAACGGATTCCTGAAATAGCCCTGCTCATATAATCTAAGACAGGAGTGCGATGGCAGAAGATATAAATTTTATAAGAAATAATAAACAAAGGAAAGCGAGGTAGTACTATGGAAGCAATCAAATGTATTGAGACAAGGAGAAGCATCAGGAAGTTCAAGCCGGAACAGGTACCGCACGAGGTAATGCAGGAAATCGTGTCGGCGGCATCCTTTGCACCGTCCTGGAAAAATACCCAGGTGACAAGGTATGTGGTAGTTGAAAACGCGGATATCAAGGCAAAAATCGCAGAGGAGGCGACACTTGGATTTGAGCACAACAACGGCATCATCAAGGGCTGTGCGGCACTCGTTGTCGTTAACATGGTGCATGGCAGAAGCGGGTTTGAACGTGACGGTTCTTATACGACATCGAAGGAAGACCGATGGGAAGTGTTTGATGCGGGGCTTGCGACACAGACCTTCTGCCTTGCTGCCCATGATAAAGGGGTAGGAACTGTCATTCTTGGCATCTTTGACGAGGTGAAGGTTGCTGAGATTATCGGTGTCGAGGAAGGACAGAAGGTTGCTGCGCTTGTGGCGGTAGGCTACTCAGACGAGGAGCCGGCTGCGCCGAAGAGAAAGAGTGTGGAAGAACTGGTGAAGTTTGTATAGTATGTACAGTTCCTTAATGCGCCATTCAGAATGAACGGAGGCATGGAAGGAGATTGGCATCAAATAAGGGTGCAAGGTCTGTCGGTTTCAGGTCTTGCACTTTCATTTCTATATTAAGCCGCCAAAATCGGCAGGGAGGATGATTATGGAAGAGAACGAACTGTGGGATTTATATACAAAGGACAGGGAAGGAGGAAGTGCTTGCGATGCAGGAACAGGGGACTATGATTCCGTACTGGTTTCTGGATAAGCTGTTTGAAGTCAGAGGGATGATGGATGCGCATGGATGGCGGAAAGAGGGC
>Ga0137307_102166_pt1 | contig 14381 bp, 6 predicted proteins | sample NAcewD2O_March_2_FD_97180 | JGI IMG/M metagenome (GOLD analysis project Ga0137307, IMG submission 97180) | Mouse cecal microbial communities from Vienna, Austria - N-Acetylglucosamine amended D2O_March | ecosystem: Host-associated > Mammals > Digestive system > Large intestine > Cecum | place...
AAGTTCCTGGAAGAAAACCCGGAAATGCAGGAAAAGACCTTAAAGAAGCAGCTCCAGAAACGGTTACAGAAACGGCGCATCAAGCGTGAGTACGCAAAGGCAAAGCGGGCGGGGCAGGCGGCGAAAAATACAAAGGAAGCGGCTGTAAAATCCGCCAGTTTCACCACAACCGTAGCGAAGAAAGTGCAGGAGATAGCGGCAAAACACGCTTCCTTCCTTGTTGCAGTCGGGGCGTTTGCGCTCCTGCTCATTATGATCATGACTTCCGTATCGTCCTGCGGGGCGATGTTCTCACAGGGGATGAGCGCTACGCTGGCAGGAAGCTATATGAGCGCCCCGGCAGAGATTGACGCTGCGGATTTAGCATTTTCGGAGCTGGAAATGGAATTGCAGAAAGAGATCGATTCCATAGAAACGGATTACCCGGACTATGACGAATACCGCTATAACCTTGCTCCGATCGGGCATGACCCGTTTGCGCTCATCAGTTACCTCTCCGCAGTCCATACGGAATTTACGGCGGCAGACGTGCAGGGCGAGATTGAAAGCCTTTTTGACGAAATGTATGAGCTGACCTTAAACCCGACAACGGAAACGAGGACAAGGACAGTAACCAAGACAGGCACACACACCGTCACAGACCCGGTGACGGGGGAGGAAACCGAGGAGGAATATGAGTACGAGGAGGAAGAAGAATACACCGTAACCATACTGGAGGTCACGCTGACCGCTAAAAATTTAAACGTGGTGGCTGCCGGGCATATGGACAGCGAGCAGAAAGAAATCTATGCGCTCTATAATGAAACGCACGGGTTGACACAGCAGTTTTATACGCCGTTAAATCTGTATTGGTACAATTATGTGAGCAGCTATTACGGCTACCGCATCAATCCGGTGACCGGAGCCAAGCAGCTCCACCGGGGCGTGGACATAGCAGTGCCGACAGGAACCACCGTCCTTGCGGCGATGGACGGAACGGTCACAGCCGCTGCCTATGACAGCTATTACGGGAATTATATCGTGATCGAGGACAGTAACGGCTACTGTACCAAGTATGCCCACATGGACACGCTAAGCGTCAGTGCGGGGCAGACTGTGAAACATGGGGATACCATAGGCACAACGGGGAACACGGGGAGCAGCTCCGGAAGCCACCTGCATATCGAATGCCAGTATAACGGGGAGTATTATAACCCGTTATTTTATTTTGAGGCAGGGGAGGGAACGCTTTACGGAGAAGCAGGTGCGCCGGGCAGCGGCGGGGGGAATGCCATACCGCCGGATTCCTATGATGACGCAACCGTGCAGGCGCTTATGGAGGAAGCCGCAAAGTATCTCGGTTTCCCGTATGTGTGGGGCGGCTCAAGCCCGTCCACAAGTTTCGACTGTTCCGGTTTTGTCTGCTGGGTATTCACCAACAGCGGGGTGCATAACCTGCCACGGACTACGGCACAGGGCATTTATGACCAGTGTACTCCGGTTTCAGCAGCGGATGCAAAAGCGGGTGACATTATCTTTTTCACAGGCACTTATAATTCAGCCGGGGCGGTGAGCCATGTGGGGATTTACTGTGGGAATGGAACGATGATCCATTGCGGAGATCCAATCAGTTACGCAAACATCAACTCTTCCTACTGGCAGAGCCATTTTTATGCGTTTGGCAGATTAAATTAAGGGATAATTGTCTGATGATAATAAAGTTTGACAATATGAGAGTGAAATCTCAAGACTTTCTACTGTCTTATCATTTTAGCACAAAAGCGCCTGAAATGTAAGACTTTTTAAGATATTAAAAAAGCTTTTTTTCAGTGCAGAAAGGAGAACAAATGTGACAAAGGAACGGATTATAAAGGAGCTTTCCAAAGTCCGGAAGCAGCTTGCGGAATTGGAGGAAAAACAGAAGGATTTGGAGCGCCAGTTGCAGATGGCAGAGGATGCGGAGAAGATGAAATTCATTGAAAAGAATAAAATCTCTCTGGAACACCTGATCTTGCTGAATAAAGTCAGCGAGGAAGAAATATTGAGCCTGCTCCGCAAAAAGGAGCAGGAGGAACAGTTACAGCAACAGCAGACAGAAAGGGAGGCAGGAAGCCATGAACAGAAAAATGAAGTTACGTTATAGGGCAGTGTTATCGCTTATGTTATCCGCAGTTTTATTCTGTATGCCTGCGGCGGCGTTTTCCATGAACGGGAACAATGCCATTGATGCGAGGGCAGAGGACAGCTTGGAGAATGGTTCTGAGGAAGAAACAGAAAACGCCACAGGGGAGAACTCTACGGAGCAGGAAACAGCAGATCAGGAAACAACAGAGCAGGAAACAGAGGGCAGCACGGAGGGAAATTCGGAGGAGCAGACAGGAAGCGGCACAGAGGGAGAATCGGAGGACGGAACCGTTTCAGGAAATGAAGTGCCTGAGCCGGAATGTACCTGTGAGAAAAAATGCAGCGCCTATGATTCTGACAAAGACTGTGCGGTATGCGCCGCCGATTATAAGGATTGTAAGTATAAGATACCGAATGTGGTGATCCATATCAACAGTCCGGGCGGGTGGTACAACGAGAGAGCAACGGTGACTTTTTCTGTGTCCGACACGGGGCACACGGGGAATTTTGAACTGGCGAAGATTCAGGCAAAAGTCGGGCAGAATGGGAGCTGGACGGACGTGACGGAAGATAAGAAACTGGAGATTTCGGAGAACTGCACGGTCTATGTGCAGGTCACAGACCAGAAGGGCAATACATACGAGCGGAGCAGGGCTGTTCGGTGCTTTGACACCACGAAGCCCACACTCAATGCGGCGGTCAGCGACGGGCTGTTAAGTGTTCAGGTGCATGACACGGATTCCGGTGCAAAGGCGGTCTATGTGAACGGGTATGAGTTTACGGAGCTGACCAACGGCACATTAAATATCCGTTTACAGCAGTTTGACGCAGGCTATGAGTATTTCACCATTTCCGCTATGGACAATGCCGGGAATATGTCGGAAGTCTACAAGACCAAAAACCCGTATTACAAAGACCCTGCCGATGAGAGTGACGAGAATCCGGCGAAGCAGCTCCCGGTGAGTGCCGAAGCCGCCAAACCGGGGAACGCCACAGGCACGGTCACAGAGCATACCAAAACGGACGGTGACGGGAACACCGTTTCCCAGACACCGGAGGAACAGAAGAAACAGGAGTTTGCCAAAGCGGATGCGGCGGAAAAGGAGGAAAGCGGGGAGAAAGAAAAAGAACCGTCTGAGCAGGGAAAAGAATTTTATACAATCCAGACGGCATCGGACAAGGTTTTCTACCTCATCATTGACCGTGACGGGGAGGAAGAAATGGTGTACTTCCTTACGGAGATTACGGAAAATGACCTGTTAAACGCAACTTCCGACAACAGTGAAACTCTGCCGAAAAACTCCGCAGCTTTGGAATCGGCAATCCCTACAGAGGAAGGCGCACTGCCCAACAATAATGGGGAACAGCCGGAGGATACCGAACCGGCAGAGGAAAATGCAGGAGATACGGAAGATACCGAAAGTACGGAGGAACCGGAGCCGGAAGAAAAGGCAGAGCCGAACCCTCTTGTTTCCTATATCCTTATGGGCGCACTTGCAGTCGCCTTTATCGGCGGCGCTTATTATTTCAAGGTAGTCCGTAAAAAGAAAGAGGACTTCATCGAGGATGAAGATGAGGATGGGGAAGATGAGGAGGAATACGAGAACGAGGAGGAAGAACCGGAGGACGGTTCCGATGATGATTTTTTTGAGGACAAGGAGGATGAATGATGGCAGTTTTAGTGGTAACGGAAAAGCCCAGCGTGGCACAGTCGATTGCCCATGTGGTCGGCGCTGGTGGGAGGAAAGACGGCTACATGGAGGGGAACGGCTATCTCGTTTCATGGTGCATCGGGCATCTGGTGGAGCTTGCACAGCCGGATGCCTATTCTGACGCATGGAAAAAGTGGGATTATGAGAGCCTGCCCATGATACCGGAACAGTGGCAGACGGAAGTAAAAAGCGGCACGGCGGCGCAGTACAAGGTGCTGAAAAAACTGATGCACGATGACAGGGTTGACACAGTTGTGGAGGCCACGGACGCAGGGCGGGAGGGAGAACTGATCTTCCGCCTTGTGTATGACCAGGCAGGGTGCAGGAAACCCATAAAGCGGCTCTGGATTTCCTCTATGGAGGAAAGCGCAATCCGTGAAGGCTTTGCAAACCTGCGTCCGGGAAGCGATTATGATAACCTCTACCACTCCGCACTGTGCAGGCAGAGGGCGGACTGGCTGGTGGGGCTGAACGGCACGAGGCTTTTTACAGTCCTGTATGGCGGCAAGGTGTTAAAGGTCGGCAGGGTGCAGACACCAACGCTTGCGATGCTGGTGGAGCGTGAGGAAAAAATCAGGAATTTCAAAAAAGAACCATATTATACAGCGCATATCCTGACGGGCGGCATGGATGCGGCAACGGAGAAGATAGCTGAAAAGGCGCAGGCAGAGGGCATCGCTGCAGCGTGTGAAAGCAAAACCGCCACGGTTGTTTCCGTCACAAAAGAGAAGAAAACCGTACAGCCGCCGAAACTCTATGACCTGACCTCGTTACAGAGGGATGCGAACCGCTTATTCGGCTTTACCGCAAAGCAGACCTTAGAATATACGCAGAGTCTTTATGAGAAAAAGCTGGTCACATATCCCCGGACGGACAGCCAGTATTTATCGGACGATATGGAAGATACGGCAAGGGCAGTGATCGGGGCGGTTTACAAGGCGATTCTCTTTGAAGAACTCTCCGGGGCAGAGCCGGATATAAAGAGGGTAATGGACAGCAAAAAAGTGACAGACCACCATGCAATCATTCCTACAATGGAGATTGCAAAGGCTGACCTTTCCGCCGTGCCGGAGGGGGAGATGAAAATTCTCTCCCTTGCCGCCAACCGCCTGCTCTGCGCCACAGGACAAAAGCATGAGTATGAAACGGTCAGGGCAGAGTTTGACTGTAACAGCGCTGTTTTTACTGTTTCTGGGAAATCCGTAATAAAGAATGGGTGGAAAGATTTTGAAGCCGCACTGAAGCGTTCTTATAAAACCACGGAAGATAAGGAAAAAGAGGAAAAGAAGCTGCCGGAGCTTTCGAAAGGGATGGTTTTTGAAGGAGTGCAGACGAATGTAACGGAGCATTTCACGCAGCCGCCGAAGCATTTTACGGAGGACAGTTTATTGTCGGCAATGGAACGTGCCGGGGCGGAGGATATGGGCGATGAAGTGGAACGGAAAGGGCTTGGCACACCTGCTACACGGGCGGATGTGATTGAGAAGTTAGTCAAGGACGGTTTCGTAAAACGTGAGAAAAAGCAGATGATTCCTACGGAAGATGGAGTAAAGCTGATCACCGTGCTGCCTGATGTGATGAAATCCCCGCAGCTTACCGCTGATTGGGAAAATGCCCTTACCCTTGTGGCAAAGGGGGAATATCCCATGCAGGCGTTTATGGACGGAATTGCTGATCTGGTAAACGGGCTTGTGCAGACTTACCACAGTATCAGTGACGAACAGAAATCCATGTTCGGGGGCGGCGCACAGGAAGTTTTTGGCAAATGCCCGAAGTGCGGCGGCGATGTGGTAAAAGGGAAATTCGGCGCTTATTGTAAAAATAAATGCGGCATGAACGTGTCCAGGGTAATGGGGGCAGCGCTTACCGACAGCCAGGCAAAAAGCCTGCTGGAAGGGAAAAAGACCCTTGTGAAAGGCTTGAGGGGGAAGAAAGGCAGCTATGATGCGTACCTGATACCGGAGGGCGTGGAGAATTACTCCTATACCAAAGACGGGAAGGAAATCAAAGGCTCGCAGTATAAAGTGAAGATGGAATTTCCCAAAAAGAAAAAATAACAGGGGAGGTAATCTATTTGCATACGGAAGGAGTGCCTGCCGCAATGCAGGATGGGCGGGTATTTGCGGACAGACTGAACTATGTGTACGGAACTGACTGTATGAACATATTAGCAAAACTGCCATGTGAAAGTGTCGATCTGGTTATTGCTGACCCGCCATATTACAGAATGAAAGGCGGATTCGATTTTGTGTTTCATTCTGAGGAGGAATATCTGGAATGGTGTTCCCTATGGGCGGCAGAGTGCTGCCGGGTATTAAAGTCGACAGGGGCGTTCTATTGTTGGGGAAGCTGCATGATGATAGATAAACTTTCAGTCCTTGTTTTGGATCGGCTTGACTGGATAAAAAGAAATCTGATTGTATGGAATTATAAAACGGGGCGTCCGGCAAAGGCATCATACCGTAATGAAACAGAACTGCTTTGGTTTTATAGTAAAGCGCTGCACACACTCAATATTGATGAAGTCAGAGTTGCTTACAGCAAAGGGGGTGAAAAGGACAAACGGAAAAATCCGAAAGGGAAGTCCTGTGGGAATGTGTGGGAATTTTCACGCATTATGCCCAATTATAAAGAATGGACAGGTCATCCCACGCAGAAACCGGAGAAACTGGTAGAGAGAATCCTGCTTGCAAGCAGTAAGCCGGGCGATTTAGTGCTGATACCGTTTGCCGGAAGCGGTACGGAGATAGAAGCCTGCATCAGAACCGGGCGGAATTGGCTGGCGGCAGAGAAAGAAGAACAGTACATACAGGATTTCATATTGCCAAGGATACAGTCTTTTACGTGAAGGACTGTAAAAAGAGCGCAGGGGCATAGCAATCTCCTGCGCTTTTATATAAATTTGATAAAAGAGAGGAAAACAGTATGAGTGAAGCAATGGAAAATGTAACAGAAAACATTTCTGCAGGAAAGACAGGGGAAACCAAAGCGGAGAAATTTATCCGGCTTGGGGAGTACCGCATCAATAAGGCGATGGATGCCATTGGCAGGATTGAGAACCTTGCCAACAGGTCGGCGTATGACTATACACCGGAACAGGTGGAGGCTATGTTTTCCGTCCTGGAGTCTAAGGTGGCGGAAGTCAAAGCAAAGTTTGCAGCCACAAAAGCGAAAGAAAATACAGCTTTTTCTTTCGGCAGCAAAACAGAATAAGGAGGGAATGGCAATGGGAGCAGAGATTTTAAGCACAGGTGATAAGGTTTTAAATGCGATGAAAGAGATGGATATGAGTATACCGGGGCTGGCGGCATTATCCGGCGTCCGTGAGGATACGCTCCTGGACATCATGGCGGGAATCCGTGAGGCGGATATAAATACGCTCTGCCAGATTGCGGATGCGCTTGGCGTCTGTGTGCGTGAGCTGTGTCCGGATCAGGAACGGTATTCGGTTCCGGTGGAAAAGAATACCCTTGCGAAGCTGATTGTGGTCAGCGAGATAAACGGCGTGGAGCTGGATGTGCTGATAGCGTCCATTCTGGAAAAGGGCATTGAGGAAAACGGGTTTTATGATTAAGGAGGGTGCGGATGGCTGAACAATATTACGTTTCAAAGAAATACCATGAAATCTCCGTGCTTGCCGGGGAAACCGCAAGGCAGGTGTCAAAGAACGGGGAGGAATGGAGTAAGTACCTGACCACTGCCGCAAGGCTGTACCGATACCCGTTTGAGGATCAGATGCTGATCTACGCACAAAGACCGGATGCCACAGCCTGCGCCCTCATGGAAACCTGGAATGAAAAAATGTTCTGCTGGGTAAACCGTGGGGCAAAGGGGATCGCCCTTTTTGACCGGGAGAGCGAACGGCCAAGACTGAAATATGTTTTTGACGTGTCGGACGTGCATAAGGCAAGGCGGATCGGGAAAGACCCGTACCTGTGGGAAATGCGGGAGGAACACAAGGGCGCTGTGCTGGCGCAGCTTGAAAAGACCTACGGGGCAACCGATAAAAATAATTCCTTTGAGGGCAGGCTCATGGAGATTGCCGGGAGGATTGCGGAAGATTATTACGGGGAACTGATACAGGATATGTCCTACGCAAAGGAGGGCAGCTTCTTAGAGGAGTTTGATGAGCTGAACGTGGGGCTGCGGCTTAGGGAAACGCTGTCCGCAAGCATCGCCTATACCCTGTTATCCCGGTGCGGCGCTGACATGGACTTCTGGAAAGACGAACTGGATTTTGACTATATCAGTGAGTTTAACACTACAATGGCATTGTCTGTGATCGGCAATGCCACCACGGATATGTGCAGGCCGCTCCTTATGGAGATCGGGAGGACGGTTGCGGCTTATGACCGCCAGAAGGCACGGCAGAAAGCCGCAGATAAGGCAAGGGAGAGGACGGACGGGGCGCAGGCCGCCACCGCTGAAAAAAATCCTGAGAAAACGCTTGCAAATGAACCGGAACCACGCTATAATGCTTTAAAGCGTGAAAGTGAAAGCGAACCACAAACGGAAACAACTACCAACCATATAGAAACGGAGGGCACTTTGCATGGAACTGACATACGAGAAGAACGGGGATTACCTGATACCCAACCTGACGCCGGACAGCGAGCCGGAGGAGCCGCTGACCAGGTACGGGCTGATGCGGAAGAATTACCTGAAGGAACACCGGAGGGGGATTTACAGCGGGCTGCTGATGGAGGGCAGGCTGAAAGCACACTGCCTGGAGATACAGAAACAGGCGGAGGAAAGGATGGACTTCCTGACGGAGCAGATGGCGAAAGCCGAGGGAGTGGACGAGGCTCTGAAAGCCTCCGATCAGATGAAATGGGTGGCGAAGATGAACGGCATCAGGCACTCGGCGGAGGAAACCGTACTGACGGAGCTGATTTACAGCCTTTAAGCAGCGAAGCACAATCGAATAAGGAAACAGAAAAGCCGGATAATGGAGGGGATTCATTGTCCGGCTCTTTTTTGGATAACCTGGACTTTGCAGAAAAGGCGATGGAGGTTCAGAAAGGGGTTTTATGCTCGGATACCTTTCTTATCCATAAAAGGCCGGAGATAGCGGGATATTTCGCATTGGAGCAGGATGCCATGCTGCAGACGGAATATTTTAAGAACTGTTTCCATTTTAATACCTATTATGGATATGAGGCGGCGGGTGTTCCTGTCGGTTTTTATGCCAATGAGGAAGGCATTCACATCAATATGACCGGAAAACCGGGGGTGGAGAATGAAACCAGTCTGTCATGGGAGGATGCCCGTTTCTTTGTCAATTCCTATATTGAGGACAACGTATATCTGCTTCCGGGTGAAAAGGCGGAGCAGATTGACACAAACGGGATGTACCAGCAGCTTGATCTATTTTCCATGTTCTCAGAGCAGGTCGGCGGCATTGCCATGAAAGAAGCGGAGGATGGCATTCTCCCGGCAGAAAAGGCAGGCCCCGGACAGCCAAAGGCAGCGTTTCCACAGGAGCAGATTGACACAATCCTGCGAAGCGGGGGCGGCAGGGAGAACAGCCGCAAACGCATTTATGCCAAGTACCAGCAGGGAAAGACGCCGGAGGAAATGGCGGAATTTCTCAAAAAGGAATATGGCACTACCGGGAAAGGCTTTGAGTTTGAGGGAAAACAGGTAGCCGTGTGGTTTGATGGACAGGGAATGCGTGTCGGAAAGGGTACGTCCGCAATGGAGAATCCGGCGCTTACAATGGACTGGAAAGAGATTGAAGCACAGATACGCTCCCAGGTGGAAAACGGTTCTTATATGGGCGCAAATGAAGCTTACCTTGTGGACGAGGTGGAGCGTGGGCGAATTGCCACTTTTGCGGCATATTTTTTCTATGACGGCATGGGGGAAATGCCGGAGGAAATCTTTGAGAAAGTCGGGAACCGTTCGGATGCCCACGCAAGAATGGTGGAACTGTTATCCTCACCGGAGGGGATTGATCTTGTCACTTCTCATATGGATAAAGCGCTGGCGCAGCTTGAAAGCGGAGAGAAGAAGCTGCGTTTCCGTTCTGTTATGTCAAAAGAAGAACTCAGGGCGGAGCTTGACAACCTGCTTTTACAGAAGAAAACATTCCCGGTATCTGACCATGTGGAGGTGAAGAAAGAGGACTTTATCACGCAGGACGAAATAGACCACAGGCTCGGCAGAGGAAGCGGCTTTGTACACGGCTCATTCCGTATCTATGATTATTTCATGAAGGGGCATGACAGCAAGGATGCGGCTGATTTTTTGAAACATGAATACGGCACGGGCGGCAGTTCCCATGCGCTGGCGGGGGCTGACCACAGTTGGGAGGATCATAACTTTAAGGGCATCAGTCTGAAAAAGGGGGATTTATCAAACCCTTATGCGGACGTGCTGTTACCGTGGAAAGCGGTAGAGAAGCGTATCCGCAAACTTATCCGGGAAGATAAATATTTATCCCCGAAAGGTAAGGAAGCCTATGCGGAGTATAAAGAGGAACAGGCACAGAAAGAGCTTGAACAGGCGCAGGAGAAGATAGAGCGTGACACAAAGGTTTCCTGCAAGGATGCTATTGACAGGGCTATCGCAGAGAATTTTGACGGACACCGTCTGCCAAAGGGAACGGCGGAGGGCGTTATCCGGGAATACGGCGTAGAGCGTGTAAGCTATGTGCTTGCGAATACCGTCATGCACCGCAGTCAGGAAGAACGGATTTCTCCAGAGAATAAGGAATGGGCAAAGTCCATTGAACCGTATGCCATGTATGAGAGCCGGGGTATAGTCGCCGCTTCCCACCCTGCCGTGCTGAACGGCTTTATCAACCAGGCAAGGAGATATATTGAGCGTGAGAAAGCGCTTGCGGCTCAGATCGAAGCGGAACGGGAGCAGACGCAGGAAGATGTGCCGGAGATTGCGGAAGGAGAATTAGAGTGGCACATCATACATGAAGCGGATGATGATAACGGACAGCCCGCACAGTGGAGCGCTAAGCTGCCGAATGGGGAATTTCTCTGGATTGACAAAGAAGTAGAAGGGTATGCCCTGTATGATACCCACGATACGGACGCAAGCCCGGTTTCCGTTTCGGAAACGCTGGACGGGGCAAAGGAAAGCGGGGAAGATTACGCTTTAGAATCTGCCAATGCGGAAGAAATGGAGAAAACCACGGTTGCGCTGGAATCCTCAGAGGATTTTGCGGAACCGGCGATAGGATTTTATACCCACCAGTATGCGGATGGCAGGGAGGGAGTGCGCTACCGCCTTGTGACAACGGCGGAGGACGGGCTTCTGATACCTTATCCGGAGCATGGCCGATTTTTTATCAACCGGGAGCTGGCGCAGGAGTACATAGACAATCACGCCGATCTGATTGATGTGATCCCCTATGATGATATGGTATTCCAGTCCATGCAGAAGCAGAGCCGGTATAAAAGAGAACAGGCGCAGAAAAAAACTTCTGGACATGATGTCGATCCTTCTGCAATGCAGAAGGATTTGAAGTCCGGCGAAACGATTTCCATTGACGGGCAGGAATGCGTAAAGGTGGATGAATGGAATGCCGGGGATAACATATATGTCGTTGGCAATTCCGTGGAGGACAGCGATTTCTTCTATGCGTCGGTAAATGGGAAGGACTTTTTTGACTATGACCATAAGCCGTACCGGGATGAAGTGGAAGATGATTACATTGACCTGGAAGCCATGCGGGATATTGACCGCCATGAAGCGGAGGTATATTCCCGTTTTGAGGGCGGGGCAGAGCCGGGGTTTTATTATGCCATTTCCCTTACATCGGACGCTTCTGCTGACAGTTATTATATTTCCGTTATGGACGGAAGCACAGGGGAGGAAATACAGAGCTACCGTGACAGCCACGGGGATATGCCTACTTTTGGAACGGTTGATGAAGCGGTAGATTACTGCCACAGGAACGGCATTGATTTCGAGAATGCGGCAGAGGTGGATCAGTGGCATACCATTGAGATTGAACGTGCAAAGGCGGTTCCTGATGGACAGGTACAGAAAGATGGTACGGAAAAGCCGCTGACCGCAGATGATATACAGAATCTGGTCTTGACCAATAGAGAATATTTTGCGGGTTCCCGGACTACGGTATATGACTTTGAATGTGACATACGGGGAGAGCATGATACCCTGCAATATACCCTGGAATACCACGACGACGGAGAAGGTTTTACCATTCATACAGAAAAGGATGATATATGGGAACGGATGCCGGAGCCGGAATTAGAACGTCTGGAGGGGATTCTCAGCAGGGAAGCGGTTTACTTTAAATACCATGAAAAGATAGCAGGGGCAGAAAGCCTTGAGGCTCTGAAAGAGCTTGAGTATGAAATCATGGAAGATGAATCGCCTTATTTTTCTGCTGTTTCAGAGCGTGTCTGGAATGACTTTACCCGGAAAGGGGAGATGCTGTCCGGCAAAACGCAGGAAACTTCTGGACATGATGTCCAGAAGCGGGATTACCGGATTGGGGATAGGGTATATCTGGACAATAAGCCCTATGAGATTACCCGAACCGATGATTGGAATGTGGAGATCATGGATCGCTCCCTGACCAATCCCCCTCGCCGTTTGGAGAGTAAGGAAAGCTTTGAGAAGCTGCTGCGGCAGGATGAACGGAATTCACACCTGTTTGCGTCAGAAGAAAAAGAGCCTGGCCGGACGGGATACACAACGGAAACCGTGGAGGTCTATCCAGGCGAAAAGAACAAGCTGCCCTATGATGTGGTTATTGAAAAGCTGAACTTCGGGGAGCCGGAGAAAGACGAACCGGAAAAATTAAAGAAGGAAAAGCCTGAACCGGAAAAGCCGGATTATAAAGTTGGCGATACGGTCACCATTGAGGGAACGGAGTTTATCATTGAGAATATTTCCGACAGGGAGGTGCAGCTCCGTGACCCGAAACTGCTCTACCCGATCTTCCGGGCGGAGAGTAAGGAAAATTTTGAACGGCTGTTAGCGGAGGAAACAGGAAATGCCCTGCCGGAGCCGGACATCAGGATTCCCACAAAGCAGGCAGAACCGAAGATTGACAAGTCCGGAGCCGTTAATTTCCATATCACAGAAGATTCTCCCGGAATGGATGGGGCAAAGGTGGGAGCAGGATTCTCACCGAAGGAGAAATTCAGGAAAAACATAGAAGCAATCCGCACCCTCGAAAAGATTGAGGGAGAAAACCGCATAGCCACACCGGAGGAACAGAAGATTTTAGCGCAGTATGTGGGGTGGGGCGGCCTTGCGGATGCTTTTGACGAAAGCAAAAGCGCATGGGCGGGGGAATACCAGGAATTAAAGAGCCTCTTGTCGGATGCGGAATACGCTTCCGCAAGGGAGAGTACCTTAAATGCCCATTACACAAGCCCCGTGATTATCCGCAGTATCTATGAAGCCCTGGAACATATGGGGTTTGAAAAGGGAAATGTATTGGAGCCTGCAATGGGCATCGGCAATTTCTTCGGTATGCTTCCAGAGAATATGCAGGAGAGCAGGCTGTACGGTGTGGAACTGGACGGGATCACCGGGCGGATTGCGAAACAGCTTTACCCGAAAGCCAACATTAAAATCTCCGGCTTTGAAAAGACGGACTACCCGAATGATTTCTTTGACGTGGCGGTGGGAAATGTGCCTTTCGGACAATATAAAGTGTCTGACAGGCAGTATGATAAAAATAATTTCCTCATTCACGATTACTTTTTCGCAAAGGCTTTGGATAAAGTGCGTCCGGGCGGCGTGGTCGCTTTCGTGACAAGCAAGGGGACAATGGATAAGAAAAGCCCGGAAGTGCGGAAATACCTTGCGCAGAGGGCGGAGCTTTTGGGGGCGGTCAGACTGCCGAACACTGCTTTTAAGGAGAACGCAGGAACGGAAGTCACTTCCGATATTTTATTCTTAAAGAAGCGTGAACGGGTTATGGATCTGGAGCCGGATTGGGTACACCTTTCGGAAGATGAAAACGGCATCGCCATGAACAGCTATTTTGCCGAACACCCGGAGATGATCGTGGGGAAAATGGAGATGGTTTCCGGCCCGTATGGGATGGAAAGCACCTGCCAGCCCGACACGTCAAGACCCTTTGCGGAGCAGCTTGCGGAAGCCATAAGCCGCATTGACGGGGAGATTGAGGAAGCAGAGCTTGACGGGCTGGATGATGAACTGTCAGACCAGACTATTCCGGCAGACCCGGAGGTGAAGAATTACAGCTATACGCTTGTGGAGGATAAGGTCTATTACCGGGAAAACTCCGTTATGAAGCCTGTGGACATGAAAGATTCCATGCTGGAGCGCATTAAGGGCATGGTGGGCATCCGGGATTGTACACAGGAGCTGATCAATGTGCAGCTTCAGGAATACCCGGATACCGTCATTAAGGAAAAGCAGGCGGAACTAAACAGGCTGTACGATGATTTCTCCAAAAAATACGGGCTTATCAATTCCCAGACCAACAAGAGGGCGTTTAACCAGGACAGCAGCTATTGTCTGCTATGCTCCCTTGAAAAGACAGACGAGGAAGGGAAGTTTGTCGGCAAGGCGGATATGTTCACGAAGCGCACGATCAAG
>Ga0137307_102167_pt1 | contig 14377 bp, 10 predicted proteins | sample NAcewD2O_March_2_FD_97180 | JGI IMG/M metagenome (GOLD analysis project Ga0137307, IMG submission 97180) | Mouse cecal microbial communities from Vienna, Austria - N-Acetylglucosamine amended D2O_March | ecosystem: Host-associated > Mammals > Digestive system > Large intestine > Cecum | place...
GCGGCGCGGCCGTCGCCACGCTCGCCGCCGGGGCCATCCTGGTCTTCATCAACAACATCGTCATCCCCTACACGGTCTACGTCGGGGCGATGGTCGACCTCGCGTTCGTCAACACGCTGGGGCTGCCCGTCAACTCGGGCATCACGCTCTTCTCGCTGGCGCTCATCGGCGGCATGGGCTGGGCCTCGTGGCGGGCACACCGCGCCGGGCGGGCGACGCTCAACACGGTGCTGCTCTGCGTGACGATGATCCTCGTGGGCTTCTCCTCCTACGCCTCGGTGACGATCCGCGCCGCGGCCAACCCGCCCATGAACTCCAACAACCCCGACAACCCCCACGCGCTGCTGTCGGTGCTCAACCGCGACCAGTACGGCGACCGCCCGCTGCTCTACGGCGCCTACTACTCGGCCCCCCCCACGGGCCTCAAGGAGAAGCGGCTCTGGTACCTCGACGAAGAGGGGCGCTACAGCCCCGCCACCGTCATCACGGGCTACACGCACGATCCCCGATTCATGCACCTCTTCCCCCGCATGTGGAGCTATGCGAAGAAGGAGCGCGACTTCAAGCAGTGGGCGGCCTACCGCACCACGGTGGAGGCGGCCCGCAACGAGGAGGGCGAGGTGGTGCGCGACGCCGAGGGGCGCCCCGTGATGCAGGAGGTGCTCGACTTCGGCCGCAAGCGCACCTACGACGACGGATACGGCCCCCGCACCGTGGTCGAGCCCACGTTCGGCGAGAACCTCAACTTCTTCTTCAACTACCAGCTCTCCTACATGTACTGGCGCTACTTCCTCTGGAACTTCGTCGGCCGGCAGAGCGACATCCAGCCCCTGCGCGAGACGATCACCGACGGCAACTGGCTCTCGGGCATCCGCTGGATCGACGAGCGCTACCTCGGCCCGCAGGAGGGCCTCCCGCGCGAGGTGGAGGAGAACAAGGGGCGCAACACCTACTACTTCCTGCCCTTCCTGCTGGGACTCGTCGGGCTGCTCTACCAGTTCAACCGCGACGCGCGCAACTTCTCGGTGGTCATGTGGCTCTTCGTCATGACGGGCATCGCGCTGGTCTTCTACTTCAACACCCAGCCCGGCGAGCCGCGCGAGCGCGACTACGTCTACGCCGGGTCGTTCTACGCCTTCTCGATCTGGATCGGCATGGGCGTGGTGGCGCTCTACGAACTGCTGTGCCGCGTGCTGGAGCGCCGCCGCACGGCGGCCGCCGCTGCGGCCACGGCGCTCTGCATGGGCATACCCGTGCTGCTGGCGGCGCAGAACTGGGACGACCACGACCGCTCGCACCGCACCATGGCGCGCGACATCGGCTGGAACTACCTCCAGTCGACGCTCCCCAACTCCATCATCCTCAACTACGGCGACAACGACACCTTCCCGCTCTGGAACAACCAGGACGTCTACGGCGTGCGGCCCGACGTGCGGATCATGAACACCTCCTACCTGGGCGGCGAGTGGTATATCGACCAGATGAAGCGGCGCGCCTACGAGGCTCCGGGCGTACCCTTCTCGCTGCCCAAGCACAAGTACACCCACGTCAACGACCAGGTGCCCGTCTACGAGCGCGTCGACCGCACGGTCGAGCTCAAGGAGGCGATCGACTTCGTGCGCAGCGACGACCCCCGCACGCAGGTGCGCCTCGACGACGGCACGGCCGAAGGGTCGCTCTCCGACTACTTCCCCACGCGCCGCCTGGCCCTGCCTGTCGACAAGCAGAACGCCATCGACGCGGGCATCGTGCGCGAGGATGAGCGCGACCTGATGGTCGACACGGTCTACATCAACCTCAAGCGCAACTCGGTGGACAAGCCCCAGCTGATGATCCTCGACATGCTGGCCCACTTCGACTGGAAGCGTCCGATCTACCTCACGCAGCCCTACATCTTCGAACAGCTCGGCCTGCTCGACTACCTCCAGTTCGACGGCTACGCCTACCGTCTGGTACCCATCCGCACCGAGGCGAAGGACTACCGCGAGATCGGGCGCATCGACCCCGACTATGCGGCGCCGTTGCTGCGCGACACCTTCCGCTACGGCAACCTCTCCGACCCGCGCGTCTACGTCGACCACTTCATCCAGTACAATCTGGAGGCGGCCCACGCCCGCGACGCCTTCGCCCGCGTGGCGAAGGAGCTGCTGCGGCAGAACCGCACCCGGGAGGCGGTCGAGCTGCTCGACCTGGGGCTCGAACGGCTGCCCGTCGAGGCGCTGCGCTTCACCGAGGACAACACCTACCCCTTCGTCGAGGCCTACTACGTGGCCGGCGTGCAGGGCGACGCGGAGGCCACGGCCAAGGGCGACGCCCTGCTGCGGGCCTACGCCGACAACATCATCGAGTACATCGAGTACTACCTGCGCTTCGATGGCGTGCAGGCCGATCTGGTGGCCGACTCGTTCGCGCGGCGCCTCGACGAGCTGAACCGCGCCTACCTGCTGGCCAACTACGCCGGCCGGCGCGAGATCGTCGACTACCTGAACGACTACTACCGCTCGCTGGGCGTGGGCGACGAGGATCTCTTCCTCGACGAGGAGCTCACGCCGCTCGACGCGGCCGAAGTCGGCGAAGCCGGAGATGTCGGCGCGATCGGCGAAGCCGGCCAGGAGTAGCCGCCCGCCGGACCATCCGGCACACGACGAGGGCCCCGCACCGCTGATCCGGTGCGGGGCTTTTCGGTTCGGGAGAGGGTATCCGGAGGCAAGGGCAGAGGGTTTCAGGGGCTGACGCACCCCCATTTTCAATTTTCCACTTTCCATTTTCAACTCGCCCTCGGGCGGCAGCCAGCGAAGGACCGACTCGCCAGAGTCGCGGGCCTTCGCCGCCGGTGGCTGCGGCCCGCACGGCCGACACCGCACAAAAAAACGCGAGCCGGGCCCCTGCCCGACTCGCGATCGCACTGCGATGCGGCACGCGGCCGCCTATCTCTTCGCTGCGTCGTCCCCCTCGGCCGCAGCCGGCGCCGAAGCTGCCGACGTCGAAGCCGTCGCATCGGTGCCGCGCTTGCCGTTGTAGAGGAAGCGGCGGATCTTCTGCGTGGGGGTCTTCACGAACTCCTCCTTCTCCTCGACGACCTCCGAGATGCGCGAGAAGCGGCTCACCTTGGCATTGACGAACTCCATGATCTCCTGCTTGAGCTGCTCGGTCTTGGCCTCCCAGGCCTCCTTCTTGGTCTCCCACTCCTCGCGCCAGTCGTCGATCATCGCCTCGATCTCGTCGCGGTTGAAGTGGACGAGCGCCACCAGACGCCCCTCCTGCTCGGTGACGATCGAGTCGGCGATGCAGACGTGGGAGTTGAGCACGCTCTCGATGTCCTCGGGGTAGATATTCTCGCCGCCCGGACCCACGATCATGTTCTTCAGGCGCCCCTTGATGTAGAGCCAGCCGTCCTTGTCGAACTCGCCCAGGTCGCCCGTGCGGAACCAGCCGTCGGCGGTGAAGGCCTCGGCCGTCGCCTCGGGATTCTTGAAGTAGCCCAGCATGGCGCTCGGCGTGCGGGCCACGATCTCGCCCTGGCGCGTCTCAGCGTTGACGTTGTCGAGCCGCAGCTCGACGCCCGGCGCCTGAGGTCCCGTCGACCCGAGGCGCACCATCGACGGCGCGGCGCCGGCCAGCAGCGGCGCGGTCTCCGTCAGGCCGTAGCCGATGGCGTAGGGGACCTTGGCCTCGAGCAGGAACTTCTCGGCCCCGCCGTCGAGCTTCGAGCCGCCGATGCCCAGGAACCGCAAACGGCGGCCGAAGAGCTTCATGAGCTTCTTGCCCGCCACGCGGTGGAAGTAGCGGCGCATGAAGCCGATGCGGTAGAGCGTGCGCCAGGTGGCCGTGGAGTTGAACTTGGCCAGCACCTGGTGGCGGTAGATCTTCTCGATGATCAGCGGCACGATGAGCATCACCGTGGGCCGCACGGCCCGCAGCGTGGGCATGAGCACCGACGCCGTGGGCGGACGGTCGATGTAGACCACGCGGGCGCCCATCGAGAAGGGGTAGATCATGCCGATCGAGCACTCGTAGGTGTGCGACAGGGGCAGCACCGAGAGGAATACGTCGTCGCCGTCGACCGGGAAGATGGCCGCCGCCATGGCGATCTGGGCGCAGAGCGCCCGGTGGGTGAGCATCACCCCCTTGGGCTTGGAGGTGGTGCCCGAGGTGTAGATCACCGCCGCCAGGTCGTCGGGCTGCGGGACGGCGGTCGCACCTTCGCCCCTCACGCGCTGGGCGATGACGCCCAGATTCTTGGTGCGGACCACCACGTGCAGCCGTTCGATGGTGGGCTTCGAGAGCTTGGTGAAGAGCTTGTCGGACACCATGAGGGCCTTGGCCTCGGAGTGTTCGATGATCATGTCGAGCTCCTCGCCCGAGAAGTCGGGCAGGATGGGCACGACGACCATGCCCGCCGACACGACGGCCAGATAGCAGACGCCCCAGTTGGACATGTTGCTGCTCAGCAGCGCCACCCGATCGCCCGGACGCAGACCCGCGCCCGTGAGCTCCTGCTGCACCTTCTCGATGCGGCGGCCGACTTCGGCATAGGTCGTCTCCTCGCCCTCGAACATCGAAAAGGCGACCCGCGACGCGAACCGGTCGACGCTGTTGCGGACCAGCTCGTAAAGCGTATGGATAGCCATAGGTACTTTTTCAGTCATTGGTTTTCGTTAATACAACGCGAATTAGAGGACAAAAGTACGAACTTCCGACCAAAAAACACTATTTTAGCGACAAAATATCGAACATGCTCGACCGAACGGAAATAAAACGGCTCGCCGCCGAGGCGGGTTTCGACCTCTGCGGCGTGGCCCCCTGCCATCCGATGCCGCAGGCGGAGGAGCGCTTCCGCGCGTGGCTCGGCCGCGGGCTCCACTCGACGCTGGGCTACATGGAGCGCCACACGGAGAAGCGGTTCGACCCGGCGCGCCTCTTCGAGGGAGCCCGGACGGCCGTGGTGTGCGCCGTAGGCTACAAGAACGCCGCGAGCAACGGCTACCCCGCCGCACACCGGACCCGCGTGGCCTCCTACGCCTGCGCGGCCGACTACCACACCTCGATCCGCGCCATGCTCGGCCGCATGCTCGACGCGCTGCTGAAGACCCGACCCGCGCTGCGCGGCCGGGCCTTCGTCGACACGGCCCCCCTGGCCGAGAAGCAGCTGGCCGTGGAGGCGGGGCTGGGGTGGATCGGGCGGCAGTCGCTGCTGGTCACACCCGCTCTGGGCACCTATGTATTATTGGGCGAGCTGCTGCTCACGGAGCCCTGCGGGAGCTACGACGCCCCCTTCGAGGGGTCGCGGTGCGGCACGTGCCGCGCCTGCCTCGACGCCTGCCCCGTGCAGGCCCTCACCCCCGACCGCACGGTCGACACGCGGCGCTGCATCTCGCGCCACACCGTGGAGCGCGACCCCGACCCCGCGGCGCCGCTCCACGGCTGGATCTTCGGCTGCGACGCCTGCCAGAGCGTCTGCCCCTACAACCGCCGCGCGCCGCAGCACCGCAACCCAGCCTTCGACCCGCTCTTCGACCCCGCGGCGATGACGGCCGACGAGTGGTTCGCGCTCTCGGAGGAGGAGTTCGACCGCCGCATGGGGCAGACGCCTCTCACGCGCAGCGGGCTGGAGCGCATACGCCGCAACATCGGGTAGCGCGCCGCATCACGGCACAGGATGCTCCTCGCGCAGGACGACCGCCACGACGGCCGGCAGCACCCCGGCGTGCCGCTTCTCGCCGAAGAGGCACGCCATGGCGAGCGCATAGTCTTCGCGCTTTCGATCCATCGCGGGGTCGGGTTACGGAGGGCCGGGTAACGGGCGGCAGGATTACGGAACGGCAGGATTACGGAACGGCGGGTTTGCGGGCGGCGCGTCAGAAGGCCGCCTCGCGCTCGGCCTCGCAGTCCTTCTCCGCCGCGTCGTCGCCCTCCCACGCGAAGTCGGGGAAGTCGCGGCGCCCGCCGAGCGAGAAGCGCGTGTAGGTGATCGGAAGCCCCATCTCGAGGAAGCGGCTCTCGTAGGCTGTCTTCACCGAGAGGGTCTCGTCGGCCGCGCCCGAGCCGTAGATGTCGGCCTCGCTCGCCTCGCACGGCAGGCCGAAGCGGCGGATCACCGCGTCGGTATAGGCGTAGAGGTGCTTCGAGTCGGTCTTGAGGTTGATCGCACCGTCCGGGCGGAGGATGCGGGCATAGCGCGAGAGGAAGAGCGGCGAGGTGAGTCGCTTCGACGCGCGGCGCGTCTTGAGCTGCGGGTCGGGGAAGGTGATCCACAGCTCGTCGACCTCGCCCTCGGCGAAGAGCGAACCGATGAACTCGATGCGCGTGCGCAGGAAGCCCACGTTGGTCATGCCGCGCTCGGTGGCCGTCTTGGCGCCGCGCCACATGCGCGCACCCTTGATGTCGATGCCGATGTAGTTGCGCGCGGGGTCGCGCTCGGCCAGCGCCACCGTATACTCGCCCTTGCCGCACCCCAGCTCGAGCACGATCGGGCGGTCGTTGCGGAAGAAGTCGCTGCGCCAGCGCCCCTTGAGCCGGTGGTCCTGCGAGAACACCTCGTCGAAGGCCGGCTGCACGAAGCAGGCGAAGGTCTCGTTCTCGCGAAATCTGCGGAGTTTATCTTTTCCCATGTCGTCGGTCTGTTTTGTGCCCCGCCGCGCGCCGGGCGCGGAACGTCGGGGGGGGGTCAGTTACTCGGTTCGATTCGTATGCCCACGGCCTCGATCCCCGCGACCGGGCGCGTCGGCACGACCTGCCAGCGGTAGCTGCCCGAGCGCGGCAGGCGCACCCGCAGGCGGTAGGGGGCCAGGATCTCGCCCCGCACGGCCGAGGGCAGGCGCCCGGGCGCCGGACCCAACCGCAACGTCTCCTCGCAGCGCAGCGAGTCGGGCGTGAGCGTCGCAATGCGCAGCGTCAGCGAGTCCTCGACGAAGCGCACGTTGCAGCGCACGAAGAGCGCGATGTCGCGCAGCGAGAGCGTGTCGTCGTTCTCCACCGCCAGCTCGGCCGCCTGCGGATCGACGTCGACGGCCGTGGCCCGCCCCGTCATGCCGCAGCCCGCGGCCAGCAGGGCCGCGCAGGCCGCCACGAAGCCTCTTATCGTCGGTCGTGCCACCGCGCTACCGCATTTCGTTGTCGCCCGGGGTCTCGCGCGCCGGACGCTCCTCGCCGCCGCCCTTCGGCGCCGCGCCACGCCGGCGGTTGCGGCTCTCCGAACGGCCGCGGCCGCCCGATTCGCGGGGCGCCTTGTTGTCGCGCGGTTCGCGGGGTTCGCGGGGCTGCCGCTGCTCGGCCCCCTCGCGGGGCGCCTTGCCTTCGCGGGGCTCGCGGTTTTCGCGGGGCTGCCCGTCGCGTGCCGGACGCCCCTCGCGCGGCTGCTGCTCGCGGTCCGGGGCTCCCTCACCGCGGTTCGCGCCGCCCTGGCGGTTGCGGCCGCCGCGGCGGTTCTGCGGCCGCTCTCCCCCCTCGCGGCGGGTGCGGCCCTCCTCCTTGGGGGAGTCGCCGTCGCGGCGCGGAGCCTCCTCCGCGCGCTCCTTCGGCGCATCGCCCGTCCGATGCTCGGCCCGGCGCTCGCCGCCGCGGCCCGAACGGCCCGAACGCTTGCGGCGCCGCGCCTTATCGAAGCGCGTGATGCTGTCCTCGACCGACTCCGAGCCGTAGTTGGGCTCCTCGACGGCGGGCGGCATGTCGGCCTCGTCGACGAGCTGGTCGGCCTTCTTTCCGGCGCGGTTCATCGCCAGGATCTCCTTCACGCGGCCGACCGGCAGCGTGGTGACGTTGACCATCGCCTCCTTCGACGAGGAGAAGGTCATCGTGCCCGACAGGATGTCGTTCTTGACGAGGAACCACTCCCCCTCGATGGTCTGAAGGGGTTCGCGCAGGCGCGGGAACTCCTTGCGGGCGTCGACGTAGGCGTCGTATTCGTACATCATGCAGCACTTGAGCTTCGAGCACTGCCCGGCCAGCTTCTGGGGGTTGAGCGAAATCTCCTGCACGCGCGCCGCCCCGGTGGTGACGCTCGTGAAGGTCGACATCCACGAGGCGCAGCAGAGCTCGCGCCCGCAGGCGCCCAGACCGCCGATGCGGCCCGCCTCCTGGCGCGCGCCGATCTGCTTCATCTCGATGCGGATGCGGAAGCGCTCGGCGAAAACCTTGATGAGCTCGCGGAAGTCGACGCGCTCGTCGGCGATATAGTAGAAAATGGCCTTGATCTTGTCGCCCTGGTACTCCACGTCGCCGATCTTCATGTTGAGCCCCATGTCGGCGGCGATCTGACGCGCGGCGATCATCGTCTCGTGCTCCAGAGCGATGGCCTCCTGCCACCGCTCGATGTCGTAGGGCTTGGCCTTGCGGTAGATCTTGCGGTACTCGCCGTTGTAGGGGGTGAAGCCCAGGCGGCGGATCTGGCGGGCCACCATGTCGCCCGTGAGCGAGACGATGCCGATGTCGTGGCCGGGCGAGGCCTCCACGGCCACGATGTCGCCCCGTTTCAGGTCGAGGTTGTTGACGTTCTGGTAGAACGAGCGGCGCGTGTTCTTGAAACGCACCTCGAAAAGATCGGTGGGGATGTTGTCGGGATAGCCCTCCTGCCACGCCGTCTCGTGGAGCTTGAAGCAGCCGTCGCAGGGCCGCGCCTCCACCTCGTCGCCGCTGTCGCAGAAGGCGCAGCCGCGGCCGATTTCGGGTTTGAAGTCGTCGTTATTTCGTTTTTCGGATTCCATCTATGCGCATATTTTGTGTAAAGGTACGCAAAAAAAGTGAAAAGTGGAAAACGCCGGCCGGACAGCCGCCGGCCGCACTTTTTACTTAGTCACTTCGCATCGGAGCCGCGCCACGCTGCGGCGGATGCGCCGGACGAGCAGCAGGGCGGCCGTCGACAGCCCGAACGAGAAGCCGAGATAGAGCCCCGCGGGCCCCATGTCGAGCACGAAGGCGAGCAGGTAACCCACGGGCAGGTTGAGCAGCCAGTAGGAGACCAGCGCGATGGGCATGATCGCCTTCACGTCCTGGATGCCGCGCAGCACCCCCACAGAGACGTTCTGCAACCCGTCGGAGAGCTGGTAGAGGGCCGAAAAGACGAGCAGGTGCGAGGTGATGGCGATCACCTCGGCATTGGTCGTGAAGAGGGTCGGGATCCAGTGGCGCAGCGTGATGAAGAGCAGCGCCGCCAGCGCATTCCACGCCAGCACGAGGTGGTACGACGCCTTGGCCGCCAGCGACAGCTGCCCCACGTCGCGGGCCCCGTAGCAGTGGGAGATGCGGATGGTGGTGGCGGCGCCGATCGAGAGCACGATCATGAAGGCGCAGTTGCCCAGCGTGCCGGCGATCTGGTTGGCGCCCAGCGCCTCCTTGCCCAGCCACCCCATCATGATGCCGGTGCCGACGAAGGCCGACGACTCGAGGAACATCTGCGAGGCGATCGGGAAGCCCATATTCAGCAGCTCGCGCACGCGCGCCCGGGAGTAGCGGCGCAGCGAGAAGCCCTCGAGATAGACCCTGTAACGGGGTCGCGAGAGGAAGTAGCCCGCCATCAGAACGGGGGCGACGAGGCGCGAGAGCAACGTGCCCAGGCCGGCGCCCTCGGCCCCCATCTCGGGCATTCCGTAGCGGCCGTAGATGAAGACCCAGTTGAAGGCGATGTTGGCCAGGTTGCAGAGGATCGTCACCACCATCTCGACGCGCGTGTTGCCCACGCCCTCCAGAAACTGCTTGAAGGCGAAGAAGAGCATGACGAAAGGCATGCTCAGGACCAGCATCCGATAGTAGGGAACGGCCATCGCGACCACCTCGACGGGCTGGCCGAAGCTGTAGAGCAGCGGCGTGGCGGCCCACTGCACCAGCCCCATGCCGCACCCGAGCAGCGTATAGAAGAGGATGCCGTTCTGCAGCAGCGCCGACGAGCGGCGGCGGTCGCCCTGCGCATAGAGCTCGCCGACGAGCGGCGTCAGCCCCAGCGTGATGCCCACCGAGGCGATGAAGAGGATGAAGAAGACCATGCCGCCGAACGAGACGGCGGCCAGCGGCGTGGGGTCGTCGCCCCCGTAGCGGCCCACCATGAGGTTGTCGGCCACCTGCGTGAGGATCTGCCCCACCTGCGTGAGCACCACGGGCAGGGCCAGGTGCAGGTTGGCGCGGTACTGGGGCAGGTATTTTCTGAAATCGTAAGACATAAGGGGACAAAGATACGAATAAGCCGAGAGCAAAAGCAAATTTATTTGCGTTTTGCCGAGGCGGGAGTATCTTGGACGAAGTCAAAGATACGAATAAGCCGGGATGAATTGAAAATTGAGAGTGGAAAATTGAAAATGGGGGGGGGCGTTGCGGCAGACCGTAGCCGGCGAAGCGGCGCGAGAGCAGCGAGCAGCCCTTCGCCCGGGGGCGGCTACGGGCTGCCGGCCTGCGGCCGATATTTCGGGTGCGATCTTCTGCCATTGCAGCTTTAGCTGCGCAGCCCGCAACCACCCCGGCGCGGAGGGCTGCTCTGTCGACTGCGTCTTCAGAGCCCCTCCGCTGGCTGCGGCCTGCAATCCAAGGCGATGCGCGCTCAATTCTGCATTGTGAATTATGAATTGTGCATTGCGAAGCCCACCGCTTCGTCCCTTAGCCGGCTCGCGCCAAAGGCGCGACTGCCCCAGCCGGCAAAGGGAACTCTTCTGCGAATAACAGCCCTCCCCCGACAAAAATTACGAAAAAATTAGAATAAAATTTGCAATCTACTAAAATTGTAGTATATTTGCATATCGAACGTGACCTTAAGGACAAAAAACATACATTGCAATGAGTGAAAAACAGCTTCAACTGACGCGCGGCGAGGAGGAGATCATGCAGATCCTCTGGAGCCTGGAGACGGCCACCGTGAGCGAGATCATCCGCGAGACGACCGAGCCGCGCCCCGCCTACACCACCGTGGCGACCTTCCTCAAAATCCTCGAGAACAAAGGCTTCGTGGGCCACACGCCGGAGGGCAAGAGCCACCGCTACCACCCTCTGGTGCCGCGCGAGGAGTATGCCCGGGGCGTCATGTCGTCGGTCATCTCCTCCTACTTCGACGGGTCGCTGGCCCAGCTGGTCTCCTTCTTCTCGCAGCACGAGAAGATCGACCTGAAGGAGGCCGAGCGCATCCTGGAGATCATGCACAAGGCGCGCGAATAGCCCTTCGACGAATCGTTCCACCCGAAATACGACAACGATGAAGACGCTGACGATCCATCTGTTCGAAATACTCGCCTGCAGCGGTGCGCTGCTGGGGCTCTATATCCTCGTGATCGAGCGGCGGGTGAGCTTCCGCTGGTGCCGCCGCTACCTGGTGGCGTCGATGGCCCTGGCAGCCCTCATTCCGCTCGTCGACATCCCCGTCTGGAGCGGCGGGGAGCTCTGGCTCGACCCGCTGCCCGCCCTGCCCGCGGCCGCGCCGGCTACTGCCGCGGAGGCTCCGTCGATGCGACCCGAGGCCGTCGCCGCGGCGATCTACGCCCTGGGCGCGGCGATCATCGCGGCGCTGCTGCTCCTCCAGCTGCTGCGCATCGGCCGCCTGCGGCGCGCCGCGCGGCTCGACAGCACGCCCCGCTACACGATCGTGAACACGCGCCGTCGGATCTCCTCGTTCTCGTTCCTGCGCTCGATCTACGTCTGGGAGGGGCTCCCCGCCGAGGAGCTCCCGGCCGTCGTGGCCCACGAGGCGAGCCACATCCGCCACCGCCACTCGATCGAGCGGCTGGCGATGGAGGCGCTCAAGGCGGCGCTGTGGTGGAACCCCTTCGTGTGGATCGCCTCGCGGCGGCTGACCGAGGTTCAGGAGTTCGAGGCCGACAGCGACGTGCTGCGCAGCGGCTTCGACCGCACCCGATACATGTCGACCATTTTCCGCCAGCTGTTCGGCTATAGTCCGGAAATAGCCAACTCGCTGCGCGATTCACTCACCAAAAAACGATTCGAAATGATGCTCACCCACACTCCGGGCAGACACGCTCTGCTCCGCCTCGCCGCGACGATCCCCGTCGTCCTGGGGCTCGCATGCGCCTTCTCCTTCTCGACCAAGGCCGCACAGATCCGATACACCGATCGGACCGCCGCCATCGAAACGACCGACCTGGCTACAGCCGCGGCGCTCGCCGACGGCGATCGGAAGCCGCTCGTGATCGTCGACGGCGTGGAGCGCCCCTCGCTCGACGGCCTCGACCCGTCGCAGATCCAGGAGATCTCCATCCTGAAAGACGCCTCGGCCACGACGCTCTACGGCGACCGCGCCCGCGACGGGGTCATCGTCGTGACGCTCAAGCCGGCACCCGGCACCCCCGCCGACAAGTCCGTCGACCGGCCGATCGACCCCGACACGCCCTTCCTCACGGCCTCCGTCATGCCTCGGTTCCAGGGCGGCAACCTCAGCGACTTCCGCACGTGGGTGCAGGGCCGCCTCCGCTACCCGGCCGAGGCGATGGAGAGCAAGCAGCAGGGCCGTGTGGTCGTGCAGTTCATCGTCGAGCGCGACGGCTCCGTCGCCCATGTCGAAGCCATCGCCTGCCCGAGCGAGAGCCTCGCGGCCGAGGCCGTGCGCGTCGTCAGCGCGTCGTCGGGCCTCTGGACCCCGGGCAGCAGCAAGGACGAGAAGGTGCGCATCATCTACACCCTGCCCGTCGACTTCCGCATCTCGGACGGCGACGAGAACAAAGCCGCGGCCGACCGGATCGAGGTGCGGGGCCGCGTGGTCGACGCCGGCAACACCCCCCTGCAGGGTGCGCTCGTCGTCAGCCGCGGCACGACCTCGGGAGTCGTCACCGACAAGGAGGGCGCTTTCTCGATCCGCGTCGCACCCACCGCGACGCTCGACGTGAGCCTCGTCGGCTACGAGACCGTGGGCGTGCGGGCCGACACGCAGGAGCTGACCGTCGTCCTCGTGAAGGGCGGCGCCACGACGGCCGACGAGATCGTCGTGGTAAGCTACGGCCAGCGGAAAAGATAAACAGAGGGCTCCGGTGAGCGGGGCCCCCGTCCATAGACCGACCTTTCTACCATCAAGCGCAAGGCGGCGTCTACCGTGGTTCAGTAGACGCCGCCCTGTTTTTCGGGGGATCCGCCCCGCGCTACTCGAGCCCGAGGAGCTCCATCATGCGCTGCGAGAGCTCGGTGTTGTCCATCAGGCCGTTGATGCGCTCGGCGCCCGCGCCGTAGAGGTAGACGGGCACCATCGAACCCGTGTGGCTGCTCGTGCCGTAGCGGTAGTCGATGCCGCTCTCGGAGCGGGTGAAGTCCTTGTCGCCGCTGGGCACCGACAGACCGCCCGTCTCGTGGTCGGCCGTCACGACGACCAGCGTGCCCGGGTGGGCGTCGGCAAAATCCATCGCCGCGGCTACGCACTTCTCGAAGTCGTTCATCTCGGCCTCCAGCCAGTCGGTGTCGTTGGCATGGGCGGCACTGTCGATGAACGACCCCTCGATCATCAGCACGAAGCCCTTCTGCTTGCCCTCGGTGTTGGCCGCGAGCAGCTCCATGGCCTTCTTCGAGGCCTCGGGCAGGTAGTCGCCGCGCTCGGGCGCGCGGGGCGCCTCCTCCTCGGCCACGGCGCACAGCACGCGCCCGCGGTGCATGTCGGCCGTCTCCTCCAGCGCCGTGGCCACGCGGTAGCCCCGGCGGACGAAGGCGTCGAGGTAGCTGCCGCCCTCCGCGCACTCGCGCGCCAGCCACTTGCGGCCGCCGCCGAAGAGCACGTCGATGCCCGAGGGGAGCATGTCGGCCGTGATGGCGTCGGTCTCGCCGCGGTGCTTCACGTGGGCGTAGAAGGCCGCCGGCGTGGCGTGCTGGAGGTAGTAGGTGACCACCAGACCCGTGGCCATGCCGTCGCGCGTGGCGCGGGCGATCATCGACTCGATGCGGTTGCCCCCGGCATCGAGGCCCAGCGTGCCGTTATTGGTCTTGGCGCCGCAGGCGAGCGCCGTGCCGGCGGCCGCCGAGTCGGTCACGCGGTTGTTGGCCGAGTAGGTCGTTATGAGCGCGATGTTCTGCGCCCGGTCGAACGCCGTGGGGGCGTAGCCCTTTTCGATCTTCATCAGCGAGACGTGCGACAGACCCATGCCGTCGCCGATCAGATAGATGATGTTGCGCACCTCGCCCTGGGCAGGTTGCGCCGTCGCACCCGCCGCGAGCAGCAGGCCGGAGAGAAGAAGCAGGAATTTTTTCATAGCGCAAGCAAAGTTAGCGAATTTCCCCCGACTTTTGCCTATCTTTACGCAACTTTAATCCCCCAAACCGACACGATGGACGTCAAGATAGCACCCGACTGGAAGGAGCTGCTCGCTCCCGAATTTGAAAAGCCCTACTTCGCCGGCCTCACCGAGTTCGTGCGGCAGGAGTACGCCACGCGGCGCATATACCCGCGCGGCAGCAACATCTTCCGCGCCTT
>Ga0137307_102170_pt1 | contig 14371 bp, 14 predicted proteins | sample NAcewD2O_March_2_FD_97180 | JGI IMG/M metagenome (GOLD analysis project Ga0137307, IMG submission 97180) | Mouse cecal microbial communities from Vienna, Austria - N-Acetylglucosamine amended D2O_March | ecosystem: Host-associated > Mammals > Digestive system > Large intestine > Cecum | place...
ATATGACGGAACGGAGGAATATAAACTCTCACCGAACGACCAGACAAAGAAAGCCGACGGAACGACCGCATCCGATGTCTCGAATGTCAATTATGGCGGGAACGCTATGAGCGTATTTGACGGAACGGTTGACGGGAAAATTTGGCTCTCACAATTTGAGATAGGCAATTATGAGTATATGATTATCTCAAATGAGAAATACGATGAATCATACAATGATGATGCGTATGTGAGGGAGGACGGCTCACACGCTGACAAACTTTATTATCCGATGTTCGGGGGTTCATACGACGGCACACGTCTCCGGTCACTGGCAGGGCAGACGCTTATGTGTAACACGAACGCATCAACGGAAATTACACGGGCAAAGGCAAACGGTAGCGGGTGGAATATTGGCTCATGGAGCAAAAGAAACCTGTTGAACTGTATGCTGAAAATCATGTCAAAGACGGACGATTCTCAAACGGCGTTCGGAAGGGGGCAGGATTCCGGATATGTCAATGATGCGTCGCAGGACTATGGGAAATTAAAGACCGGAACTCTTGCAAGCAAAGGACAGTTTTTCGGGTACAATGACGGAACGCATGATGTAAAAGTATTCTACATCGAAAAGTGGTGGGGCGATAGATGGGATAGAATCAACGGTCTCATAAACAGGAACGGTCACATCCTTGTGAAGATGACACCGCCCTACAATCTGACCGGAGACGGGTTCATTGATACCGGGTTGACACCGTCCGGAACATCCGGAGGATATATCAGCAAATCAAAGTCCTGCAGGTATGGGCGGATTCCATACGTCGCAAGTGGCAGCAGTTCAACATACCAGTGTGATGGCTTGTGGTTCAATAACGCTGCGGTGTGCATCGCCCTTGTCGGCGGTGACTGTAACTACGGTGCGCGTGTTGGGGCGGATTACTTGTCCTTGAGCAATGGTGCGGGCGCTGCGAGCTGGAACGTCGGTGCGTCCGTTTTCTTAGAACAGCCTATCGCTGCGAATCAAATGCAGCCTATATTCCACGCCACACGGCGAAAATCATTCCGGTATAGGGTCGGTTGAGTAGGCAAAGGCACAAAAACCGATAGGAGATAAGAAAATCGACATGAGAAGTTATAACAACCTATACGAACCAATATTACAAGACGATTACATCCGGGAGTGTTTCAAGGATGCAGCAAAGAAGAAAACAAAGCGGAGGGATGTCAAAAAGATATTAGAAAACCTTGACGCAGAGGTCGGGATTCTCAAAGGCATAATGCAAGATGAAATGTTCATCCCGGACTATCATGAGAAATGCGTCATAAATGAAAATAATTGCCATAAGACACGGAGGATATTGAAACCACATTACAAGTATGAGCAGGTTGTTCATCATCTTGCAATAGGTCAGTTCAGACCGATTGTGATGAATGGGTTGTATGAGTTTTCCTGCGGGAGCATACCGGGGCGGGGCGTTCACTATGGAAAGAAGTTCATGAAAAAGTGGATTGAATCATACGGAGGGAAAAAGATGTATGTCCTCAAGATGGACATTCACCATTTCTTTGAATCCATAGACCGGACGATTCTGAAAGGGAAACTCCGGGAAGTGGTTAGAGACCGTCGGTTTTACCGTCTGTTATGCGTCCTCATAGAATTTGACCGGATAGCGGAGACCGTCAAGATACTGGAAGATGTTGCGACGGAAATGAGCGTCTCCGAGGTCAGAGAGTTGGTCTCATGCATCGCATTTGACAATGACGCAGGGGCATGTGAAATCCTGCGGGGTGCGGGTGTATGGGGAGAGACGCTTGAAAGTGCAATGAGGGTGATTCGGGAGAGAAGAAAAGGCGTTCCGTTGGGGTATTTCACATCACAATGGTTCGGGAATTTCTATCTCAAGAAATTAGACCATTACATCAAACAGGAATTAGGTGCGGTTCATTACATGCGCTATATGGACGACATGGTGATTCTAGGAAAAAGCAAGAAAAAACTACATGCAGCACAAAAGGAAATCGAGGCGTATTTGCACAAAGAATTGAAACTTGAGTTAAAAGCTGACTGGCAGGTGTTCCGGTTTGAGTATGTGGCAAAGGACGGAACGGTGTGCGGGCGGATGCTTGATTTCATGGGATTTCAATTTCACCGTGACAGAATCACGATGCGAAAGTCAACGATTCAGAGGGCAAGGGCAAAAGCGTTCCGGATAAAGGCAAAAGATAAAATCACATGGTACGATGCAGCGGTGATGTTGTCATACATGGGATGGTTCGACCATACGGACACCTATGATTATTATTTGAAATACATAAAACCGAACGTCAATGTGAAGAAACTCAAGAAAGTTGTATCAAAACATCAGCGAAAGGAGAATGAGCGTGAAAGACTGGAAAACAGTAACGGGAACACAGCCGGAGCGTCCGGCGGAGGTGGACAGGGAATCATCGCCGACAACGGTATATCTGCGAAAGAATATCCGGCAGGTGGAGCAGAAAGAGGCGGAGGATTCCGAGAAAACGGTCAGTGTATGGCAGTATGAGGAGCAGGAATTGACCGCCCAGGAATACGAGAGCATGATTCTCATGCAGCAGGTTGTATCAGAGAATACATCCGGAATCGTGGCATCCGTGACACAGTTTCAGAGGGATGCGGTGATTGACGAGTACACAGAGCAGTTGATTGAGGAGGGATTGATTTAATGCGGACATTAGTTGAAAGTTTGAAAAGGCTGCACACAAAGGGCAAATTGACACGGGAGCAGGTTGCGGAGCGTGTCGCAAAGGGCAGTATTTCAGCGGACGAGTTTCAGCACATCACCGGGGAGGAATATGTCGCCCCGGAGGGGAGCGGGGAATGAGTGCGCTTGAGATAATTTCACGGATGTGTGAGGTGACAAATGTTCTGTCAGACATCGTGAACAAACAACAAATCATCATAGAACAGTCGAAAATCGAGGAGGCGGTGAAAGCTGACCTCCGGCAGCAGGTAGGCGAGGCGGAGAGGGAACTTGATGTCATCGAATACCATTCACGGAGATATTGCGACACCGACGACATCGAGGCGACGTTCGGAAAGGAGACCGCCGTTGACGATTGAGATTGCACTGTTGCTGTCAATTATCTCCGTCGGGTTCGGCGTGTTCTCTGCGGTGTCCTCAAAAATGAGGAATGACCGCAAGGACACAGAGAGCGAGGCAGAGGAAAAGGCAGGAACGCACACACTTTTGATGACAAAACTCGAAAATATCGCCGATGATGTCAAGGACATCAAACGTGATTATCGGGAGACACGGGAGGAGGTTCAAAACCTCCGTGACCGCCTCATAGCGGTGGAGCAGTCATTGAAAAGCTATCACAAGAGACTGGACGGAAAAACCGTTCAATAACAGGAGGGCGGGAAACAGGCAAGAATCAACTCCATGAATGGAGGTAACAAAATATGAGACCAATATCAAGAAAGGAGCGACGCAGACGCATCCGGCATCAGAGAAAATTATACCGGATTGAGGAGCGGGCAGCGAAACAGAAAAACAAGGTCTCCGGTCGGTTCATGAACCGTGTTGTTATCTGTATGATTCTTGCAGCTTTTATCTTTACAGTCACGATGATAATTGTGTTTGTGCGAGTAGGTTCAGAACCATCGACATTGATTGAGAATGTATTCCGTTTCCTATCAGTAGAGGGCGGGGCGATGGCTCTGATTAAGTCCGTGAAAACGGTCACGAAAAGAAAGTCAAGCGGTACGGATAAAGAAACACGGCATGAGGACGAACCGGAGCATCATGAGGAGGTGCAGGGATGAATTTCATCACAGAAAACTGGTTTGTACTTGTGGCATTGGCAGCGGTGGCAGCAGGGGGAGGCTATACGGTTTATGTGTTCCTCAAAATGCCGTCGGATAAACAGTTGAACAAAGTCCGGGAGTGGCTGCTTTATGCGGTCACGATGGCGGAAAAAAAGTTAGGAGGTGGAACGGGTCAAATCAAGCTGCGGTATGTATATGACATGTTTGTGACACGGTTCACATGGCTTGCGAGGGTCATCACATTTGAAATGTTTTCGATGATGGTTGACGAGGCTCTCGACAAAATGAAAACGATGCTTGAGAGCAATACGGCGATGCAGGAACTTGTGAGCGGTGAGGCGGGTGAATCCGGTGAGTAGGATTTCGGATTTCATTTTCGCAAACTGGCGGACGTTGGCTCTGATTTATACAATCGGGGCAGCGGTTGTATTTGTGGGAGTTCTGTTTTTCTTTTGGTGGATTTGCAGACTGGAGGATAAGGAACGGGAGTTGTGCAGGTATGAGGACGAGGCAAGCGGGAGGATGACGGCGGTTATATCCGTGTTTATTGCGATTCCGTGTGCGCTCATGTGGTGCGTGATTCCTCTGATTATCCTTGCGGTATGGATATATTACGGGGTGGCAGAGAGATTCCCTCAAATTATGGGGCATATGGCAGATGATTTTGACGATGAAGAAAAGGAGGAAATTCAATGATTTCAAATTGCGGACATGATGAAAGAGGTAAATATTCCGGCGGGGCAGCAGGAGACCAGACGGGTACAGAATGGGCGGTCATCAAATGGTATAACAGACCGTGGAAATGCGTCCTCCGGCATCCGGACAAAAAGGTTCGGAGCATGATTGCACAGATGGCAAAGGCAGCAGCAAATAATAATATGGTCGGTTATGACCAGTCACAGAGGTACACGTTTTGGGAGCATTTGAAAACATCCAATTACGACCCGGCGAAAATCACGGTCAAATGTGAGGCGGATTGTAGTTCGGGCGTGGCTGCGATTGTCAAAGGTGCGGGTTATCGGTTGGGAATCCAAAAGCTGAAAGACGTGAGTATCTATTGTTATACGGGCAATCTGCGGGCAGCTTTAAAGGCAGCGGGATTTGAAGTGCTGACAGATAGTAAATATCTGACATCGGATGCGTATTTGCTTGAGGGCGATATTCTCCTCAATGATTCCTGCCACACGGCGACGAATCTGACGACGGGTTCAAAGGCATCCGGGGGAACGGCATCATCCGGAACGGCTGCACCGAAAGTCAAGATTGATGCAGCACAGAGCAAAGACAAAAATCTTGCGGGTACATATACGGTCACGGCATCCGCATTGAACTTGAGAGCCGGGGCAGGTACGGACAAGACGATTCTTGTAGAAATGCCGAACGGGGCAAAGGTGCAGTGTTACGGATATTATACAAGTGTTTCCGGTGTGAAATGGCTCTATGTGGTCTATAAGGACATCACCGGGTTTGCATCAAGTAAATATCTGAAAAAGTAAGGAGGACGAATCATGTTATACTATTTAGGCAAAGGAACGGAGTTCAAGAAAGAGGAGTGCAAAGAATACAAGACATTAAAAAATGCACTGGCAGCAGCAGCGAAAGACGAGGCTCTCACCGTATGGGATGAAAACGGAGTGGTCGTCGGTGGATTGACTGACAATGTTCCGGAGGGGGCATTGAATACGAATCCGGACGGCAGCGTGAACGCTTATGACGAGAACGGGAATCCTGCAGGAACGGTGGACGCTGCAACCGTGGCGGAAATGACCGGGAACGTGCCGGAGGCGGGCGAGAACGGCGGAAAAGAGGACGAGACGGAGAATGAACCGTCTGAACCGGAAAACGCCGGAAATGAGGCGAATACGAGGTCAGAGGAGGCAGAGGACGGAATCACGGCGGGCATGGAGGCATGTGCAGCGATGGCAGCAGAAACGAAAGCACAGGAATCCGCCGGAGAGGACGCAGGGAACGCCGAGAACGGCGGAAAAGAGGACGAGACGGAGAATGAACCGTCTGAACCGGAAAACGGCGAGCATGGGGCAGATACGGGGGCAGAGACCGGGAAAGATGACGGAGGGCAGCAGGACAGCGTTATCATTCCGCAGGGTACAATGAAAGTGACCGTTGTATGTGACGGGGCGTTGAATCTCCGGAGGTCTCCGGCATGGGGCAATGACAATATTTGCGGTCGTGCGGTGCGGGGGCAGTCCTATTATGTGAAAGAGATTCATACGGTAGACGGAAAGAAGATGGTGAGGACGATTGACGACCTCTATCTCTCCGGACAGTCTGAACACGTCCAGTTTGAACAGTTGTAAAATTCCGGAAAAGGTGATACAAAATTCATGAATAGGTAATATAAAAGGCAACGGGCGACCGCTGCCTTTTTGGTGGGAATTGTTATGCTACTAACTTATACCTACCGACGGGAAATCTGGACAGTCATACCAGTCAGGAAGTCATTGGTTTATTGAAAAGAACAAGCGAGATGTTTCGCCAAACGATTGTTATGATTACTCATAATGAGGAAATTGCACAATCGGCGGACCGTACTATCCGCATTGAAGATGGAAAAATTGTGGAAAGCAGGTGGTAAGTATGAATTTGAACAAAAACAATAATGGAAAAACCATTTACCGCATTGCGAAAAACAATTTAATGGCAAAGAAAATGTCGAGTTTCTTTGCAGGGCTATCTATTTTGTTAGCAATTACTTTGGTATCTACTCTTTCGCTTTTTATTGTTGGAACACAGACTTTTGAAAAAAATACGTTAGAACGCATGCAGCATGTCATGTACATGAATGTAACAAATGAACAAATACAAAAAATGACTTCCGATAGCAGAATTGAAAGATGTGATCCTTATAAAGAACTGGAGAAAACATTTCAGAGCCGAAATATAAAATATTGTCTGTCTTATTACGGAAACTATGCAAAAAGTCAAGAAAACTATGTATCTATCGAAGGAAAAGACCCAGAAAACTATAATGAAATTCTTGTAGATAAGGCGTTTATGCAAGCCCTCGGCAAAGAGGCTGCCATTGGGGAAAGCATTGATTTAGATATAGATGGAGAAACGCAAAACTTTATCATTAGTGGTTATACAGATAAGAACATTCCTGTTGGAACACACTTTATCCATGTGTCAAAAGCATTTGCAGAACAAAGCCCGTTAATGAAAGATTTGCCTTATACCGCACTTGTACGAATCAATGATATTACAGATGTTCCCGCTTCTACATTTACGACCATAGCTTATCAAATAGCAATGGATTACAAGATTGAACGTCCAAATGTAAATGTGAATGGAAAATTTGAACAATCTCTCCAAAGTGGAAATAGTGGAATTTATACCGTTCTTTTTGTTTCTGTCATACTTTTTATCGCAAGCAGTATCGTGATATACAGCATTTTTTATCTTTCTATTACAGCCCGTGTACAGCAGATTGGGCAATTACAGACCATTGGTATGACAGAGAAGCAGGTAAAGCAGATGATACGTCGGGAGGGGCTGTTGCTAAGTATGTTGTCAATTCCAATAGGGTTACTGATAGGCGGTATTGTTTCCTATATTTTAATCCCAGATGGGTGGACATTTAAAAATTACGGCATAATATCTTTGGTTATCGGTATTCTAGGCATTCTGATTGTGCAGCTTTCCGTAAGAAAACCTGCTAAGATTGCGTCAAAATTTTCACCGATAGAAGCGTCAAGAAATGTAGTTGCGTCCGTAAAGGAACGACCTAACGACAAGCATAAGATATTAACGCCCTATGTCTTAGCTCAAATGGAAAGTAAAAACAATCGTAAAAGATGGTGGTTTACAACGATTTCACTTGCTTTTGGAGGAATTATTTTCATGGTTGCAACGACTTGGGTTGCTTCGTGGAATGAGGAACAGTATGCAAGAGAGGGAATATTCACAAATGGAGAGTGTTATATTTCTTACCTTTATGACCACAGTACACCAAAACCATATGGAATAACCGAATTTCAGTTGACAGGTCATCTTGGGAGTGAGTTGGAAAATAGCATTCGAGAGATACCAAATGTGAAAGACATTTACATTGAAAAAGCAGCGTTTGGAGATATTGAATACAAAGGGGCTACGTTTCTGCAAGCATTTTACCCGCTTAGTGCAGATGATACGGAGTATTATCAGCTTCCCGCGAAAGGAAACAACAGCTATGAATATATGGCAGAACACGACGCTATTTTTATTACTGATAGCACTCTTAGCGAAAATATGAACGGAGTAAACTTTTGGCCAGGAGATAAAATAGAGTTTCACTATTTTGATGGGGAAGAACATACGGTAGAATTGGAAATAGCAGCTGTATCAGCAGAAAGTATCGAAGGAATCGGAAATAGGTCAAATTTCTGCATGGCAGACAAGACGATGGAAAAATTATGGAAAGCTATGAATACAGCGGCAGAGTTTTCTATATCTGTCGAAAATTATGAGAAGAATGGAGAACAAGTAGAAAACGCATTACGGACATTGCTTGATGATTATGAAGATTTGTCCCTCTATACATTGCGTGAAAGAAAAATCGAGTTGTCAGGACAAATATAGAAATTACAAATGCAAATATACGGAATTTCTATATTTATAATACTGTTCAGTATCTTTAATTTGATTAACACGGTTATCAGCAGCATTGTAAGCCGTAAGAAAGAGCTGTCCATGCTGGAATCCATTGGCATGGAAGAAAGGCAGGTTCGTAATATGCTGTTTTGGGAAAGCTTTCTTCTTGCATTGCCGAATATTTTAATAACCTTAACTTTCGGTACGATAACAGGATTTGCCTTTATTTCATTTATGCAAAAATCGGCAACCTATTTGGAATATCATTTTCCAATTATTGCAGTTGTTCTTTATATTATCGGTATGATAGGTATTCCGATGTTGATTTCTCTTGGTTGCCTAAAAAGGCAAAATAACATTTCTTTAGTAGAAAGAATAAGAAATGAAGATTAGTAAGGGGGTGTCGATGAAAGAAAATATATGGATATGTTGCCCGATTTGTAAGAGTAAGACAAGATTACAGATAACTGTCATCAAAGTATGAAACCAGATAAGGACAAAACTCAAAAATTGTGTTCAAGACAGCAGACACAAATATGTGGAGTGAATATCTTATCTGGAGGAAATAGAAAATGACAAAATCATTATTTGAAAAACAATGGGCTTTGGTATGAACGGAAAGGCTCATAGAAGACACGAAACAGGCGCAGGGTATCACGGAACAGCTAAAGGCTGAAAACGCCTTAGAATGGGTCGGGAGAATGAATAACATAAGGGCGTGTGCGATGGAGATTGTGAATGAGGATATCATTTATTGCTAAAGGTAATAAGTCTATATAAAAACAGGCTGGCAGGAAATCAAGATTTACTATAAATTCATCGGCTTTGTCGGTGAATTACATATCACACCCACAAAGCGGTGAACAGCGCTAGTCGCTAAACACTGTACAGTGTGCGGCATTGAATACGTCTCTGTCTCTGGCATATCAAAGCCCTTGTCAGTCTGGACGACCTGAAGCCATATCCCCGGCTTAGTTTTGTGAAGGGGACTTACGAATCTTCTGATTTTTCTGAGGAGCTTTTCAGTAATGAACCCGCAGAAAGGAGTATCAATGCGTTTACGCCGGGACCGGGAAATATCTTAGCGTTGAATACAGTAACAAACTATGGATATAAAAAGGGGAGACCGCTTATTTGGGGGATTTTTGCAGGATATTATGTTGTGCAGATCATATGTGCAGTTTTTGTATTCGGAGTAAGTACCTTTTTGCCAAATATGCTTGGTATTATGAAATACATAGGAGCCGCTTAACATTATTCTTGCATTCACTTTATTAGAGTGTGTATATAGCATGTTGAAATAGGAAGAGTGATTGTAGACAGGGAAAATTTTGACTGGACAAATGGTAAATTATCCGGGATTAGAGAGTGGTGAAAATTATGAATTGGCTCAGAAGTATCTTCCCATTGCATCACGGATCTGTAATACTTTCTTATCTGTAATGTCTGTGTATTATGTCCATATTGACAAAGCAAAATAATAACAATATATTATTTATTAAGAGGGAGTATTGCCGATTCTAAATTCTCCCAAAACTAAAATAAGGAGGCTGCAAAAATGAGACAATCAATTATTTCAGTTGTTTTAGCGCTGTGTTTATGCATTCCTTCCCAGTCAGTGGCATACGCATGGCAGGAAGATCCTTCGCTGCAAGTGGATGTTCTTACGGAAGAATCCACATCCGGACTGGTTACCCGTGATAGTACGATTCCTACCCCGGCGGAAGTTTATGAGGCCATGATCGCACTGAAGGATCAGGATGCGTATAAGGAGGGAACGACCTGGACCGACTATGAGCCTTATTCGGATTCATTGGGATATTACCGTTGGCATGGAGGAACCCTTGATGGGAAGAATATCAGTGCCGTGGGCTGCGTAGCCTTCGCTTTTATACTCAGCGATGCGGCATTTGGCAGTCTGCCGGCCAGGATGTACGCAGAGGGTGAGTTTACATTTGCGGACATAAAAGTCGGAGATATCCTGCGGGTAAGCAATGACGCCCATACCGTGATTGTACTTGAGGTGAGCGATGCGGGCGTGGTCGTTGCCGAAGGAAACATCAGCACTGGAGACCACAAAGGTAAGGTTCATTGGGGACGGGCGATATCTAAGGAAGGGGTGATGAGCAATACCAGCCATTATATCACCCGCTATCCGGAAGGCTATGTCCCGCCGAATGATCCGGAGGCCAACGTATCAATTGCAAAGGGAACTCTTGACGGAGGGCTTGTCTGGAATCTGACGAAGGCGGGTACGCTGACCATCTCCGGCAAAGGGGATATGCCGGATTTCGGAAGTACCGGAGATCAGCCGTGGAGCAATAACAGCAGTCAAATACGGAAGGTCATTATCGGGGATGGCGTTACCAGTATAGGTTCTTGTGCTTTTTGGAACTGCGGGGTTCTTAGCGCAGAGATTTCCACCAGTGTGACAACAATTGGCAACAGCGCGTTCCGTGCTTCTTCGATTATTTCCGCGACCATTCCCTCCGGCGTGAAAACCATCGGCGACAGCGCTTTCCGCGAATGTCAAAATCTTAGCTCGGTGACTGTTTCCAAAGGGGTGGAAACAATCGGCCAAAATGCTTTCCGCGCATGCACAAGTCTCACCTCTATAGCCTTGCCTGACAGTATTGGGGAGGTGGGCGCCGCCGCATTTTTTCAATGTACGGCACTGACAAGCGCGACGTTTGCTCCCGGCAGCAAGCAGGTAAAGATGGGCGACAATATGTTTACGAAATGCTATTATCTGATGAGTGTATCACTGCCAAAAAATATAGACTGCATTGGTGAGGGTATGTTCCAGAATTGCCTTATGCTTGCCGGAATAGAAATTCCGCAAGGTGCGGAAAGCATCGGAGCGTCAGCATTCGCTTCCTGTTCCGGTTTTACCACTGTCCTAATTCCGGATAGCGTAACAACAATAGGGATAGCTGCATTCTCAAATTGTCCTTTGACGGATATATACTTTTTCGGCACCGAAGCGCAGTGGAACAGCATAAGTAAAATAGGTGATACGGCATCGGCAGTGTTAAAGGCGACTATACATTATAACTATACTCCCCCTACCAGCCCTGATCCTGATGATGGTGACGACAACGATAACAACAACGGAGACAATCCAGGAAATGGAGACAATCCAGAAAACGGAGACAATCCAGGAAACGGAGATAATCCAGAAAACGGTGATAATTCAGGAAGCGGAGGCAATTCAGGAAATGGAGATAATCCAGAAAACGGAGGCAATTCAGGAAGCGGCGAAAGTCAGACACCGTTTGCAAAAGGCGAAACCTTTACGATAAGCAAAGTAACTTATAAAATAACAAAAGTCGGCGAAGAAGTGGAAATGACAACGTCAAAATCTACGGCAGCGAAGGTTTCCATCAATACAGTCACAGGTACGGACGGTGTAAAGTATAAAGTAACCTCCATTGGGTCAAAGGCAATGCAGAACAATAAGAAGATGACGAGACTGACCATTGGAACTAATGTAAAAACGATTGGAGCAAATGCATTCTCTGGCTGTACGAAGCTGACGACAGTTGCTTTCGGTAAGAACGTAGCCACAATCGGAGCAAGCGCATTCAAAGGATGTACCTCATTAAAGAAGACGCTAACCCTGCCGGACAGCGTAAAGACGATCGGAGCAAGTGCATTCTCCGGCTGCAATAAGATTACGGCAGTTACCATCGGTAAGACATCGAAATCAAGTCTGACGACAATCGGAAAGAGTACATTTAGCGGATGCAAGAAACTTGGCAAAGTAACGATCAAGTCAACAAAGCTTAGTTCCGTAGGAAAACAGGCGTTCAAGGGTACGAAATCCAGCCTGAAGGTGAAAGTACCGTCCAAGCGATTAACCAAGTATAAGAAGATTCTTAAAAAAGCGGGATTGAAGGTCAAACAGGTAACAAAATAATCGTTTTTTGTAAGAAATAACCAGCATTTGAAAAAGCAGAGCTGGCATTAGGAGGTATCCAAAGAAATATACGGAGGTAAAAAAGTGGCTATTACAGTAAATATTTATTACAGTGGTACAAACGGAAGTGCAAAAAGATTTGCGGAAGAAATGGTTTCAAACGGAATCGTCAGCGATATCCGTGCAGAAGATGGAAATATCAGATATGAATATTTTTTTCCGATGGAAGATGGGGAAACGGTGCTGTTAATTGACAGTTGGAAAGACCAGAATTCTTTAGATGCACATCATGCTTCAGCTATGATGGAACAAATTACCAAACTTCGGGAGAAGTATGGCTTACATATGAAAGTAGAACGGTATCTGTCTGATGAAGCCGGAATTCCGGATACAGATAAGGCATTTATTGTGTAGATTTTATATCAAATGAGTAATAGAAAGACAAGTGAAAAGGTAGATCATGGAAACGAAAATATACGACTTCTTACAAAAAGACGCTGTACAGATCAGAACTGCGGTATTCATGGAAGAGCAGCAGTTTAAGAATGAATTCGATGAAACAGATCAGCAATGCCGCCATCTGGTAATCTATGACATGGATATGCCTATTGCGGCTTGCAGAGTGATTCGGCAGGACAAAAGACATTATGTAATAGGCAGAATTGCTGTGGTTCAGGCATATCGGGGGAAGGGAATAGGCAGAATCGTGATTAACGAAGCAGAAAAATATATAAAAAAAGAAGGCGGCGCTTTTGTGCATTTATCGGCACAAGTACGTGTTCAGGCGTTTTATGAAAAAATGGGATATGTATGCGAAGGAGATACTTATATGGATGAGCATTGCCTTCATATTCAAATGAAAAAAGACCTGTTTGGAAGTTTCGGAAAGGAGAAAGCAAATGAAAAAAGCAATTAATCAGTCTCTGTTGAGCTTGATTTTAAACGGGGTATCAATCCTTGCACTATTGTTCATGATGTATTCGCTGCTGTCATATAGCAGAGTGAGCGGACAGCTCAGCGATGCGAATGAGGTGCGTTATGAGCTGACATATAATGCCAACCGTTTTATGAATGGCTCGTCTTATCTGACGAATGAGGTACGGGCATATGCAGCAACTGGTGACAAGAGGCATTACGATAATTATTGGGAAGAAGTCAATACGCTGAAAAATCGTGATTTGGGTGTTGCGGCAATGCAGGAAATAGGAATTACGGAAGAGGAACAGGCGATGATAGATGCCATGTTTTCTCTTTCCAATGAATTGGTTCCCCTTGAGGAGAACGCTATGGAGGAAGTGCAGAATGGGGATAGGGAGTCTGCGCTTGACTACGTGTACGGGACACAGTACAGTGCATCAATTACGGAAATTAATAGTTTGAAAGAACAGTTTCTGGAAGATTTAGATAAGAGGACGCTGGAACAGGTAGAGGAATTGTTTCAGAAAGCGGACGATATTAAGATTATGATATTTCTTGCACTGCTTCTGGTTGGCGTCATGCAGCTGATTAATATGGCAATATCAAGATGGCGGATACTTAGACCGGTGATTAAGGTCAAAGACCAGATGGAAGAAATATCCAAGGGAAATCTTTCAGCAGAGTTTCCGCTGCGCTCTGATACTTCCGAAATCGGAAGACTGGTTGAATCAATCCATGAGACAAAGCGGGAGCTGAGAAAGTACATAAGTGATATTGATTCAAAGCTGGCGCAGATGGCGCAGGGAAATATGGATTTGACAATAGACAGCGATTATCTGGGAGAGTTTCAGCCGATTCAGAATGCCATGAGCCAGATATTGGATGCTCTGAATCAGGCTTTGTTTAGGATCAATCTGACGGCTGACCGGGTGTCTGAAGAGTCAAATCAGATGGCGAGCGGAGCACAGATGCTTTCGGAGGGCACTGTGGAGCAGGCGGCGGCTGTTCAGGAGCTGACAGCCAGTATTCAGGATATTTCCAAACAAGTGTCCTATACCTCGCAGGATGCAGATGATGCCCGGAACTATTCTAAGGCTGCTACAGAACAGCTCGGCATCTGTGACCAGAAGATGGAGGCCTTAAAGACTGCTATGGAA